>ODAI012848173.1_pt1 | contig 10191 bp, 7 predicted proteins | sample 1539321 | NCBI WGS metagenome assembly ODAI01 (sample SAMN02144231, study PRJEB22623) | gut metagenome | biome: sheep rumen | host: Ovis aries | place: New Zealand | reverse complement strand
TCGCCGATGATCTTGCCGTCGTTGACAACGTTTCTGTGGGTCAGCATTACCCCCTTGGGGAAGCCGGTAGTGCCCGATGTATATTGCATATTGCACACATCGTCGGGCTTGACCTCAGCCGCTCTCCTGAGCACTTCCTCATGAGGAACGAGCGACGCTCTGGCAAATACCTCCTCCCAGGTGAGGCAGCCGTTCATACGGAAGCCGACGGTGATCACATTCCTCAAAAACGGGAGATTGCGCGAATACAGAGGCTTGCCGGGAGTAAGATTTTCAAGCTCGGGGCAGAGCTGCTGAATTATTTCTTTATAGTTTGAATCCTTGCTGGATTCTATCATCACGAGAGTGTGGGTATCCGACTGGCGGAGCAGATACTCGATTTCGTTTATCTTATATGCCGTGTTTACCGTCACCAGCACGGCGCCGATTTTGGTGGCAGCCCAGAATGTGAGATACCACGCGGGAACATTGGTCGCCCAGATCGCGACATGATGGCCGGGCTTTACGCCGAGAGAGATGAGCGCCGCCGCGAGATCATCCACATCCTTGCGGAACTGCGTGTAGGTGCGTGTATAGTCAAGGGTGGTGTATTTGAACGCGAGCTGATCGGGGAAGATCTCGCACATGGTGTCGAGCACCTGCGAAAAGGTCTTGTCGATCATATCATATTTTTTCCAGGGGAAAGCGCCGGTGTGAGCCCTGTTATAGTAGAGCCCGGTGTTTTCTTTGACCGGCCCTTCGATCTGAGACATATAGTTTATGAAATGGGTCAGGACTATATCGTAATCGGTGATCTCGTCGTTCCAATCGACGCAGACGAAGCCTTCATAATTGAGCGAGCGGATCGCATTGACAAATTCTTTTACGGGGAGAGTGCCTTCGCCGATGAGGCAGTTGGTTTCGCCGTCTCTGTCGCCGATTCTTACATAGCAGATATGGGCGCCGAGAGTTTCGATGGTCTTTTCGGCAGTTTCTCCGCCCTCAAAAAAAGTCTCTCTGATATTCCACGCCGCGCCGAGCGGAACGGCGGCAAATTCGTTGATTATATCGAGCACCTTTTGAGAATGAGCGAGGGGTCCGCTCGTTTCGAGAAGGATTTTAACATCGGTTTTTTCCGCCCTCTCGATAGCGGGTGAGAGCTTCGCTCTGAGCAGCTCGTAATCGGGCTCCGAGCCGAGAGAAACGATAACGTTTTCTATTCCGGCTTCAAATGCCCAGTCAACATATTGCTTTATTATCGACGGATCTGCTTCTTCGTTTTCAACGGTAAACGGATATGTTATCGCAGAAACGGTGAGATCTCTGTTTCTGAGCTTGCGCTTGGCGTCTGCCGAGCCGTCTCTGAGCACCGTATCATAATGCTGCTTTTTTTCTTTTTTTGCGTCAAATATTTCAAAACCCGAATAACCGTAGTCGTGAGCGGTGTTGCAGGTTTCAGTGAACGAATTCAACGAGACATTCCGGGTCGAAAATCCGATTTTCATTTAATTATCCTCTCTGTCCTCATCGTAAACGATTTTGTTGAGAGCGTTGATATACGCTCTGATGCACGCGCTGACTATATCGGTCGAAATACCGTTGCCGGAATAGACCTTGCCGTTACTGCGCAGCTTGATAAGAGCCGAGCCGAGGGATTCCTTGCCGCGGCTGACGGTCTGAATTTTGAAATCGTCAAGCTCGTAGTGGTAGCCGATGCCCTGCTCGATCGCGCCGAATGCAGCGTCTATGGGGCCGTCGCCGACGCCCGTGCCGGAGATCTCGATATCTTCGCCCTTTGTGATGACCACATTTGCCATGGCGGAGGTGAGATTGCTGCTTGCCGCAGTGTAATATTTGAGATGATAGGTCGAGGGAGCCTGCTGGGCGTAAGAGGCGATAAGAGCCTCAAATTCGTTGGCCTCTATGCCGCTCTTCTTTTCGCACACGCGCTTGAGACCTCTGAGCACATTGCCCGCATCCTGCTCCGTGAGGGTGTAGCCGAGCTTTTCGGCGCTTGCGGTCACCATCTCTATGGTGGAATCGCCGTCAAGGAATATATCTATATTTTTATCCGATGCGTCGGGTGCTTCGGGTTCGGTGCTCTCCACCATGCTGATAAGGCTCTTTACATCCGAGCGGAGCCTGCGGGTATCGAGCGCAGTGGTGATGCCGTATGATTCGCCTTTTGCGGCTATGACCGCGGCGATCCTGTTGAGCTTGAGAGTGTGGCCGTCGATGACCGTCTTAACCCCGTCCGCGCCGGCGATGATGCTCTCAAATGCGGTCGCCGTTTCCATAAACAGGGCGCCCGAAACCTTGACATAAACGGGTACGGTGAGATATTTTTTTACGGAAGAGACAAATTCGGCAAAATCTGCGGGGAAGAGTGTGCCTGCGTCGTCGCTCAGGGTAATGCGGGTCGCTCCGCATTCCACCGCCAGAGTGAGAGCCTGCCTGAGGACTTCTTCCTCCGCTCTTGTGGCGTCGAGGGCGATGAATTCAACATCATCGCATTTTTCTTTTGCCGCCTTGACAAGCTTTTCAATGAGGAGAAGCATCTTGGGGGCCTTGAGATGATAGGTGTATTCCATGGTAACGGTGCTGAGCGGAAGAATAATCTGAAGAATGGGCTTTTTCGCATTCTGAATGCACTCCCACGCCATATCTATCTCTTCGGCGGTGGTGCCTGCGGGAATCGCCACCGCGGCGTTTTTGACCGCGGATGAAAGGGTTTTATATATGATCCTGTCCTCTTTGAAATTTGTAACTCCGGTAAGCTCGATCTCATCGACGCCCATAGAGTCAATGGCTGTGGCTATGGCAACTTTTTCTCTGAAGAGCAGGGGATTCTTTCTCTCCCCGGCAAGATGTCTGAGCGTAAAATCGGAAACATAGATCTTTCTCATACTTTTCTCCTTCGGTTTATCGAAATTTTTGAGCGTTATGAAGATAACAAAGAGGGGAGGCACTGAAATAAAAAACCGCAGAGCGATATGCTCTGCGGGATGATTATAAAAATAACCACGGTACCACCCGTATTGCCGTAAAACGGCCTCTCAGGGAACTCCAACAAGCTCCTGACCTGTAACGGGATCACCCGTGACTTCCTATGGATTCAGAAGCCCTGCTCCGATACGAGACAGCGTGTTGAGATTCTTACCGCCTCGCACCCTCCGGCGGCTCTCTGAAAGTTTGCTCAATGCGCTTAATATCATCTTCGCATTTCAATATTGCGTATAATATACTCTAATCCTCCCGATTTGTCAAGCATAAGTTTTCTCCAAAAATTCGTTTCAAAACGCTTGTATTATTGTATAAAATAGGTTATACTGTCAAAGTACACCAAATTCACCACAGGAGATGAATAAATGGATCCTATTAAAGTTGATTTCTCCGGCAAGGATAAATCCGCAAAGAAAGAAATAGTCATTCCTCCCGAGAGCGCGGGGCTTAAAACCGTGATTTCGCTGATTCTTACGGCTGTAACGGCGCTTGTCGCTTATTATTTCATGCTTCCGGCGTTCAATCCGAAGGATACGACGCTCTATCTCTATCTCGGAGTTGTAGCGGTGTCTTATATCGTATTCCAGGCCTTGCTTTCAAAAGCGCTTTCAAAGCCGGAATATACCCCCTATGTCAAGCGCAGGGCGATAGTCCCCGGCATAATCATCGCGATCCTCGCCGTGACCGCCGTCATAGGCTACATCGTAGGCTCGCAGTTTTTCAGAGCGAAGGCATACAGCAAAATCATAGATGTCAGGACCGACAGCAATTTTTCCGAGGAAATACCCGAGGAGGATGCTTCTTCATTCAGCGCAATTCCGCGCCTTGATGAGGATTCCGCGTCTCAGATAGCAGCCAGAGCGCTCGGCGATCTGGGTGAAATGGGCTATGTCTCCCAGTTTACCGTTTACAGCCGCAACACCCAGATAAACTATAAGGGCACCCCCGTCAGAGTCGCTCCGCTCCAGTATGCGAGCATTATCAAGTGGCTCTTTAATACCCGTGAGGGCTTCCCGGGCTATGTAATAGTCGATATGGCAAACGAGAGCGCAGAATTCAAAACTCTCGAAAACAAGATCAGATATTCTCCCGCAGAGCATTTCAACAAGCTTCTCAAGAGGCATCTGAGATTTGATTACCCCACCTATCTTTTTGCCGACGCGACTTTTGAAATCGACGATGAGGGCAATCCCTACTGGATCTGCGCCCGCCTTGATAACACAATCGGCCTTTTCGGAGGCACCGATGTGATCGGCGCGGTGGTCGTCAAGGCAAACAGCCCCGACGGCGAGAGCAAATATTACACCGTTGAGGAGCTTAAAAACGACCCCAAGCTCCAGTGGATAGACAGAGTTTATGATGCCAACCTCATAGTCAGACAGTATGATTATTACGGCAGATACAGAGGCGGCTTCTGGAATTCGATACTCGGTCAGAAGAATGTTATCAACACCACATCCGGCTACAACTATATAGCCAAGGATGACGATGTGTGGATGTACACGGGCGTTACTTCCGTTACCGCAGACCAGAGTATTATCGGCTTTGTGCTTGTGAATCAGAGGACTAAGGAAGCGGTTTATTATAATGTTACGGGCGGTACCGAGGCTTCGGCACAGAGCGCCGCGGAGGGCAGAGTTAAGGACCTCGGCTACACAGCGACCTTCCCGCTGCTGCTCAATATCGGCGGAGAGCCCACATATTTCCTTTCGCTCAAGGATGTTTCGAGCGGCAGCAGTATAGTCCAGCAGTATGCGCTGATAAATGTTAAGCAGTATAATAACAACAAGATGGGCGCAAACGGCAGAGATCTCGCCGAATGTCTCTCGATCTACAAATCCGCTCTTGAAAGCACCGGTATCAAGGTCGATATCAATCCCGAGGATGTCGTGGATGTAGCGACCAAAGAGGATGAAACAGATTCTCAGAGCGGAGCTCAGACTGATACAAATATCGATAAGCCCGCCTCGACCGACGGCGAAGGCACCGCGAGCGGCAAGGTGACCGATATAAGGACCGCCGTCATAAGCGGAGAAAGCGTCTATTATATCAAACTTGATTCGGGCGACGCCTATTATTCGGTTTCCGCGTCAAAATCGCAGGATGTCATCATTCTCAATAAAGGTGACAGCGTTACCGTCAAATTCAGCGGAAGCGGTAAGATCATCAAAGCGGATTCGCTTGAAATAAACTGAAAAACGGGGGCGACAAAAACTGTCGCCCCTTAAAACGGTGAATATATGGAGTTTTACGAAAACAAACAGGAGCCCGAAAAGGCGGTGCTGGTCGCCGTCGATACCGGGGAATATGACTGCGACTCGTCCCTTGCGGAGCTCGAAGAGCTCGCTCAGACAGCGGGCGCGCAGGTCGCGGGCTTTGTGTCTCAGAAGCGAGAAAGACCCGACGGCGCTCTTTTCCTCGGAAGCGGACGCCTTGACGAATTAAAAGAATTCTGCGAAAACAACGAGATAGATGTAGTGATCGCAGACAGCGAGCTGTCACCGGTCCAGCAGAGGAATATGGAGGATGCCCTCGGAGTGAGGGTGATCGACAGAACAACTCTCATTCTCGATATTTTTGCTCTCAGAGCGGTCAGCAACGAAGGCAAGCTTCAGGTGGAACTCGCCCAGCTCAAATATAATCTGCCGCGCCTCGTCGGCCAGGGGCATAAGCTCTCGCGCCTGGGCGGCGGTATAGGAACGAGAGGACCGGGCGAAACAAAGCTCGAGAGCGATAAGAGGCATATCAGGCGGCGCATAAAAACTCTTGAGGATGAGCTTGAGGAGCTTGAAAAACGCCGCAATATGATGCGCACGAGGCGCGAAAAAGACAGAGTGGAAACCGTTGTAATAGTCGGCTACACAAACGCAGGCAAATCGACTCTGATGAATACGCTCACTCAGGCGGGAGTCCTCGCGCAGGATAAACTTTTTGCAACCCTTGACCCAACGGCGAGAGCGCTCACCCTGCCGGACGGCAGAAAAATAATGCTGATAGATACCGTAGGATTCATACGCCGCCTGCCGCATAATCTCGTTGAGGCCTTCAAATCTACTCTTGAAGAGGCGGTCGGCGCCAAGCTGATACTGAATGTATGCGATGCATCTGATCCCGAATGTCCCGAGCATATAAAGGTGACGGAAGACCTGCTCGCCGAGCTCGGATGCGGGGGGAAGCCCGTAATAACCGTTCTCAACAAATGCGATTTGCCGCGCTCCGAAGCCCTCCCGATTCATATTGCCGATTCGGTCGAAATTTCTGCGCTTGACGGCAGAGGGCTTGATGATCTTCTCAAAGCGATCTCCGATACCCTGCCTCCTTCAAGGGCGCGTGTAAAGATGCTGATCCCCTATACGGACGGCTCTGCCGCCGCCGCCATGAGGCGCGACGGCGTGATCGCAAATGAGGAATACAGGGAGGACGGATTATTCCTCGACATAACCGCCGATGTTGAATTGATAGACAAATACAGGCAATACTGTGTATAAACATTTTTAACATTTTGACACTTGACAAGTCAAAATACGGTCTATATAATAAGGTTACAAATATTTTAACGGGGGATACAGTTATGGAAACTTTCTTCACTCAGCTTGCAGATGTTTTCAAGGCAGTTGATACTTCGGCTCTTCAGGATATGATAGTCAATATGTTTGCCGCAGTAGCAAACGGCTTTGATATCAGGACTGTTGATACCACCACCATTGCGGAGCTTCTCACGAAGTACAGCAGCCTTTGGAATCCCATCTGGGAAATGGTAAACAAGTTCCTTGCAGCATTCGCAAACTTTTAATCACAATCACATGAAAACGGACGGCGTAAGCCGTCCGTCTCTTTTTCATTTTATATGTTCTTTTCATCTACGGTGAATGTTTCGATATATTTGTCGAGCGTGCTTTGCCACTCTTCGGCATACATATCTTTTATCAGCGCGGAGCGGTATCCGGCATAAAGCCCCTCTCCGAGGGCTTCAAGGTTTTCTTTGCGCACCGCAAACACACAGTCGCCGTAGGCGATGGTCTTGACCGAATTATCGGTCTGATCATAGATGCTGTCAAAAAATCCGTTCGGGTAGCCGTCCGACCCTCTCTTTATGACTACGGTATCGCTCGCGGTATAGCCCTTCCCGGCGCTCACGGAGATAAATGATTCAGCGGTTTCTCCCGCCTCGCGCGCAATGTCATTCATCGAGTCGATCACGGCGCGCTTCTGAGCCTCGGTCATTTCGGAGCTGCCGCCCGTGCCGGTAAAATAAACGCATACGCTTCTGAAAGCGACATATTCGGAGTAAAAATACTGCTTGATTTTTTTCTCCTGCGCCGAGTCATTCACTCCTTTATCATACATGGCCGAAAAGATCACATCCTCGTACGCTTCCGAGGTGAAGATTTTATAAAGCGTCTGTTTTGAAACACCGATTTTATTGTAGTGGTTTGCAAATCTGATCCAGTGGTCGTTGACTTTATCGGAGATATCGACTTTATCCGATGCGGAGAGCGACAGTTTGTGAATGACAAAGCTTGAATTGAGCGCGATATAGCGCTTGCATAAACCGACCGCCGCCTCTTTTATATCTCTTTCTTTCGGCGAATCCGAGAGACCGTAGTCCGAAGGCCTGCCCTCGACAAGATCATAATAGTAATCATATATCTCCTCGCCTATATCGGTCCCCGAAATCACAAGGGCGGTTTTTTCTTTTTTAAGAGTGCAGGAGCACAGAGAGAGAATTATCATCAGCGCCGAAATAAGCGCCGCAGTCCTTTTCATAAAATCACCTATCACATTATAACATATTGCCGCAGGCTATACAATGATTAAATTTTTCAAAAAAACTATTTACTTTTATCTTGCGCTGTGGGTATAATAAATCCGTATCATCAAATTTATTCAGAGGTGTGAAATGGAAAAAATAAAGCTGAATATAGCCGGCGAAGGCTACAGCATAAATACCGATGACGAAGCTGAATATATAGAAAATCTCGCCGCCGAGGTTGACGGCAAAATAAACGAAGTGCTCCGTTCCGGGGGCAGATTTTCGATAACTCAGGCGGCGGTGCTCACCGCGTTTGAATACGCCGACAGATACAAAAAATCCGAGCAGACCTGCGAAAATTTAAGAAGCCAGATCCATTCATATCTTGAGGATGCCGCCAGATCGAGGACGGACGCCGAGATAGCCAGGCGCGAGAATGAACGCCTTCAGAATGAATTGAAGCTTCTCAAATCAAAAAAATGAAAACACCCGAAATTCTTGCTCCCGCAGGCGGATTCGATTCCGTAAAAGCGGCTGTCAGATGCTCCGCCGACGCAGTTTATTTCGGCGGCAAATCATTTAATGCCAGGCGCAACGCCGCAAATTTTGACGGCGGAGAGCTTAAAGAAGCGATCGACTACTGCCGCGAAAGAGGAGTAAAAGTTTATATCACCTTAAATACCCTTGTAAAAGACAGAGAATTTGAAGCTCTCTGCGGCGAGATCAAAGAGGTCTGCCGCCTCGGAGCCGACGCCTTCATCATCCAGGCTCCCGGTGTTGCGTCGACCGTTAAAGAGATATGTCCCGATATACGGCTTCACGCCTCAACGCAGATGACGGTGAATACGCCGTCGGGGATGAATTTGCTTCGCGATCTCGGTTTTTCGCGCACGGTGCTTCCGCGTGAGTTTTCAAGGGAAGAAATAATAAACGCCGCAGCCAATACGGATATCGAGCTCGAAGCATTCGTTCACGGGGCGCTGTGTATGTGCCTTTCGGGTCAGTGCCTTATGAGCAGCGTTATCGGCGGCAGAAGCGGAAACAGAGGGCTCTGCGCCCAGCCGTGCAGGCTTCCCTTCGGGATAAACAGGCAGGGCGGATGCAACCTCAGCCTCAAAGATCTTTCGCTCACCGATAAAATCGGCGAACTTGCCGAAGCGGGAGTCTGCTCCCTCAAAATAGAGGGGAGGATGAAGAGGCCGGAATATGTCGCGGCGGCGGTGACCGCCTGTAAAAATTCACGGGACGGGATTTATGATGATTCGGTGAATTCTGCGCTCGGCTCGGTCTTTTCGCGCTCCGGCTTCACAAGCGGATACTATGACGGCAAGGTCGGCAGAGATATGTTCGGAGTGAGGACGAAGGACGATGTCGTTTCGGCTTCAAAGGTCCTCGGTGAGCTCTCTCATCTTTATGAAAACGAAAAGCCGCTGCTTCCCGTCGATATGAAATTCACCTTAAAGAGCGGCGTGCCCGCTTCGCTTGAAGCGAAGTGCGGGAAATTCACGGTTTCCGTCTCATCCGATGCGGCGCCTGCGGCTGCTGTAAACCGCGAGGCAGATGAAGAAGATATTTCTTCAAGGATCTCAAAATGCGGAGGCACGCAGTATTATGCCCGAAAAATCGGATGTGTCATTGAGCCGGGGCTTTATATTTCCGCTTCGGAAATAAATTCTCTCAGGCGCAGGGCTCTCGAAGCTCTGAATGAAAAAATCAAAAATGAAGTTAAATACACCGTAAACGATATAAAAATCACGGTCAAACCGCATATCGCATCCGATAAAAAGCAGCTTCATTTGCGGTTTTCGGATCATAAAACGATACCCGCCGGCATATATGCCGACAGGATAATAATACCCCTTGATACGCCGGATGAAGCCGTGAGATCGCTCATCGGCAGATTCCCTCAGACGGCGGTCGAGATACCGGTATGCGTATTTTCAAATGAAGAAAAATTCCTCAAAAGACTGCTTGAGCTTAAAAACCTCGGCGTGAGCCTTGTATCGGCAGGCAATCTTGACGGGGTCGCGCTCGGGCAAAAGGTGGGTATGCTATTCGCCGCAGGCTTCGGTATGAATTTATTCAACACAAGAGCCGTCGAAGAAATCGAAAAACTCGGAGCCGCGGATTGCCTCGTTTCGGCGGAGCTGCTCGCCGATGAGATCTCGCGTCTTGGCGGCGGCCTTCCGAGAGGGGCGCTCATTTACGGCAGGCTTCCGCTTATGGTCACGAGAAACTGCCCGGTTAAGAATGAGCTTTCGTGTGAAAAATGCGGCAGGCAAAGCGAACTTGTGGATCGCACCGGAGCGAGATTCCCCGTAAGATGCAAATACGGATTCTCATTTATTTACAATTCCGTGCCCGTCTGTATGACAGACAGGCTCCCCGGGATTTAAAAAAACGATTTCTATCTGCTGTATTTTTTCGTGGAAAATAATGGAGAGATAAAAATTTAT
>ODAI012323521.1_pt1 | contig 10191 bp, 8 predicted proteins | sample 1539321 | NCBI WGS metagenome assembly ODAI01 (sample SAMN02144231, study PRJEB22623) | gut metagenome | biome: sheep rumen | host: Ovis aries | place: New Zealand | reverse complement strand
GGACACCTCCCAGGAGGCGAAGGATCCCGATCCGCAAATCACCGACAGCGACAAGAGCGGTGCTTCTGCGAGCAGCGCGGCAAGCGCACCGAGCGATGCCTCCGCAAGCGCCGAGAGCCCCGCAAGCGATGAGAGCGAGAGCCCCGAGAGCGCGGACCCGAGCGAGTCCAGCGCTGCTGCAGACACGTCCGATGATTCCAGCACCGTTCCCGAAGATACTGACGACGGCGGAGACAACGCCGCCAATCTGCCCAACATGCACGAGGTGAACAACATCACGGTCGAGAACACGCCCGTATCGCCGCGCAGCACGCAGAGCAGCGGCGCCTCAACTCCGACGTCGCCCGAGAACGCGACGGCGTCGCAGGCCGCCGAGCCGGAGCAGCAGCCCGCTCAGCAGCCGCCCGCAAACGCCAAGGAGATTACTCCCGACCAGCTCGTCATCAACCCCGAGGCGACAGCGCTCGTGCGCGACCAGCAGCAAACCGTCGAGAAGGCGCTCGAGGAATCGCGTCCCGGCGCGCGTTGGACGAAGATCACGACGATCGAACCGACGCCCGACGACGTGCGCAACATCTTGTCGAGCAACCCCTTCGCTCCGTTCGCCCTGCCGTTGGCCCTCGGCATATTCGCGGCCGGCGGCGTGGAGAAGGCCATCGCGTTCCGTCGCGAGAAGAGGTAACGCCAACGCGGCCACCGCTTTTCCTGCAAAGGGGCTTCGCGTCGAGCGAAGCCCCTTCTCGTGAAATGCCGTTGCCGCTATCGCACGATGGAGTACAATAGGGCGGACTCGTCGAAACGCAGGCGAGCCCGTACCCGATGAACCGAGCTATTGTTGAAGAAAATCATCACATACGACAGCACGCTGCGCGATGGCGAGCAGGCCGAAGGCATATCGCTTTCCCTGGAAGACAAGCTCCGCATCGCGCGACGCCTCGACGAATTCGGCATCGACTTGATCGAGGGCGGGTTTCCCGCATCGAATCCGAAAGACGCCGCCTTTTTCGCCGAACTTCGCGAGAGCCCCCTCGAGCATGCGCGGCTCGTCGCGTTCGGCTCGACGTGCAAGAAGGACGTCGCCGCCGCAGACGACACGGGGCTCGCCAACACGGTCGCGAGCGGAGCGCCCGTGGTCGCCGTTGTCGGGAAGACCTGGGACGTGCAGGTCGAGCGCACGTTGTGCACGACGCTCGACGAGAACCTGCGCATGATCAGCGATTCGGTCTCTTACATCAAGTCGAAGGGGCTCGAGGCGGTGTTCGACGCCGAGCACTTCTTCGACGGGTATCGCGCCAATGCGGGCTATGCGATCGAATGCGTCCTTGCCGCCGCGAAGGCGGGCGCGGATTCCGTCGATCTGTGCGACACGAACGGCGGCACCTTGCCGTTCGAGGTCGAATCGACCGTGCGCGCCGTTGTCGAGGCACTCGAGGATGCGGCGGAAAGCGAGCCCGGCTTCGCGTTGCCCCGCGTGGGCATACATTGTCACAACGATGCGGGATGCGCGGTGGCGAACACCCTTTCGGCTGTTCGCGGGGGCGCGACCCAGATACAGGGAACCGTCAACGGATACGGCGAGCGGGCCGGCAACGCCGACCTGCTCTGCGCCATAGCCGATCTCGAGCTGAAGATGGATTGCACGTGCGTCGGTGCCGACAACTTGCGCCAGCTTACGAGCGTAGCGACGTACGTGGCTGAGATTTGCAACTTCTCGGTGTTCGCCCGGTCCCCGTACGTGGGGGCGTCGGCGTTCGCCCACAAGGCGGGCCTCCATGCGAGTGCCATCGCGCGTTTCCCCGAGGCGTACAACCACACGCAGCCCGAGTTGGTCGGAAACGATGCCCACATGGTCGTGAGCGAGCTGGCGGGCAAGGCGTCGCTCGTGTCGAAGGCGGCCATGCTCGGGTTCGACCTTGCAGACGACCCCGAGACGGTGCAGTCGGTCCTCGACGAGGTCAAGGGGCTCGAGGCCCAGGGGTATACGTACGAGGTGGCGGACGGCTCGCTCGCGCTCCTCATTGCGCGCCAGCTCGGCGGCTACGAGCCGCATTTCACGCTCGAGAGCTTCCGCGTCATCGTCGACGACCGGGAAGACCGCGGCGCACTGGCGAAGGACGCGCAGTCGGAGGCGACCATCAAGATCCACGTTCCCGGTACGATGGGCTCGCCCCACGGTCGCCACGCGGTCGGTCGCGAGGCCATCGAGCTCGACCTTCCCGTCGAGCGCCGCTTCGTGGCGACGGGCGAGGGCACGGGCCCGGTCGAAGCCCTCGACAACGCGCTGCGCATGGCCTTGCGCGAATTCTACCCGCAGGTCGACGATATGGAGCTCATCGACTTCAAGGTGCGCCTGCTCGACGAGAGCACGGGAACCGGGGCGGTCACCCGCGTCATCATCACCACGCGCGACGAGGACGGCGCGTGGGGGACGATCGGCGTTTCCGAGAACATCATCGAAGCGTCGTGGAACGCCCTCGTTGAATCAATCGAATACGGCTTGATGAGAGTAGGAGCCTAAAGCATGCCCGCGAACGACCTCAGAACGCAAGAAGTCGAGGACCTGCTCGACGTGCTCGTGGCCATGACGGACAAGGACACCTTGTTCGCGTTGATGGAAGACCTGTTCACGATCCGCGAGATCCGCGAGAGCTCGCAGCGTCTCTCCGTCGCCGTCATGCTCGACGAGGGAAGGTCGTATGCCCAGATAGCCGAGGCGACCGGTGCATCTGCGACCACTATCGCGCGCGTCTCGAAATGCCTGAGCTACGGAGCGGGCGGCTATCGCGCCGCACTTGAGGTGCTTGAGCAAAACGACGAGGCGTAGCGCCGCGGGCGGGGCGGCGCCGCGGATAGGGGCGGCGCCGCGAGCGAGGCGCAAAGCGTCCCGACAGGGCCCCGACAGCACCACAATTGGCCTTTTGCGCGCTTTTCTGCCACAATACGGAGCTACGAAGTTTCGGGAGGGGGCTTCGTTTGAGGGAGGAGAAAGCGTGAAGCGATTGCTGATCGTGGTCGACTATCAAAACGACTTCGTCGACGGCGCGCTCGGGTTCGAAGGGGCGGAGCTTCTCGACGAGCGCATTGCGCGCAAGATTGACGAGTACCGTGAGGCGGGGGACTACATCTCGTTCACGTTCGATACGCATCATAAGGATTACCTCGAAACGCAGGAGGGGCGCAATCTCCCCATACCGCATTGCATCGAGGGGACGGAAGGCCATGAGCTCTATGGGCAAGTCGCCGAGCGGATGCACGATTCCGACGACGTGTTCCTCAAGCCGACGTTCGGATCGACGGCCCTGTTCGAGCGATTGCTGAAACGCCAGAGCGTGGCGGAGGGAATCGACGCGCAGCCGTTCGAAAGCATCGAGGTCGTAGGCCTGGTTTCGAACATGTGCGTGCTCTCGAACGCCGTGATCGCGCGCACGGCGTGCCCTAACGTTCCGATAATCGTCGACGCGTCGTGCACGGCGGCGCCCGACCCCGCCATGAACGAGAAGGCCCTCGACATCATGGAGGGCCTTCAGATAAAGGTGACGAACCGTTCCTAGCAGCCCGTCCTCGGCGAATCGCTCCTGGCGGGCTTGTTTGACGAGCGCTAGCTCAATCCGAGCCAGACGGACACCACGGGCACCCAGCCCATGATGAGGACGACCACGATGAGCACGGGGACGACGTACTTCATGTAGACGCGCGTCCATTGCGGGAACTTGGCGCCGACGCCGGCGTCGGCCTCGGCGATGAAGTTCTTCCAGCCCCAGCCCTTCTTAGACGTGCAGAACAGGCAGATGATCAGCGCGCCTATGGGCAGCATGTTGTTCGAGAGGATGAAGTCCTCGAGGCCTTGGATGTCGCCGATGCCCGGGACCTGGAAACCCGCCCACACGTTGAAGCCGAGCGCGCACGGAAGCGACAGCACGATGAGCAGCACGCCGTTGATGGCGACCGACTTCCCGCGCGACCAGCCCCACTGATCCATTGCAAACGCGATGATGCCCTCGAACACGGCGATGATGGTCGACAGCGCCGCGAAGCTCATGAACACGAAGAACAGCGAGCACCACAGCTGGCCGAGCGGCATCTGCTCGAAGACGCTCGGCAGCGTCACGAACACGAGGCCGGGGCCTGCGCCGGGCTCGACGCCGAAGGCGAAGCATGCGGGGAAGATGATGAGGCCGGCCATGAGCGCGACGAACGTGTCGAGCGCGCCGACGCGGATGGACTCGCCCATGAGCGAGCGGTCCTTGCCGATGTAGCTGCCGAAGATTAGCATGGAGCCCACGCCGAGCGACATCGTGAAGAAAGCCTGGCCCATGGCCGCATAGGCCGCTTGGCCGAAGTTGCCCAGCTGCTCTCCGAGAGTCGCGCCGGCGAACAGCTTGCCGAAGTCGGGAATCAGGTAGAACGCAAGGCCCTCGCCTGCGCCCTCGAGCGTGACGGAGCGGACGCACAGCACGGCCAGCACGGCGAGCAAGCACACCATCATGACCTTGGTCACGCGCTCGACGCCCTTCTGCACGCCGGCCGCGCAGCAGGCCAAGCCGATGGCGATGACGACCAGCATCCAGAAGATGAGCTCGCCGGGGTTGCCCAGCATGGCGCCGAACACGTTGGCCACGCCGTCTGCCGTCTGGCCGACGAACGAGCCGCGCGCGCTCTTGTAGACGTAGGCGAGCATCCAGCCCGCGACGACTGTGTAGAACATCATGAGCAGCATGCAGCCGCAGTAGCTGAGCCATTTCGCCCAATGCCACTTGGTGCCCTTGGGCTCCAGGATGTCGTAGGCGCGAGCGGCCGACTTCTGGCTGCTGCGGCCAACCGCGAACTCCATGACCAGGATGGGCAGGCTGAACGCAATGAGGAACAGGATGTAGATGACGACGAATGCCGCGCCGCCGTACTGCCCGGTGATGTACGGGAACCTCCAGACGTTGCCCAGGCCGATAGCGCAGCCTGCGCTGATGAGCAGGAAGCCCAGGCGGCTCGCAAAGCGTTCTCGTTCCATAATTATCCCCCTTGCAAATTGTTTGACGAATGCATTGTACCCGTATTGCCCGTGAGTCAGGGGCCGGGGCGCCGACTCACGGGGACGGCCCGCCGATTACGCCTGCGGCGCGCGGCTGCTCGGGCCTGCGTCCTTCAGGAAGGCGAGGTAGCCCTTGTACGCTTCATAGAGGTCCGCCTTGCTCACGACCTCCCAAGGCGCATGCATCGACAGGACGGGGACTCCGCTGTCGATGACGTCCATCTCGTATTTTGCAGGCAGGTACGCAATCGTGCCGCCGCCGCCCGCGTCGACCTTTCCGAGTTCGGCGGTTTGGAACGTGACGTCCGCATCGTCCATGATTCGCCGGATGCGTGCGACGTATTCGGCGGACGCATCGTTGCTGCCGGACTTGCCGCGCGCGCCGGTGTACTTGTTGAACACGAGACCGTGGCTCATGTACGCGGCGTTCTTCGGTTCGAACACGCTCGCGTAAGCGGGGTCGAAGCCTGCGGAAACGTCGCTCGACAGCATGCTCGAGGACGCCAGCGCACGGCGCAGCCGGATATCGCCGCCCTCTCCTCGGAGCTCCATCAGGACGGCGACGACGTTCTCGAAGAACTGCGATGCCATGCCCGTCGCGCCGACGCTGCCGATTTCCTCTTTGTCGACGAGCACCGTAACGGCCGTGCGCTTCGGGGTTTCGTCGAGTGCGAGCTGCGCTACCAGCGACGGGTAGGCGCAGGCCGAGTCGTCGTGCCCGTAGCCGATGATCATTGAGCGGTCGAAGCCGAGGTCGCGTGCGCGGCCGGCAGGCACGACCTCGATCTCGGCGGAGAGGAAGTCCGCCTCCTCGATGCCGTATTTCTCGCCGAGCAGCTTGAGGGCGAGCGCCTTCACCGGTTCCTTGTCCGCCATTTTCTCGAGGTCGGTCTTGTCGTCGTCCTCTTTCTCGTCGGCGCCCTCGAGCACGAGCGGCCGTCCTCCGACGAGCACGTCGAGGTCTTCGCCGGCCACCACTTCGGAGCCTTTTTTCTGCATTTGGTCTTTTGCCAGGTGAATGAGAAGGTCGGAGACGCAGAAAACGGGATCGCCCTCGTCTTCGCCGACGTTCACGGCGATGACCTCGCCGTCCTTCTTGGCGATGACGCCGTGGAGCGCGAGGGGAATCGTGACCCATTGGTAATGCTTGATCCCGCCATAGTAATGCGTGTCGAGGTGGGCGAGGCCGTTCCTCTCGAAGAGGGGGTCCTGCTTGAGGTCGAGACGCGGGGAGTCGATGTGCGCGCCCAGGATGTTTAAGCCGTTTACCAGGGGTTCGCTTCCGATATGCGCGAAGATGACCGCCTTGCCGTGCGTCTGCGCATATACCTTGTCGCCCGGTTCGAGCTTCTTCCCCTCGTCGAACGTCTGGTAGAGGTCGGTGTAGCCGTCCGCTTCGGCCCGCTCGATCGCCGCGCGCGCGAACTCGCGCTCGATCTTGTTCTCAGAGATGAAATCAATGTAGTCTGCAGCGAGGCCTTCGAGCTCGTCGAGCGCTTGCTGGTCGTACTTCTTCCAAGCGGTTTGCGTTTCCATGGATGTTCCTTTCGGTGTCGCGTTTTGCGCCGATGCGGTCGGCTATCCGACGCGCATGATGGTCGCGCCTGACAATGATTGAATCACAATGCTTTCGACCTGGGAGTTCTCTATGACGATTTTGGCGATGGAACGGCTGTTGCCGCCACGCGGGTAGCTCGCGGAGCCGGGGTTGACGACATACGAAGCGGGCCGCGCTGCCCTGCCGTAATCCAGGCGCGGCAGGTGGGTGTGCCCGTGGATGCAAACCGTCGGAATCGGCTCGTTGACCGCCAGCGCGGGGTGCCCGAACTGCGAGATCTTGACGTCACGCGGAAAATGCGCGACGAGGAACCTCACGTCGTCGATGACCGGCTTGGCGAAGCGGCCGACGTCGGGGCCGTATTCGTCGAAGTCGTTGTTGCCGAGGACCGCGGTGACGGGCGCGAGCGTCTCGAGTTCGCGCAGTATGCCGATGCCGCATATGTCGCCAGCATGGATGATGTGGTCGCAATCGGCGAGCGCGGTGTACGCTTTCTCGTCGAGGCGGCCATGTGTGTCCGATATCACGCCTACTAATGTCATGTTCCCATTATGCCCTATCTTTCGCCGTCGCCCATGCTCGAAGCAAGTGGGAAGTGCTCTCAATGTCGCTGCGGTTCCCTTGTCCAGTGAATTGTCAATGTTCAAAATGCACAAAATATTTGAAATATTGAACAAAAGAGTACAATACGGGAGCTTATTAGGCACGGATAACTTATAGCGTGGGCGTTTTCGAAAGGATGAATTACATGAACATGATGGAGTGGGTTGCAGGTCAGATTGCGGCGCCCGTGAAAAAGCCGCTGCCGATCCTCTCGTTTCCCGCGGCGCAGAAGCTTGACGTCACCGTCGGGGAGCTCGTCAATTCCCCCGAGTTGCAAGCGGACGCCATGTACTACATCTACGAGCACGAGGACATGCCCGCAGTCCTGACCTTCATGGACCTTTCGGTCGAAGCGGAGGCGTTCGGCAGCACGGTGCGTTACGGCGATGACGAGGTTCCCACGGTGGTGGGCGCAATCGTGGACGAGGACGGCGATATCGACGAGCTGGTCGTTCCCAATCCGCGCGCTGGGAGGGCGGGCGTGTGCGTCGAGGGCGTTCGCCTCATCGCGCAACGTGTGCACGACAAGCCCATCATCGCCGGCAACATCGGGCCGTTTTCGCTCGCCGGCCGCCTCATGGACGTGAACGAGATCATGCTCCTATGCTATGACGAGCCCGAACTGGTTCACGGCGTGCTCGAGAAGGCGACCGATTTCATCGTCGGGTACGTCAACGAGCTCAAGGCGGCGGGAGCCGACGGCGTTTTGATGGCCGAGCCCTTGGCGGGCCTGCTTTCCCCGGACTTGATGGAGGAGTTCTCGAATTCCTACGTGAAGCGCATCGTGGACGAAGTCCAAGACGACGGGTTCATCGTCATATTGCACAATTGCGGGCCGAGCGTTTCCCACGCGATCGACGGGATGGTTGAAACCGGCGCGATGGGCTTCCATTTGGGCAACGTGGTCGACATGGCCGAGATGCTGCCCCACATCCCGTCCGACCGCCTCGCGTTCGGCAACGTCGATCCCGCGGCGCTGATATGCCACGGCACGTCCGAAGACGTGTACGCGGCTACCGTTGAGCTGCTGGAGCAATGCTCGAGCTATTCCAATTTCATCGTTTCGAGCGGATGCGATATTCCCAAGCTTGCTCCCTGGGAGAACATCGATGCGTTCTTCTCGGCGACGGCTCGCTTCTACGAACGCTCTGCCAGCAAGGTGGCCTAGGCGCACCCGGCCTGCGAGCACGGTTTCGATCTTGCACGCGGCTTCGGATGAGCGCCTTTTGTCGCGCACTCGTGTCCTTGATTGAAATATGAGTCATAGAGACTAAAGTTTCTTACAGAAAAGTAACGTAAATTTTCTGAAATGGTGACGATAAGAGTTTCTCAGTTGAATTAGCTCATATCGCGGCGTATAACAGGAAACGTCAAAAGGAACAGCGACGGGGCGTGAAACTCGGAGCCCCGCCCACGCAAACAGGAGATGAGAACTATGGCAATGATCGTACCGCGTAGACACCGCAGCTTGTTCGACGACCTCATGAGCGATCCGTTCGACTCGTTCTTCAGCGGCATGCCCGCACCGCAGGCGACCCCCACCCTGATGCGCACCGACATCAAGGAAACCGAGGACGGCTTCGAGATCATCCTCGACCTGCCCGGATTCAACAAGGAGAACGTCGCGGCCGAGCTGAAGGAAGGCGTGCTCAAGGTGACCGCCAAGACGTCGACCGAGGAAGAGAAGACCGAGGGCACCTACCTGCGCCGCGAGCGTTTCACCGGCCAGTGCAGCCGCCAGTTCTACGTCGGCGAGGACATCGAAGAGGCCGACATCAAGGCGAAGTTCGATAACGGCACGCTGCAGATCTTCGTGCCGAAGAAGGTCGAGCAGCCCAAGCTCGAGGAGCCCCGCTCGATCGCCATCGAAGGCTAGCCCTATACCCGCGCCCTGCCGGGCGCGGCCCTCTCGCCAACCCGACGGCTGGGCTCACCCTCTCCTCCACCCAGCCATAAAGCGAGGCGCCCGCACGGTCGGGCGCCTCGCTTTGCATATGGGCGCTTCGCGCATGGCCATACTGATGATACGCAAAGCGAAATGCTCATAATTACCCAGATGAAAGGTGAAAAACAGCTTCTAGAAGGCTCGTGTACTTCTGGTTTTCCGCCTACGGTTGCGCACGTGCGCACGTATAATGGCTCCAACTGGTCACCTGTATATTGGGGAGGGCTCTCGCATGGCTTTTTATTTCGACGAACCGTCGCGCACGTTTAACGAATACCTTCTGGTTCCCGGCTACACGTCCGAGGAGACCATCCCGCAGAACGTGTGCCTCAAAACTCCGCTCGTTAAGTACCGCCGTGGCGAGGAGGAGCCCGCCATCAGCCTCAACATCCCGATGGTGTCTGCAATCATGCAGGCGGTCTCCGACGACAAGATGGCCATCGCGCTCGCTACCGAGGGCGGCCTGTCGTTCATCTACGGTTCGCAGTCCATCGAGGACCAGGCGGCCATGGTCGCGCGCGTCAAGGACTACAAGGCCGGCTTCGTCGTTTCCGACGCCAACCTGTCGCCGGAAATGACGCTTGCCGACGTCGTGGCCCTGCTCGAGAAGACCGGCCACTCCACCATGCCCGTCACCGAGGGCGCCAAGCCCCACGGCAAGCTGCTCGGCATCGTTACGGAGCGCGACTACCGCCTCACGCGCATGAGCCTCGACACCAAGGTCGTCGACGTCATGACGCCGCGCGAGAAGCTCGTTACCGCCCCGGCCGACACGACGCTCAAGATCGCAAACGACATCATCTGGGACCACAAGCTCAACTCGCTGCCGCTCGTCGACGAGAACGACAACTTGGCCTACATGGTTTTCCGCAAGGACTACGACCAGCACAAGTCCAACCCCCTCGAGATGCTCGACAGCCACAAGCGCTACATGGTGGGCGCCGGCATCAACAGCCGCGACTACGCCGAGCGCGTGCCGGCGTTGGTCGACGCGGGCGTCGACGTCGTGTGCATCGACAGCTCCGAGGGCTACTCGGTCTGGCAGGCCAAGACCATCGC
>ODAI010540757.1_pt1 | contig 10191 bp, 9 predicted proteins | sample 1539321 | NCBI WGS metagenome assembly ODAI01 (sample SAMN02144231, study PRJEB22623) | gut metagenome | biome: sheep rumen | host: Ovis aries | place: New Zealand | reverse complement strand
TCGATATCGAGAGTGGAATAGTCCTTCCACACATCCGGATAACCGATCTTGACGATGAAATTGTTGAGCTTCTCATGAGCTTTGGCCTTGGTCTCGTCACCCATCCAGTCCAGCTGGTCGATGTGCTGGTGGAATGCTTCCTTGAGGTTGTCAACCAAGGTTATCATCTTCTCCTTGGATGAGGCAGGGAAATACCTGTCGACGTACATCTTACCAACCGCCTGGCCGAGGATGCCGTTAGGAACCTGCATAGCCCTCTTCCAACGAGGTTTGGGCTCCTTGATGCCGGACATCTGGGTGCTGAAGAAGTCGAAGTAAGCGGCATAGAAGTCATCGCTCAAGGAACTTGAAGCTCCGCTGATGACCCTGGCGGCAAGATAGTCTTTCAATATGTCGAGATCCTCATTGGCGAAATAAACTCCGAACTTCTCAAAGAAGTCAGGCTCACCGACGATGACTTTGGGCTGGGCGGGAATTCCCCTGGCGGTCAAGTAGGCGTTCCAATCAAATCCAGGGAAGCTGGAAGCCAATGTCTCAGAGCTATATACATTGTACTGAGCCTCGACGTCCCTTTCCTTGATGCTGTCCCAAGAGTTTTCCGCTAGGACATCCTCGACAGCCAGGGCGTTGGCCGCTGCTTTGGCGGGAGCCTCGATTCCGGCGAGAGCGAAGACCTTCTCTAGGAAAGCCTTATAGCCTTGCTTCAAGGCGGCGTTCTCAGGTTTCAGATAATAATCCCTGTCCCCGATTCCGAGCCCGCTTTGGCCGAAATAAAGGATCTGGCTGTCGCTGTCGACCATATCGGAACTGACATAGGCTCCGAAGAAACCGCCCTGGCCGCAGTTGTGCATCTGGGCAACAATATCGACAAGGCCAGCCTTGTCCTTGACATCGTAAATCTGATCCAAATATGCCTTGATCGGAGCCGCACCTTCCTGGTTAAGCCTCACGGAATCAAGACCTTGCTTGTAAAGGTCTGAAATCTTCTGCTCCACGCTGCCCCTCTCGGCTTTCATGGAGGTCATTCCCTGGAACATCTCGTTGAGCCTTTCGACATTCAACTCGCTCAGCATGTCGAATGAGCCGAAACGGGCATATTCGGGCTTCAGGGGGTTCTTCTTCTGCCAACCGCCGGTGGCGTACTGATAGAAATCAACCGCCGGGGAAACAGAGGTGTCAAAGTTTGTCAAGTCAATAGCCGGCACCTTGGCCTGCTTGGGACCACATGCGGCGAACGCTATTGTCGCTGCCATCATAAATATGAGTTTTTTCATCTGATGAAATAAATAATATTCAAAACACCGAACTACAAAGTTATCAATTATTTCGCGATATTTGCACCTCAAAATCGAATACATGTCGAGAATAATCGAATTCATAAAGGACTGGATGCTTCCCATCGCTATTGTCGCAGGGATAACAATCTGTCTGGTTCTGCACCTTATATCCCCACTCGCGGAATTCGCCGAACCCGCGTTCTCGAAATTCGCTAAGGATGTCCAGCCTGTCATGGTGGCAATTATGCTGTTCCTGCAGTTCAATAAGGTATCCCCTAAGGATTTGCGGTTCAGGAAATGGCATTCCCTCGTCCTCTCCTTCCAGATGGGCGCTTTTGTCGCACTCTCCCTCTTGGCCATGACTCTGCCTGCCGGAGAGATCCGGATCCTCGTGGAATGCGCGATGCTTTGCTTCATCTGCCCTACAGCCGCGGCTGCCGGAGTAATTACCGACAAACTTGGCGGAAGCCTCTCTGATACCGTCACTTACGTAGTTATTATCAATATCATGGCCGCACTGGTCATCCCGCTGATAATCCCGATGGTCCATCCGGTTGAGGGGGTTTCTTTCCTGACCAGATTCGCGTCGATTTGCGCCAAGGTCTTCCCTTTGCTGGTGTTTCCCTTGCTGCTGGCCTGGTTAGTACGCTACACCATGAAGAAACTTCATGAGAAACTTGTCGGAATCGCCGGCTGGGCTTTCTATATCTGGGGATTCACCCTTTGCCTGTCCATATATCTGGCTACCAAGGCCCTGTTAGGCAGCGGTATTTCCATATGGGCCGCCATTATGATCTGTGTCGTCTCTCTCCTCTGCACCCTGATCCAGTTTGTTCTGGGCAGGAGAATAGGCAGACGGACTTGCGTTGACGAAAGTGAGGCCATCAAGAAATCGGACTCTATCACAGCAGGTCAGGCGTTCGGCCAAAAGAACAACGGCTTCCTGATTTGGCTGGGGGACACATGGATGACTCCGGTCACATCGGTAGCGGGAGGCCTCTACAGCATCTGGCAGAACCTTGTCAACTCCTGGGAACTCTACGAACAACGGCACCATAATGAGAAAGTCTCGTAATACGGCCATATTCATAACGTTAGCCACTATCTTTTTAGCGACCGCACTGCAAGCGCAGGAGATGCCTAAGATGGTCACCATCCCACCTGGCACCTTCATGATGGGCAGCGATCGGGGCGGCAACGACGCTGATGAGTCTCCGGTCCACGAGGTGACGATATCCAGAGTGTTCAGGATGAGCGAGACGGAAATCACCAACCTCCAATATGAACAGTTCAAGCCCGAGCATAAGGCCATGAGGGGTAAAAGCGGGTTCTCCTCTGGAGATGATGAGGCCGTGATATTCGTGTCATTCGATGATGCCCTGGCCTATTGCGCTTGGCTCTCCGGGAAAACCGGAAGGAATTACCGGCTCCCGAGCGAGGCCGAGTGGGAATATGCATGCAGGGCAGGGACCACAACCCGGTTTTACACCGGGGAGAATCTTCCGGAAGACATGCTCAAGAACCAAAAGACTGAGAGAGAGCTGGTTCCGGTCTCACTTGAGACAATTTACGGGCAGCCGAATCCATTCGGTCTGTATGGGATGCACGGGAATGTCGAGGAGTGGTGCTTGGACTGGTACGGGGAGTATCCCGAAAAGCCTGTGAAAGACCCCGGAGGACCTTCCAATGGCCTTTACAAGGTGACCAGAGGCGGGAGCCATAACACTCCTGTCGAGTTCCTCCGCAGCGCCTCCCGCTCCGCGGCGATGCCGGGAGACAAACATAACCAGATCGGTTTCAGGGTAGTCGAGGCGGACTACGTTCCCAAGACCTATAAGATTAAAGACATCAAGCCTTTGAACAGCCTCAAAATAAAACGGGGAAAAGCCAGATGGGGAAATCCATCCGACAAGCCTCTATGGCTGGACCCGATTCCCTTTGTCATTCCACCAACCGACGGCACTCCTTTCTACAGTCATAATCACCAACCAGCTATCACATGGTGCGAGAATGGAGACCTGCTGGCGATATGGTTCTCAACCGATGCTGAGAGCGGAAGGGAAATGGTTGTCCTCGGATCCAGGTTCCGCGAAGGGGCAAAGGAATGGGAGCCGGCCTCGATGTTTTTCAAAGTTCCTGACAGGAATATGACCGGTAGTTCCCTACTGACTCTCAAAGATGGGACTATTCTCCATGTGAATGGGGTCGGGGACTCCGGAGACTGGAAGAGGCTCGCGATGGTCGTGAGATCCAGTCTTGACAATGGAAAGACCTGGTCAGATCCTATCCTTGTGGAGGCGGAACATGCTGTGAGACATCAGGTTATCGCTGGTCCGATAATCTGTTCTGACGGCACGATCATCCAGTGCTGCGATGCCGGCCCAGGAGGTGATGACGGGACGTCTATCCACTTGAGCCGGGACAACGGGGCGACTTGGGAAGACACCGGGGCGACAATTCCAGGAATCCATGCCGGAATAGTTGAGCTTAAGGATGGACGTCTGATGGCTTTCGGCCGGGGCAATTCGATTGATGGGAAGATGCCTGTCAGTTATTCTACTGATAAAGGATACACATGGACAAGCCGAGCCAGCGGATTTCCACCTATTGGAAGTGGTCAGAGACTGGTGCTGAAGAGACTCCTTGAAGGCCCGATTATGTTGGCGACCTTCACTGAAGGTGGCATGACTCTATTCTTGTCTTACGATGAGGGCGAGACTTGGTCTGATGGGAAACTTCTGACCGACGGCTCAGGTAAAACCATCGCCGGAGGCGCATGGACCGGCGATTTCACCATGGATGCGGCACACGCCGAACCCAAAGGCTATTTCGCCTGCACCCAGACCCCTGACGGAATCATCCACCTCATCTCCAGCCGCCTCCACTACCGCTTCAACCTCCCCTGGTTGCTTTCATCCCGTTAAAGAGCGGAGAGGCGGGCCTGGGACGCGGCCTTCTCGGTCTCGTCAGGCGTGACCCGGATCAGCATCGGAAGATACTTCTTCTCCAACTTCACATCCTTGCTGTTCCTCGCCAACAAAACGCAATTCTTGATCGTAGCGTAATCGTCCGGATGCTTTTTCAAGACCTTGTTATACATTTTCAAGGCAGCCTTGTTATCCTTCTTATAGACAAGGTAATAAGACCCGATGTTGGTCATGTACTGCGCGGCGTCCGGATAGTAGGCCAGCATCTTCTCAGAGAGTTCCTTGAACGCCTCATAAGAGGTGGGAGTACCGATCTGATAGAAAGCGAAACAGCAATCCTGCATCACAGCCGGGAACAGATCCTTGTCTGACACCAACCCCGGATATTCCCAGGTCGGATGGCTATGGCCATCATAATCAATCAATGCCTTAAGGTTTGAGAGCGCCATGTCCGGGCTGTCCTTCTCATAATCCAAAAGGGCGGAAATCTTGTATATCCTTAAATCCAGGCGGTTCTGATTGAGCTCAATCGCCTTGTCCAGCGCCTGGGTTCCCTTTCCGAACAGCTCGTCATCAAAACTCGACACCAGGAAATAGTTGACATCATTGCCCAATGAGTCTTTCAGCGTCAGGGACGGAGCGACACCAAGATACCTGTTTCCACTCTTCACCTCGAGCTTCTCTGAACGGCTCTTATTAAAATAATAGGAGAACTGTCCCAAAAGCATATCGGTGTCATCCGGATAGTCCTTCTCCCATCTCTGAAGCAGGGTCTCAATCCCTACTCCAGCGGCTCCCAGCTTGGATACCAACAAGTTGTAGCGCTCTGAATACTCTTCCCTTGTGGGCTTTGTCTGGGCAGAGAGCGGCAGCAGGGCAACAACGGCCACTATCGCCAAAATGATTCTTTTCATATTCATAAATCTATTCTTATCCTTCTGTTTTGCGGGTGGAGGTTGTTCCACCTCTTCCCTATATTTTTCACAAATCCAAGGGGATGACCCTCGAAACAAACCATCAAAAAACCATCAGGTTGTCCTTCAACGAATATGCCGTCCCTGTGAAGGAAGCGCAAAGCGGTGTCCCGGTCCAGTTCGACTGCCGGGTACTTGTCCAGCGGCGGATCGATACTGAGAGCCCAGTCGGCGGAGGGAATGAAATCACGACCTTTAGTGACTCCTTTCTCAAGTCCGTTCCGGATCGGTCTCAGAACCTCAACGCCATTTTTCGTGGCGCCTGCGGGAGCTGTTTTACGGAGTATTGAGACGAACTGTCCCTCCCCTTGCACGAACCCCGGGACCAGGAGTCCACCTGTTCGTGCCTGAATCACGCCAGGGAGGCTTGAATATTCATAATCAACTACTTCCGCTCCTAATTCAGAAGCTATCCATTCAACATTAGAATCATTTTCAGCCTCCTCGAATGTGCAAGTGGAGTAGATCAAGAGACCATTTTGCCGGAGAGATGGCCATGCGTCGGCCAAGATTCTCTTCTGCCGGGCGGCACAAAGTTCCACAGCCTCCGGGGACCAGTCCTCGACCGCCTTTGGATCCTTACGGAACATTCCCTCTCCGGAGCAAGGAGCGTCCACTACAATGACATCAAAAAAACTTTCCAGCTTTGAGAACGCCTTGGGGTCGCATGATGTGACGATGACATTCGGATCTCCCCAAATCGCCACGTTATCCGACAGAACCGAGGCCCTGTTACGCATAACCTCGTTGGCGACCAACTGGAAACCATCCCCGAAACGTTCCCGCAGTGATGCGGCCAAATCCGTGGTCTTGCCTCCCGGAGCGGCGCATAGGTCCAGAACCCGCACCGGCCTTCCAAGCCCCTCGAAATCATCGAGATGCTCCCTGAAAATATGACCGACAACCATCGCCGAAGAGTCCTGGACATAGTAGCACCCGGCATGGAACAAAGGATCCATCACAAATCTCGGCCTCTCCGGGAGCATCATCCCATACTCACACCACGGCACCCGATTGCCCGGCTCGTCGGACCAGAAGGGCTTAGGGAGCGCAACCCATGCCACCCTCGGCACTGTAAGAGGGGGGACCGGAGCTTCGCTTTGCGAAGCGAGCGGTGGGGCCGAGCGGAGCGAGGCGGTTGAGCCCCTAAGGCCCTTCTGGTCGGACCTGAACTTAAAGGGGTTGAGGCGGATCGAGACGGAAGGGGGAAGGGAAAGGGCGTCAAAGGAGACCTGGGCCCTCTCCGGCCCGACCGCCCTTGAAAGGATGTCCATCAAGACCCTGTCCTCGATCCCTTCCATCAGCCTCTACGCCTGCCCCTGCCTCTTGGCAAGCTCCTCCTGCATCTTACGCATGGTCTCCTCGTCAACCCCCTCAGGCATCCTGCCCTCGGAAACCGACACAAGACCATCCACGACCCTGTCCAGCGCCTCCTTGATCTTTCCGGAAAGCATCATCTTCATCATGAGATTGAGGTCGGCGTGGAACTCAACATGGAAATCCGTCTTTTGGGAGCCGTCAGGAACGGCATCGAAATGTAGCGAGCCACCGAAACTGAACGGTGCCCCGTTGTCGATGAACTGGATCAGCGAATAAGGGATCCTGTCCCTGACCATGATCCCTATCTTGAATCCCTGGATGGTCGCGGTGATGGTGTCATAGTCAGCCTCGACTCCCTGCCTCTTGTCCTCAGGGAGCATCTGGACGAAGTTCCTCATATCGACAAAGGCCATGTAAAGCTCAAAAGGGGATTTTGAGACTATCCCGTGCTTGCTTTTTATCTCTGTGTTCATATTCCTTAATTATTATTTATTCCAGCCGGCAGGATCCTCGCGCCAGCGCTGAAGCACCTCGGTGTCAGAAGGTTTGACAAGACCCGCCGAGGTCGCCACATCAATAAGTGAGCCATAATTGGAAAGGGTCGCGAGTGGCACACCCGCCTCCTTGAACCTCTCCGAGGCAAGATCGAACCCATAAGTGAATATCGCCACCATCCCAAGCACATCGGCTCCAGCCTTCCTCAAGGCATCGACAGCCGCCAAACTGCTCATTCCCGTAGATATAAGATCCTCTATCACTACCACTTTAGCCCCTTCCGGAAGCTTACCTTCAATCTGGGAGCCAGTCCCGTGATCTTTCGGTTTAGGACGGACATATACGAAAGGTTTGCACATCCTGTCAGCGACCAGGACACCATGAGCGATCGCACCTGTAGCCACTCCCGCCAACACTTCCGCCTCGGGATACAGTTCGGCCACCTTCGCGGCGAAAGCTTCGGCGACCATCGACCTTAATTCAGGATCAGAGAGTATCCTGCGGTTGTCACAATATATCGGAGACCTCCACCCGGAAGCCCAGGTGAAAGGGTCTTCGGGACGAAGGAGGACCGCTCCGATCCCCAACAACCCAGCAGCCAGTTTTCTGTCAATAGAGTCCATGTTCTTTCAAATGATTTCTTAAATTCGCGGACATAGCTTACAAATATAGCGATTTTAATCTTCAAGATGCGCAAGATCTACCTTGAAAAGAGGTGCATGGTCATCTGCCCGCCCGACGAGCCTGCTCTTTCGGATCCAAACTCCGTGGAGTTCCATGTCGGGGACCAAAACGACATATCCAGGCTTGTCGACATGTTCGAGACGTCTGAGGCTCTTTCCAGGATCTTTATCCCGACGGATGACGAGGATTCCACTTACGCCGCTTTCCGCTCATGTTTCAAGGAGGTCAACGCGGCCGGAGGCGTGGTTTCCAACAGGAGGGGCGACGTGCTGCTTATCCGACGGAATGATCTCTGGGATTTGCCTAAAGGGCATCAGGAGCCGGGAGAGGATATTACCTTGACAGCACTGAGAGAGGTCGAGGAGGAAACCGGGATACCGGAGCTTGAGTTGGGAAGGCTTATCTGCGTGACTGACCATTGCTACCGTAGAAACGACATTTGGCACTTGAAGCACACCTGGTGGTATGACATGCTGTACACCAACCCTGTCGACCTCACTCCGCAGCGGGAAGAAGACATCACAAAAGCGGCCTGGGTCGCCCGCTCCAGCCTATCCCCCTACCTAAAGGACACTTACCCTTCGATAGTGGAGGTATTCAGGGAGATGAAACATTTTGGAGAGAATGGGCGTATATAATAGGTATCGGATTTATTGATATTTATGAAACTCTCACAATTCCAGTTCCTCCTCCCCAAGGAGCGTGTCGCCCAAGAGCCCACAAGATGGCGTGATGAATGCAAACTGATGGTTGTCCACAAGGACACCGGCGAGATCGAGCACAGGATTTTCAAGGACATCATAGATTATTTCGGAAAGGGTGACACCTTCGTCCTCAACGACACTAAGGTTTTCCCGGCCAGGCTCTATGGCAAAAAAGAAAAGACCGGAGCGGACATCATGGTGTTCCTTCTTCGGGAGCTCAACCGGGAGCAGCATCTCTGGGATGTGATAGTGGATCCGGCGAGGAAGATCAGGATAGGCAATAAGCTCTATTTCGGTGACGACCAGAGCCTTGTGGCTGAGGTGATAGACAACACCACTTCCAGGGGTCGCACCCTGCGTTTCCTCTATGACGGACCTTACGAGGACTTCAAGCAGTCCCTCTTCAATCTTGGGGAACTTCCTGTCCCCAAATGGGTTAAGAGTAAGGTGACAGCCGAGGACAAGGAGAACTACCAGACCATCTTCGCCGCACACGAAGGTGCCGTTGCGGTTCCCTCCGCTGGTACACATTTCAGCCGCGAGCTTTTCAACAGAATGATCCTCAAGGACATCGACAAGGCTTTCATCACAGTCCACATGGGGATCGGCCAGTTCCGCAGGGTCGATGTCGAGGATTTGTCGAAGCACAGGATGGATTCCGAGAGACTCATCATCGGCGAGGATGCTTGCAAGATCATCAACAAGGCCAAGAATGGTGGCCACAAGGTGGTGGCTATCGGCACGACCGTGATGAGGGGTCTTGAGACTTATGTGACCACGACTCACGAGGTCAAGCCTTTCGACGGGTGGACCAACAAGTTCATATTCCCGCCTTATGATTTTTCCATTCCTGACGCTATCGTGTCCGGCTTCCACATGCCTGAGTCCACGATGCTGATGGCGGTGGCCGCGTTCGGTGGATTTGACAATATCATGAACGCGTACAAGGTCGCTTTGGAGGAAGACTATCGCTTCGGCCCATACGGCGACGCCATGCTGGTCCTCTAACGATTAATCCGATTGAAATTAGCGGTCGGCAGGAAATCCCTGCCGGCCTTTTTTGTATATTCGCGAATGGTGGCAGGCAAAAGCCCCGCCGCCCATTTACCCGGATAGGGCGCATAGCGCGGGGAGGCGGGACTTTTGCCTGCCGCCATCGAGGACAATATTAAAAACAATGAGAAACTATGGAAAATTTCAACGAAGAAGAAAGGGCGTGTCTTTGTGCCCTGAACCGGATTTTCGGATTCGAGCCGAAAATCGGAAGAAGCCTTATCGAGGCTTTCGGCGGAGCGTCCGCCGTATTCAAAGCATCACAAAACGAGCTCTCAGAGCTGCTGGGTTCATATTCAAGAATCCGGTTCGTACCACTTATCACAGAGAGCGCCTTTGAGTCCGCTGCCATCGAGCTTGAGAAGCTCGCCTCTGACGGATGCCGTTTTATCGGAATCGGAGAGGAGGGTTATCCCAAGGCATTGCTGGAATGTGACGATCCACCCCTCGGGCTTTATTACAAAGGTGTATTATCCCCTGAAGAGGTTTTCGACAAACGCCCGCAGATAGCGGTGATCGGGACAAGAAGCCTGTCTTATTACGGCAGGGACTGGTGCAGGAATATAGTGGAAGCCATGTCAAAAGCCAAGGTGAAACCATTGATCGTCAGCGGTTTGGCTCTCGGGGTCGACGTGACAGCCCACCGGGCTGCGCTCGACTTCGGGCTACCGACCGTCGGAGTCATGGCCACCGGAATTGACGACATTTATCCTCCTCAAAACATAAAGACAGGCCAGCTGATGGCCGCCACTAAAGG
>ODAI013648133.1_pt1 | contig 10192 bp, 4 predicted proteins | sample 1539321 | NCBI WGS metagenome assembly ODAI01 (sample SAMN02144231, study PRJEB22623) | gut metagenome | biome: sheep rumen | host: Ovis aries | place: New Zealand | reverse complement strand
TGGTCGGAAGGCGAGATCATTACCAAGGGGATGAGACCTATGTGGTCAATGAGCCGCGTATAATCCTTCTTATCGCGCCGGAACTGCTTTTTCACACCCTTTCGGAGACCACAGGAGATGGTGAAACCGGAAACCCCTCCCTGATTTGTTCTACGACCGTCCACCGGACGCTCGATCGGGCAAAGCCCTTCACCCACACAAGGGAGGGAAAGTTCGTACACCCCTTGAACCATGGACATTTGTTCACCGTGGGTGATATTGAGCGAGTCCTGGGCGGTGAAAGCGGATTTGGCGAAAGAGAGGAGATAAATGGCGTCCAGCACATTTGTTTTGCCTTGACCGTTAAGCCCCACGAAACAGTTGAGTTTGGGTGCAAACTCAAGTGACGCTTCGCGGATGTTGCGATAATTGAGGATATTTAACGAGGTTAATATCACAATTGACGATTGAGTTAAATTGACGATTTACGCATACAAATCTACGTCTTCTTTGGTGATTTTGGAGCCGGCAAGGATGATGAGACGCTCGACGACGTTTCGGAGCTGGCGGATGTTTCCTGTCCAGTTTTTGGATTGCAGGGCTTTGATGGCATCGGGGGTAAAAGTCTTGGGCGCGATGCCTTGTTCCGCGCAGATTTTCTCTGTGAAATAATCCACGAGGAGCGGTATGTCTTCTACCCGGTCGTTGAGTGCGGGAACATGAATAGGAATGACGTTGAGGCGATGGAAAAGGTCTTCTCGGAAGTTGCCCTCTGCGATTTCTTTAGTGAGGTCTTTGTTGGTTGCCGCAATGACGCGGACGTTCACTTTGACAGGTTTGTCCGATCCGACGCGTGTGATCTCGCTCTCTTGCAGCGCACGGAGCACTTTGGTCTGTGCGGCAAGCGACATATCGCCTATCTCATCCAGGAAGAGTGTTCCTCCATCGGCTTGTTCGAACTTACCGGCACGATCTTTGACCGCTCCGGTAAAGGAGCCTTTCATGTGTCCAAATAGCTCTGATTCAATGAGTTCGGAAGGAATAGCCGCGCAGTTGACTTCGACCATAGGGCCGTTTGCGCGCGCCGATTGTTCGTGCAGAAGGTGTGCAACCACTTCTTTACCGGTTCCGTTCGGGCCTGTGATGAGGACACGTGCTTCTGTGGGAGCGACCTTATTTATTATTTCGCGTACGTGCGTAATGGCAGCGGACTCGCCGATCATCTGCGGTCCTTTGGCGGCCACACGTTTGCGGAGGATTTTGGTTTCTTGTTTGAGCGATTTGGACTCAAGGGCATTCTTGGTGGTAATGAGAATGCGGTTAAGATCAAGAGGTTTGAGCAGGAAGTCGTACGCGCCCATTTTGAGTGCTTGCACGGCCGTTTCCACGTCTCCGTGTCCTGAGATCATGACGACAGGAGCGTCAATGGGTTCTTCGCCGGACTTGAGGGCAGAGAGCAGTTCAAGTCCGTCCATCTCGGGCATTTTTATGTCCGAGAAGATGAGGTCGTACGCCTTGGCTTGCGCCATTTCGAATCCCAGTTTGCCATTTTCGGCAACATCGACATCGTATCCTTCATCTGCGAGGATTTCTCGAAGCGTGTTCCGAATACCTCTTTCGTCATCTATAATCAGTAGTTTCGCCATAATGTAAAGTACAATTTGTACAAAGTAAAAAGTACAATTTTCGTGCAAAGTTACTGCTTTTTTTTGAATTATGCAAATAAATGAAGAATTTTGTAAAAAAAAGCAAAAATATTTGCGCATGTCAAAATTATTTTGTATCTTTGCACCGAAAATGTGTGGTTGAGAATAAAAGATGTTAAAGAACATAAAAGGATGTTCAAAAAGTGGTATAAAAAGATGTTTTGAAAAGAAGCATAGTTATTTTTATAAACACAAAATAAACTCAACAAATTAATTATTAAACAAATTATCGACATGAAAAAGTTTTTTACTTTCGTGCTGGCGTTGGTAGCAGTAGTGGCTGTTAACGCGAAGCAAGTCGTATTCGACTTTACCAAGCCGGCAGACTTAGGTATTACACCTCCTGCGGCAAGTGCAGGAACAGATTTGACAGAACCGGTTCAAGTAGAAGATGTTGTTATGACCGTTACCAGCGGAAGTACAGCAACCCGTATTTGGAACTCGAACGGAAATTTTGATCTGCGTGTGTACACAAATGGTACATTGAAGTTCACAGCAGATGATGACATTACAGCAATCGAGTTTGCAGGATCTGCCATTTCGTTCTCTGAGTTTTCCGGGAAAGCTTGGACAGGAAAATCAAAAGAAGTTACAGTTACGGCAACTGCAACATCGAAGATCACGTCAGCCACTTTGACAATTGGCGAAGAAGCAGTAGTATGGAAGCCGGATACAATCTCTGTATCTGAGGCAGTAGCGCTTATTAAAGAAAAAGATGCGAAAGACCACTTTGTATATGGTGTCGTAATGGGCGCACCGTTCATTACCTATCAGAATTTCAATGGTCACGCAAGTTTCTGGCTCGCAGATCTTGAGAATGCGAACGACACGATTGAGTTGTATGACGGCTTTGGAAAGAACAATGCAAAATGGGCATCCCTTGACGAGGCAAAGAACACTATTCATGAAGGTGACACGGTATTGGTATATGCAGGCTCTCTTGTAGAATATACCAACTCCAAGACAGGTATCACAATCAATGAGATTTCCGGTGGTTATTTTGCAGAGATGTTAGGCGCTAATCCAAACGCACCGCAACCGATAGATGACACTCCGGAGTTGCCGGAAGGCGTGATTTCTTGTGATGATGCAGTAAAAGCAGCTGCAAATATTGCAGATCCGCAAGAGGATAAGACAACCGTAGAAGGCAGTGAAGTTAAGGTGCGCGGTTATGTAACTTATGCTTATGGCGCTAAGAACGGCAAACAGAGTGCATGGTTGAGCGATACGAAAGGCTCCAAGTCGGGTGTTATTGAAGGCTCTTATCTGGCAGTAGCTGAGGCAGTAGCCGTTGGCGATTATGTAGAGTTGGCAGGAACGCTGGCAAAATACAAAAAAGCAGCTTCCGGCGATAAACCCGCAGAGGTTATTATTGAGGTAATCAACGGATCGATGACGAAGATCGGTGCAGATGGCAAACCGATTGAGCCGGCACAAGCAGATACAATCAGCGTAGCTCAGGCATTGAAAATCGGTTATGACCTGTTAGACAATGCTGTAACGGAGAAGAAATATGTGATCGACGGTTATGTATCTTCGATTGAAACTTATTACGATTCCCAATACAAGAACGAGACATTCTGGATTGCAGATGCGTTAGGAAGCCGTGCGGCTTCGAACGCTGATGGTGCTTTCTATGTATATCGCGGCAAACCTGATACAGAGAAAGAGATCGGTCTGAACGCACACGTGTATGTAACCGTATTGATTACGAAATACAGCAAAGAGTGCAAGGAGCCGGTTATTGAGAACTCGAAGTCAGCTGATGTTACTGTAGTTGCTCAAGGTCTGGAAGAGAAGATTGATACCATTACCGTAGCTAAAGCGTTGGAAATCGGTCAGGAAATGGAGCAAGGTCATGCTACCGACAACCGCTATGCAATCACCGGTTATGTATCATCGATTGATGTACCGTTCTCTGAACAATACAAGAATGAGACGTTCTGGATCACCGATACGAAGGGTGAAAAGACGAGCGATAAGGCAAAAGCATTCTATGTATATCGCGGCAAACCGAACGTAGAGAAAGAGATCGGTTTGGGCGCAAAGATCGCTATCGTTTGCAAGATCAAGAACTTCAAAGGCACGATCGAGAACGACGGTATGGGTATTCAGTTCGAGGTATTGGAAGAAGGTGTAGCACCGGAGATCAAAACTATTACCGTAACTGAGGCAATCGCTCTTGGTATGGCATTGGAAGACGGCGCTTACTCGGACGATATTTATGTAGTAAAAGGCTTTGCCACCAAGGCTTATGCACCGGATAGCTGCAAGACAAGTCAGAATGTTTACATGGCTGATTTCCCGGAGGCTTACGGTACATTCTACGCATATAACTGCTCGCCGGATGAGTTGGTAAAAGACGGTGACTACATTTATGTACAAGGTAAGATCCAGAAGTATGTAAGTGCAAAGGGAACTACGATTGAGATTGGTGGCGGTTCGGCAGTTCACGGAGAGCCGGAGATCATCTCAGTTAACGTAGCAGAGGCAACGGCAATCGCTAAGGGTCTGGATTTGACTCCTGTAAAAGATTCGATTGTAACGGTAACTGCTCCGGCATTGTATGAGGTAACCGGTTATGTGATCTACGTATCGAAAAACGGTGAGTATTTCATGCTGGCAGATGATGCCAATGCAACCGAGAGCGAGTTCATGGCTTATAAGTGCTATGGCGACGAGAACGTTGAGCTGGCAGTAGGCGACCAAGTAGTTGTTTTGGGCGCAATCCAACGCAGACACGATGGTACGACCGGTACCGATTACTACCAGATCGGTGAAGGCGTATGGGTTCTTGCAGGAAGCCAAGGCATCGAGAACGTAGTCCTGACCGAGAAGGCTCAGAAAGTAGTTGTGGACGGTGCACTTTACATCGTACGCGACAACAAGATGTACAACGTACAGGGCGTTCAGGTTAGATAATTGACAATTCTTAGCCTAAAAGGCACGATTATTTGGCAGAGCCAAATTTTGAAAGTTGATAATTGGAGGAGGAGCCGCAGCGATGCAGCTCCTTCTTTTTTGAATGCGCATTCAAGTGCGATGAGGGGGTAAAAGGAGAGAATTAAGGCGAAAACGGTGAAAAGTAAAAAAAAATTTGCGTATGTCAAAAAAAAACACTAACTTTGCAGGCTCAATAAATTAGAAACAAAAGAGAGTTGATATCATGAAAAGAAACTTCATTTCTTTGTTGGCGCTTGTTTTTATGGCGCAAGTGGTTTTAGCGGTTGATCCAAATACCAACCTATCTACTTACTATTCGAGTATAGACGGAAAGTCGAATAGTGCATCCAGCGATGCACTTCGTACTCAGTTGTGTACAGTGATCTCTACCGGGTATGTGAGTACGGGTTATAGCAGTTTGCCTAACAGTATCTATGCCGCGAGCACAGATCCTTCGGATTTCTATAATGGTAGCAGCAAGACGATGGAGGATATTTATTCGTCGTACCCATATACCTCCTCTCAATCGGGTTCTTCTGCAACGACCTGCGGAACAGGATGGAACAAAGAGCACACAGTGCCACAATCCTATTTTGGGGAGGAAAGCCCGATGAAAAGCGATGCTCACCATGTGTTCCCGACGGATATCAAGATGAATTCCGTCCGTAGTAACTATCCATATGGAGAGAACAACGCGAGCAAGGATTGTAGCACGTATGGTTATGGTCATTTAGGAAGCAGTACGTTTGCCGGTTATAGCGGCACTGTGTTTGATCCGGGTGAGGGAGGCGAGCACGGAAGCTATAAGGGTGACCTTGCGCGCGTGTATTTCTATATGGTGACACGTTACAGAACTACCGATTTTACAAAAGGAACAGGTAATATATCGTTTACCTATACCAGTGGAGTAGCCAATTTGACGGATTATATGAAAAATCTGATGCTCAAATGGCACCGCCAAGATCCGGTAAGCGATAAAGAGCGAATCCGTAACAACGCCATCTACGCCCATCAAAAGAACCGTAACCCATATGTGGATTATCCTTGTCTGGTAGAATATATCTGGGGCGAAAAAGTGGGCGAGAGTGTGGAGCTGAGTGCATTAGTGTCCGCCTATGATGCGTCCTATACGGGCAATGATTGTAGTGGCGGCGGAGTTGATCCGCTTGATCCGGATTATTATGCGCCGGTGGAAGGATTGAGCGATTCGCTTTTGAAATCCAAGTTGGCTGAGGTGACGTGGTCTCATTACACGAAACGTTATTCGTACGGCAGCGGAAAGAACAACACATGGGAAGCGTTCTGGTACACGGATCGAAATGAGGCGGATAACAGCGTGGTAGATATGTATTCGAACAACAAGCGGTATTTCAAAAGTGATATGACCGCGAGTGTGGCAAATTGTGACATCGAGCATATGTTCCCGAACTCGTGGTTCGGCGGCGAGAGCGGTAACAAGCACGCTTATTGCGACCTGCATCATTTAGTGCCGTCTGATTATTCAGCAAACCGCAGTAAGAGCAACCGCGGTCCGGGCGTACCGACCGACACGACGTTCAACAACGGTGTTTGGGTAAACGGCAAGGATGCCGGCAGGGATAATTTGGAAGTATTCTGTCCGTCCGATGAGTATAAGGGTGATTTCGCACGTGCGTTCTTCTATATCGCGATGGCTTACGGCGACACGGCTGTATGGCAGGCAGAGGCCGTTCCTAATCATATGACGAACAGCGACTGGCATGAGTTCCTGCCGTTGACGCGTGACTTGTTGTTAGAATGGCATCGCAATGATCCTGTGAGCGAGAAAGAGCGCGTACGTATGAACACTGTTTACGGCTTGCAAGGCAATAGGAATCCGTTTATCGATTATCCGTGTCTGGCGGAGTATATCTGGGGTGTTCGTCAAGGCGAGGCATTCAATCTGGATTGCAGCGACACGCCTGTACCCCCGACCAAATACACGATCACATGGAGCGTGGACGGCAAGAAATCCACGTCGGAAGTGACCAAGGGTCTTCGTCCGAGTGCACCGAGTGTGACGGATTGTTCGGAGAACCGCGTGTTTGTGGGCTGGACGACGAGCAGTACGGTGAGTGAGAAACCGGCAGAGTTGTACACGGCGGTCACTATTCCTGCTGCTTCCAAGGCAGCGACGTACTATGCCGTTTATGCGGATAAAGGCACGAAGAGCAAGGCTACTGAAGTGACGGATGATTTGACCCGTGAGACAACCGGAGTAACAAGCAATTCTTATGCGGATTGGTCCGGCAAGAGCGTTACATCCGGCGCCGTGTATGCAGGCAATACAGCAGGAGGTAATAGTTCGATACAGATGAGAACGACCAATAGTAACTCGGGTGTTATCACAACAACGTCCGGCGGAACAGCAAAAAGTGTGGTGATCACATGGAATGATGCATCAGATGCAACGCGTGTGATCAGCGTATATGGAAGTAATACGGCTTATACATCGGCAGCGGATTTGTATGACACCGCTAAACAAGGCACATTGCTCGGTAGTTTAGCCAAGGGCGAAACGACATTGAATATAGAAGGTTCATATACTTATATAGGTATCCGCTCCAAATCCGGTGCTTTATATCTGACGCAGATCTCCATTACATGGGATTCTCCGAGCGGAGGAAGCGAGACCAGTTATTCGAACTATAGCGAAGAGTGCGGCGAAGTGTTTGATTTCAAGGCGCTTGCCGCAACGGAGGTGACACACAATGCGTTCACCGCCAATTGGACGGAAGCCGGTGTGGATTTCTATACGTTAGATGTGAAGAGTGTTGTGAAAAAGCCGACGGAGAAAGAGGCGGTTGTATATGAGAAGGAATTTCTATCTTCGCTGGGGGATTGGACTATAAACAATATATCCGGATATGAAAATGTGTGGACGCATAACAGTTCATACGGCGCTTATGCTACCTCCTATGTAAATAAAGAACGAAACGTGGCAGAGAGTATGCTGTATTCTCCGGCAGTTGATTTGAAGGATGTGCAGAATGCCAAGGTGACACTCAACCATGTGTTCCGCTATGGAGCGACTGTCTATCTGATGATTTATGATGGCGAATGGAAAGAGTTGCCGGCTACTAATTGGACGGCAGCAAGCAGTTGGGATTTTGTGAACTCTGAAGCTGATTTGTCTTCTTACGCGGGTAAGAATGTAATGATCGGTTTCAAGTATGTGGGTACTACGTCCTCTTGTCCGACTTGGGAAATCAAACGTATCACCATATCGCATATGGTAGAAACGGAAGAGAATACGTATGAATCGATAGAGGGTTATCCTCAGATGGTTTCCGGCACTAGTGCAGAAGTGAGCGGTTTGAAACCGAAGACCACTTATTACTACACCGTAACACCGGAAGGCGGTTTGGTGTCTGAACAAATAGAAGTGACCACGGAGGAAGGATCTCCGTCCACCGGAATAGAGGAAACCGGCAACACCGTTACCCCGCGGAAAATGCTGATCAACGGACAGATGTATATCGTTTTGGATGACCGGGTTTATGATGTGACAGGTCAGCGGGTACGATAAGTATATTGCAAAGAACAGCGATTTTGCAAAGTACAGTTTACAAGGAAACTTTTTGCACTCGAAAAGTTTCCTTTTTTCTTGCGTATGTCAAAAAAAAGTTGTACCTTTGCAGCCGCTTTTGGGGTAAAGCGTGCATGGGAAAGGTAAAAAAAACGGAGTGAGATCCCGAAAGACCCGCGAAAAACCCGCGAAATGCCCACGAAATACCCGCGAAAATGATGATAAAACAGAAAGGATGATAGATGTCCGACGATCAGAAGTGTAACATAATCAAGAAAGCAGGCGAGATGTTCTTCCGCCTCGGTATTCGTAGTGTCTCGATAGATGATATCTGTCGGGAATTGGGCATCTCGAAAAAGACCTTCTATGTGTATTTCGAGTCCAAAGACGAGTTGGTGGCGCAGTTGTTGCACAGCAATGTGCTCTATATTGCGGGAAAGATGGAAGAGTTGCTGCAGATGAAGGATTTCCGCAAGTTAGTGGCACGATTTTTGAGACACCAAGATGCGGAGAAGAACGATGTACGGCGTGTACCGCAGTTGGTATATGACCTGAAGAAGTATTATCCCCGTCAGTTTGCGGATTTTCAGACGGAGTGTTTCCGTACGCAGAAGGAGTATATCGCGCGCTATTTGGAGCAGGGTTTGCAAGAAGGCCTCGTGCGCGCGAACCTTAATATAGAATTAACAGCGGTGTTGATGGCCAAGATTCACAGCGATGCGATTCGCGATTTTGAGGAGATAGAGGGGCATGGTCATAACATGCATCAGTTGGGACACACAGCGATGGATATATTCGTTCGCGGCGTGCTGAGTGAAGAGGGGATGAAGTTGTATCAGTAAGAAGCCCCTCCCGACCTCCCTATAGAGGGGAGGAGATAAGAAGTTGAAAGAATAGAATTTATAGATATGAAAAAGAGTTTATTTTTGATGATGGCACTCGTGATGAGTGTCACGATGATGGCGGAAGACCGTGTGTTGGCGGCGGCAAAAGACCAAAAGCCAAGAAGCTCGGAAGATATTCCCGCCTCATTGAGTTTTAGTCTGAGCGAAGCACAGGATTATGCAGTAAAGCAAAACCGGACGTTGAAAAATGCTTCGTTGGCTGTACAAGAGGCATATGCGCAAAGGTGGCAGACCATCGCTGCCATGTTGCCGCAAGCGGACGGAAGTTACTCATATAGTAACTATTGCGGCTATACCGCCGAGATGACGATGATGGGCAACAAGATCAACATCAACATGCCGAATGTGGGTGCGTTAGGTGTAACCGCTTCGATCGGCATCAACGGTCAAGGCATAGTGGGCGCATTGCTCAATAATATCGCTATCGACATGAAGAAGATCGCTTTGGAGCAGTCCGAGGATGAGTTGCGCAGCAGTATTATGAGCAGCTATGTGTCGGTATTGGCGTTACAGAGTATCACGAATCTGTTGGATTCAAGTCTGAACAATATCCAGAACTTGGAGCGTATCACGCAGAATGCGGTGAATGCCGGCGCAGCAGAGCAGACTTCTGCGGACCAGATCCGTGTGCGCGTGAACACGCTGAAGAATAATATCAATACGCAGAAACGTAATATCGAGTTGGCTACGAACAGTTTGAAAGTGCTGTTGGACGTGCCGGTAGAGACAGAGTTGACGCTGACGGACAATATCGACCATATTCTGTCTCCGGAGCGTGTGCTGACGCTGTTGGCTACCGATTTTGATATTCGTAACAACCTCAATTACCAGCAAGTAGCCAAGTCTGCGGAGTTGGCGAAACGCAATGTACATATGGCGAGCTGGGCTTACGGACCGACCCTCGCCCTTGCCTATAACTACCAAAATCAGAAGTACTACGGCGAAGGCGGTATGCGTATGACACCGCCGAACGTTGTGCAGGTTAGTGTCAAGATGCCGCTTTGGTCATCCGGCAAACGTGCGGCAGGTGTGATCGAGAAGAAGATTGCTTACGAAGAGGCGAAAAACAACCTTTCGGAGATGACCGATAACTTGGCTATTCAATATCGTCA
>ODAI013346843.1_pt1 | contig 10192 bp, 10 predicted proteins | sample 1539321 | NCBI WGS metagenome assembly ODAI01 (sample SAMN02144231, study PRJEB22623) | gut metagenome | biome: sheep rumen | host: Ovis aries | place: New Zealand | reverse complement strand
ATTAAAGGCAGACGTGCTTCAATCCGTGTGTTCATGGGCGAAAAGACAGAAATCAAAGTCGTTTCTAACGACAAGGTTGATGATGTCATGAGAGAAAATAAGCGTAAGAAATTCTGCCGTCCAGTATCCGACAGATTCAATTCCTTTAGAGATTACGACATGTTTGAATACGAACTCGAAGATGACGATTTAAGACATGATATCTCCGTTGAAGGATTATGCTGGTTCTCTACAAGAGGCAAGGGCCAAATCTTTAGAGTGCTTTTACCAAAAGGCGTTGCTGTTAAAGAAACATTATCCAAAGTGAGATAGAAAATGATTACAAAAGAACAAAAGAAACAATTAAAAGCCCTTATCGTAAGCGATAAGACAAAATATCAAGTCGGTAAAAGTGAAATTACCGATTCTTTAATCACGATGCTTGATAAAGCATTAGAAGCTAGAGAACTCATTAGAGTAGAAGTTCTTAAAAGCGCAGTTACTCCGGTTATGGAGTTAACTTTAGACTTATCTAGTAGACTTCATGCTGATGTAGTATCAGTAGTGGGAAGAGTTATTATTTTATTCCGTAGGAATAAAGAAAAACCAAAAATTAAATTAAAATGAGAATAATTTTATTCGGTGGTGCTTTCGATCCAGTTCATTATGGTCATATGAATATGGCGGAAAGAGCCGCCGCTTTTTTTGATGCGAATGTAATATTCATTCCTGCTCGAGTTGCAGTTTGGAAGAATGAATCTATTTCTCCAGAGCATAAAATCAATATGCTTAAACTCGCTATTAGTGAAAGCAAATATGCATCTAGGTTCTCAATTTCTACATATGAGATTGATAAAAACCCAAATGAATATGCTTATTCAATTGATACAGTAAGACATTTCAAGGAAAAATATCCAAATGATGAGATATTCCTTTTAATCGGCGAAGATCAAGCAAATAGCTTCCATCTTTGGAAAGAATCCGAAGAACTCGCTAAACTCGCTCAAATAGTCTATTTTGGGCGTTTAAACGAGGAAAATTGTGGTGAAAACCAAAGAAAATATCATATGATCCGTATTCCAGGCAAAATTAATGATATAAGTTCGTCTGATATTCGCACCCTAAAATCATTAGAAACTCCTGATTCTGTAATAAATTACATTATCGACAACGAATTATACTTTATGGACAAAATAACTGTTCCTGGAAACCAAAAAAGACACGAACATGTTATTAGAGTTGCTAAGTTAGCATACGAAATCGCTAAAGCAAATAACTTTAAATACGCTAAAAAGGCTCTTATAGCGGCTTTATTGCATGACATTGCTAAAGATAATAGACCTGAAGCTTATGAAAGAGACAAGGCTATTATTGAAACTGAATACAAGGACTATATTGATATATCTCCAGTTGTTTGGCATCAAGTTTTAGGCGTTAAAAAGGCAAAAGAAGTATTTGAAATCACTGATAAAACAATTTTAAAGGCTATTGAATTCCATACAACAGGCAATAAAAGGATGTCTGATGTAGCGAAGATTGTGTACGCTGCAGACAAGATCGAACCAGGACGTGGATATGATTCATCAGAATACATTAACGCTATGAAATGTAGTATAACTGATGGATTTATCACAGTACTTAAAGCTAATGTCGAATTTTTCAAAGACAAAGAAGTCGATTATCAAAACAAGTTCACAAAAGCTTGTTTAAAATATTACCTTAAATAAAAACCGAATCTTTATAAACTAACCAGGATGATGATTTCTGTATCAACATCCTTTTTATTTTCTTTATATATTACTTCGCATAATGTCCATTATGTTAACCAAATAGTAGAAAAGAACGAATTAATCAAATAAAAACTCGTAACATTTATAATATCCACAATTAAAAAATCTGGCTTATTCACCAGACTTTATCCACATTTAGTACTTTTATCCACCTACTAAAAAACTACTAATTTCTATTTTAGGAGAGTAATGTGATCTCTTTGTCTACTATTGCTATTTCGCCGTTTCTTTCCATTTTGTAGAGAGTTCTGCTTAAAGATTCACGTGTTAAATATAATTCTTTTGCGAGCTTTGTGACAGATTTATACGATACTTTTTTCTTATTAAATGTAAGATAATACAAAACACGCTCTCTAGCATTATTTATCGTCAATAATTTGATTTTGAAATTTAACTTTTTGCTAAAGTCAGATTGCTGTTTGAGATAGAGTTCTAAAAATTCTTTGTCGAATGTTAGCGCTTTAAGGAGTTCTTCCTTGCTGATGTAATAAATAATCGACTCTTCTGTAGCGACTACATCTCCACGGTAAAAAGGTTCGCTACTGAAAATGAGGTTGTTACCAAACATTTGTCCTTTTTCAATTTCGTTATAGATTACTTCTTGTCCATCCGAAAAATAAGAGATGATTGATACTTTGCCAGAAATTATTAGTCCAATCTTTTTGCACTCATCCCCTTCAAAAAAGAGAGTCTGATTTTTCTTGGCGGTAAATTCTTCGAAGCTGATTCCACTATTTTTTACAATAAATTTGCTAATTTTGTCCATATTCGTGATTTAAATCACATTTATTATACTTTTATTCCTATAGAATAGCAACGAGGTCAATAATAATGAAAAAAATAAATTTTTTATCTCTTCTTACAGTTATCGCCTTAGCGGGTTGTAACAAAGTTGAGGCAAATCCGAGTCTAAGAGATGTTGACTTAAAAATCATCTCACCAAAAGGAGCTCCTGCAGTTGCCTTATATAAATTTGTAAAAGGATTAACAACCGTTGATAATCCAGCAACTGAATTGCTCCCACAATTCCACACCAATGATTATGATGTTATCATTGCACCAACAAAAGGTGGATTAACTAAAATCACCAAAGCTAAAGTTAATTATGCTTTAGCAGCTACAGTTACCTTCGGTAACTTTGCTTTAGTGGCTACTGGAAATGACTCTGATGGAGTGTTAAACGAAGGAGACAAAGTCCTTTATTTCCAACCAAATGATATTCCTGGAGCAGTATTTAATTATTTATATGGTAATAAGGGCTTAGAAACATATACTGCCGCTGATGATAGCAAAGTTGGACCAAGCTTAAGCACTGGTACTTATCCTGTAGATGAAACCACTACTGTAAATCTTGATTATGTTTTTGCAGCAGAACCACTTATCACTAACTTAGGTAAAACCGCTAATGTAGTTGAAAGAGCGGCGGATGTCTTTAAAACACTTGATGATTGCAAAGCTATTTATCAAGCATCTGTTTTTGTCAACAAAAACACTGATAAGGCTAAAATCAATAACTTCTTATCTTTATTAGAAGATGATATTGCTAAAGCAGTCTCTAATCCAAATGAGATTGTTGAGACATTAAAACTTGTGGGTGAACCAGAAGAACAAGCTCAAAAATTTAAATTTAATTCCACTGTCATTTATAATTGTATGAAAGACTATAATGGACTTGGCTTAGGATTCCGTAAAGCCTTTGATTATAAGACTGACATTAATTATTTCATCAATAACATTTTAAATTCCGGATTAACAATCACAGATGAAGCTTATTTCCAATAAATACTTTTTAACTGTAGTAGGCGTTGGCTTACTATTCTTAATTTGGTACATACTATTCCTAGTAACTGGACAAAGTATATACACTTTTCCTGATCCTGGAAGCGTACTAGTTAAGTCCTTTGAGTTATTCGGTAAACCATATCTATATAAATGTATATGGGGCTCCTTATACCGAATGCTCATTGGATTTGGCGTTGCCTCGATTCTAGGTATTTTACTAGGAATGGTTGTTGGAAATTTTACAAAATTAAAACATGTTTTTAATCCAACAATGATTGCGCTTAGGAGCATTCCTACAGCAGCGTTAGTATTTTTAATACTAAGACTGGTTGGATTTAAAAATGCTTCTATTTATATCGTAATGGTTATTGTCTTCCCGATGGTATATGAGGCAACAGTAAGTGGATATCAAAATGTCGATGTCGAAATTAGAAATTCAATGAGAATCGATAGCCCTAATGCATTTGCGAATAACTTCAGAGTTTTATTACCGCTTAGTATGCCATATATTGCTGTTGGACTAACATCAAGCTTTGCTTTATCATTTAAAATCGAAATTATGGCAGAAGTTCTTACTTCTAGTAGCGACTTCTATGGCTTAGGAAGTGCGATAAGCATCGCTTACGCTGATCAAAGCGATGGATTAGTATCAACGTTTGCGTATTCATTTATCGCCATTCTAATAATGATGTTAGTAACATTAATCATTCATATCATTAAACGATTACTCAAAATTAAAAACCCAACCGCTGAATAATAACGTGTTGGGTTTTTCTTTTAAATAACTAATTATTTAGCAAGCACTTCGTCTATTGCTTTTCCTACTAAATTATTTGGTAATTTAAGACCGAAATTCTTTAATACTGTTGCGCCGATATCACCGAAGCAATCTCTTTCTTCTAAGTATCTACCGTTTTTAATGGATGGAGAATACATGAGTAGAGGAATCTTTTCTCTTGTGTGGTCGGTTCCTGGCCAAGTTGGATCGTTACCGTGGTCTGCAGTGATGATTAATAAATCATCATCATGCATTTTGGAAATGAATTCTCCGACTCTCTTATCAAATCTTTCAAGAGCTTCACCATAACCGATAGGATCTCTTCTATGGCCGTATTCACTATCGAATTCAACAAGGTTTGCAAAGCATAAACCAGTGAAATCAGTATCTGTTAATTCCTTAATGGTTTTATCCATTCCATCTTCATTAGAAACAGTCTTTTGAGTTTTAACAACTCCATAACCATCAAAGATGTCGCCGATCTTACCAACACAGCTAGTCATGAAACCATTATCTTGAAGGACATTCATTGCGGTAGGAAGAGTTGGTTTAAGCGCTAAATCGTGACGATTGCTTGTTCTTTTAAATGTTTCTTTGGTTCTACCAACATATGGACGAGCAATAACTCTACCAACCATCCATTCTGGTTTCATACAAATCTCTCTAGCAATTTCACAGCAGCGATATAATTCCTGTAAACCTGTCACTTCTTCACTAGCGGCAATTTGAAGAACTGAGTCGCTTGATGTGTAGACAATAAGAGAATTATCTCTTATTTGTTCTTCACCTAAGTCTTGGATGATTTGAGTTCCACTAGCAGCACAGTTACCAATAACTTTGTGTCCTGTTCTCTTTTCGAGTTCATCAATTAACTCTTGAGGGAAACCAGTGTCAGTAAAGGTTTGGAATGGTGTTTTTGTGTTGATACCCATCATTTCCCAGTGACCGGTCATGGTATCTTTGCCATTACTTACCTCTCTAGCTCTAGCGACGTAAGAATGTGGGTGAGAAACTTTATGAGTTCCTCTAATGTCTGCTAAATCGGCTAAACCGATAGCATTCATGTTTGGAATATTTAAACCGTTTGGCATTCTTTCTGCGATATGGACAAATGTATTACTTCCAACATCTGTATGACCAGCGTTGAAAAATTTATCAGCGTCTGGTTCATATCCAATACCGGCAGAGTCTGCAACGATAACAAAAATTCTTTTATATGGATAGGACATTTATTATGTCTCCTTTCAGCGAATATAATTCTATACTATTTTTTGTTCATGAACAAATCATATGCATTGATAATTCGTTTTGTTGAAATATGAGTATAGATTTGAGTGGTTGCAATATTGGTGTGACCTAGCATTTCTTGAACTGCTCTTAACTCTGCTCCTCCTTCTAACATATGGGTAGCAAAGCAGTGTCTTAATGTATGAGGAGATATTTGAGTTTCAATTCCTACGCTTTCAGCGTATTTTCTTATTTGTTTAAAGAAGTAGACTCTAGAAAGAGGCTTTCCTTGGCGATTTAAGAAAAGATATTTTGAATCTCTTCCATGGAATAAATCTCTTACTTCGTTTAAATATTTAACAACGTATTCTAGAGCAAAGTCTCCCATAGGAACTTTTCTTTCTTTAGCGCCTTTACCGAATATGGTAATGATTCCTTTATTAAGATTTACATTTCTTTTTTCTAGATTAAGAAGTTCACTAACACGAAGTCCACTCGCATACATTAACTCAAGCATAGCTTTATCTCTAATTCCACTTGGAGATTTCATGTTTGGTGCTTCTAAAAGCGATTCCACCTCTTCTATAGATAGACAATTAGGAAGCTCTTTTGGTTTTTTTGGAGGATCAACTTCTGGAAGTTCTCCTTCGTAATACCCTTCTTTCTTTAAGAAAGAATAAAAGCTTCTAATTGAAGATAATCTTCTTAACGCAGTTGGCACTGTTAAACCAGAATTTAGTTCATAATTCACAAATGAATTTAAATCATAAGGAGATAATTCACTAACTTCTTTTTTATCTTTGAAGTACATGAAAAATCTTTTTAAGTCATCTAAATATGAATTAACAGTGTTTAGTGATAATCCTTTTTCTACAGTGAGATATTGACTAAATAAATCTATCGCATCAATTATTTCCATTTTTCTTGACCTCACTCGCTCTTTTTAAAGGTTTTCCTTTAATCTTTCTATTTAAATCATTAATCAAAAGTTTAGTTTTGCTTTCTTCCATATGCATCTCATAGTCAAAAAATGTCATTTGAATTTTCATCTCTTTGATGTCAATGAGATTTTGCAAAGTAATTCCACACGCTCTAATGGTCATGTCCATGAAATTGCCTTCATAGAGCCTCAAAGCGTAGTTGAGGATATCTCTACTGCTATTCGTGTGGTTTTGAAACGTAATGGACTTGTTATGCGCTTTATATTGAGTATCTTTGACCATGATTTGAATTGTATTGCCAATTTTGTTTTCTCTTTTTGCTCTTTCTGATACTTCGTGCGCTAACATTTCAAATACTGGTTTAACGACTTCATATCTATTCGTGTCTTCCATAAGTGTAGTTGAACTACCAATAGATTTCGGATCCCATGATTCAGTAGAAATAGAATCAGATCCTTTTCCGTTTACCCAGTCTTTAAGTTCGGAAGAGAATTTACCTAAGATGTTTAAAACATCTTCTCTATTGTTATTTAAGGCATCCGCTAAATCACCAATAGTCTTTATTCCAATATTTTTTAATCGAGGTGCGCTCTTTTTGCCAACTCCGAACATATCATCAATTGGAAGAGGATATAAGATTCTTTTGATGTCTCTTCTTCTTATGATTGTTAAACCCATTGGCTTTTGATAATCACTACCCATCTTCGCTAAAAATCTTGTTGGTCCAACTCCAATAGAGCACTTTAAACCTGTTGTTTCATATAAGGTTTGTTGAATCATACGGAAATATTTCTCAACATCTTTTTCATTCTTAACAACATCGGTGAAATCAGCGAATAATTCATCAACAGAGGCCATTTCAATGTTTGGAGTAATTGTGCGAATATAATTTCTAAAACGATGACTCATCATTGAATAAAAATGAAAGTCTGGATGAATAACTAATAACTCCGGACATAGTTCAAGCGCTTTATTCATTGGCATTGCGGAATGCACACCATATTTCCTTGCTTCATATGAGCAAGTTGAAACCACACCAGCGCGTCCAATATGTCCAATAGCGACTGGTTTATTTTCTAAAGATGGATTACGAATTTCTTCGCAACGGACAAAAAAGGCGTTTAAATCAATATGAACAATAACTTTTGCCATATCATTATTATATAATGAAAAATATTATTATGTTAACTAATACCTATAAAAATATAAAAGAAAATCGACCAATTAGAGGAGGTCGATTATATCTTTAACCTGAAGTTTATACTCTTCACGTTGTTCTTCTATAGTTGCTTGTCGGATAAATTTTGTCGGAATAGCTTTAACGATTACTTGACCAGTATAGCCTAATTCAAACAATCGATTTTCTAAAGCGTTAACAAATCCTTCTTTTGTTGAGTATGGATCATAGATGATAATTTTCTTATAGTCGAGAAGTTGCTCTATTTTTGCTTCGTCCATTGGGCGGAGATAAATCGCGTTAAATAGAGAGACATTCTTTTTCGCTTTTGTGATTTCTTCTTTTAACTTCAAGGTTAATGGTCCGGTTGAAACGACTGCAGTATCTTTACCTTCAAGTTCAATTTTCCAACTTCCATAAGGAATCTTTTTAACAGTCTCACCTTTGGTGGAGAAGAATTCACGAGGATATCTAATGGCGAACACTCCATGGTTACAAAGACTTTCTTTCATTAATGAAAGAGCTTCGTTACTTCTACTTGCCATGGCGATTGTGACATTAGGAATTGTATATAAGAAAGCTTCATCATATATTCCTTGATGAGTTTCTCCATCATTTCCCACTAGTCCAGATCTATCAATTAAGATTGTGGCGTTAAGATTCATCCTTGCTAAATCATGAGATAATTCATCATAACTTCTTTGTAAGAAAGTTGAATAAATAGAGATAACAGGATGTAAACCAGAAACCGCTAATCCGCCAGCAAAAGTAAAGGCATGTTCTTCGGCAATACCAACATCCACTATTCGGTCTGGATAAATTTTAAATAATGAATCAAGAGCGCTACCATGTCCTGTAGCTGGAACAATAGTAATAATCTTATCATTCATTGCCATTTCATTCTTAAGAATGATTGCGTATTGAGAAGACCAAGAGACCATTGCTTCTTTTGTGGCGATTTCTCCACTAGCAACGTCGAATTTACTAACGCCGTGCCAATCTCCTTCAATATCGTTTTCAGCAAATTTATATCCTTTGCCTTTGATTGTTTTAACGTGAATAACAACGCTCTTATTGAGCTTTTTGGCTCTAACTAAAGCGTGATCAACTTGTCTAATATAATGGCCATCAATTGGTCCAATAACAGAATAGCCAAGGTTATCAAATATGGTCATATTGACAAGTTTTCTTTTAAACCAGTTTTTAACTCTTGTGAATTTGACGAGTAACCAGTGACCAAATCTTCCTCTTAATAAGAGTTTAATAAAGCCTTTTGTTTTACGATAAATAAGAGATGTTGAGAAATTTCTAAACATTGTGGATAAGCCACCAACAGGTTTAGAAATAGACATATCATTATCGTTTAAAACGATAATAACTTTGTGGCCTGATTGGGCTAATTCATTTAATCCTTCAAATGCTAATCCGTTTTGCAAAGATGAGTCACCGATGAAGGCAATGATTTCATATTTCTCACCTTTTAAATCTCTAGCGAACGCTAATCCTGCTGCAGCAGAAATTGAAGTTGATGAGTGACCAGCTTCAAAGTGATCATAAGGTGATTCTTTCATTTTTTGGAATCCACTTATTCCACCTTTTTGCCTAAGGGTGGATAAATCTCTTCCGGTTAAAAGTTTATATGTGTAGGATTGATGGCCAACATCAAAGATAATTTTATCTTTGGTAAAATCAAAATTCTTGCATAATGAAATAACAGTTTCCACAACTCCTAAGTTACTTGAAAGGTGCCCGCCAGTTTTAGAGATTGTTTCAATGAGGTATTGACGAATATCCTCACTTAAAACATCTAGCTCCTTATAGGACATGTCTTTTAGGAATTCTGGATTCTTAATTTCTTTTAGATTGACGTGTTTGATTTCTTTTTTGGCCATGACAAATATTATTTACCAACTTTGACGATTTTTTCAACCTTGCTTTCAGCATTTTCTAACTCTTTTGAAAGTAAGCTGATGATTTTTTGGCCTTCTTCGTATAAGGCTAAACTTTGATCGATAGAGATATCTTTTTGTTGAATCTCGTTCACAATTTGTTTTAAACGATTAAGTTCTACTTCGAAGTTAATTTCTTTTTCTGCCATCGTTTACTCTCCTTTAATTTCTTTAACAACACTGGTGAATTCACCATCTTTAAGTATTGTTCTAACTTCTTTATCTTTAGATAAATCTTTGACTGATGAAATTGGCTTTCCTTTTTCATCAACAGATATTGAATATCCCCTTGATAGAATCCCTTTTGGATTAAGCAATTCTAATTGGACTTTCAAATGCTCTAATTCGTTTCTTTGGTCTTCCACTTTGCTTTGTAAAGACTCTAACAAGTCTTCTTTTATGGATTCGAGTTCTTCTTTTTTAGTGTTCACTAATGAGATGATAGCTTGTTCCATAGTTAAGGTTGCGTATGAGAATTCTTTTTCAATCTCTCTTTTATCAACAGTAGCAAGTTCTGCCGCTCCTGTAGGAGTTGATGCTCTTTTGTCGGCGACATAATCAATTAGAGT
>ODAI010955389.1_pt1 | contig 10192 bp, 5 predicted proteins | sample 1539321 | NCBI WGS metagenome assembly ODAI01 (sample SAMN02144231, study PRJEB22623) | gut metagenome | biome: sheep rumen | host: Ovis aries | place: New Zealand | reverse complement strand
TAGAGCTTCTGCGAGATGCGCTGCGAGCCGTCGCCGCCGATGCTGATCACCGCGTCGATGCCCATGTATTGCAGTTTGCGGAGCATTTCGTCGCTGCGGTCGACGGTGGTCCAAGTGCCATCAGCGTTCTTGACGGGCCAGTTGAACGGGCCGCCCGAGTTGGTGGTCTCGATGATGGTGCCGCCACGGAAGTGGATGCCGCGCACCGTTTCGGGCGTCAGCCTGACCACCTCGGTGGGTTCCCACAGGATGCCGTTGTAGGCCTGTATGCTTCCGAGCACTTCCCAATCCTTCTCTTGGGCGGCTCTCTTGACGATGGCGCGAATCACGGCGTTCAAGCCTGGGCAGTCGCCGCCACCGGTTAGGACTAATAGTCTTTTCATATTATCAGCGTTTTTATTTCAAATTCAGCGCAATCTGCAACTCATCCAACTGCTCCTGGGCAATCGGGGCGGGGCTGCCGCTCATCACGTCGCGACCGGCGTTGTTCTTCGGGAAGGCGATGAAGTCGCGGATGCTGTCGGCGCCGCCGAACAAAGAGCAGAGACGGTCGAAACCAAAGGCCAAACCAGCGTGAGGCGGTGCGCCATACTCGAAGGCACCCATCAAGAAGCCGAACTGCTCCTGGGCCTTCTCGTCGGTGAAGCCGAGCGTGTGGAACATCTTGTTCTGCAAGGTGCGGTCGTGGATACGGATGCTGCCGCCACCCACCTCCACACCGTTCATCACGATGTCGTAGGCATTGGCGCGGATGTCGCCCCACTTCGTCGGGTCGTCGAGCAAAGCCTCGTCTTCGGGTTTCGGAGCAGTGAAAGGATGGTGCATGGCGTAGTAGCGTTGCGTCTCCTCGTCCCATTCCAAAAGCGGAAAATCAATAACACATAGCGGCGCGTATTCGTCGGGCTTGCGCAGACCAAGTTGGTTGCCCATCTCAAGACGCAGGGCGTTGAGCTGCACGCGGGTCTTCATGGCCTCGCCACAGAGAATGAGCATCAGATCGCCAGGCTTGGCACCGAACTTGTCGGCGATGACCTTCAGATCTTCGGGCGTGTAGAACTTGTCCACGGACGACTTGAATGTGCCGTCAGCATTGTACTTGATGTAAACCATGCCGCCGGCGCCCACTTGCGGACGTTTCACGAAGTCGGTGAGTGCATCAAGTTGCTTGCGGGTGTACTCGGCGCAACCTTCGGCGCAGATGCCCACCACGAGGTCAGCGTTGTCGAACAGGCCGAAGCCCTTGCCTTTGGCCACGTCGTTGAGTTCCACGAACTTCATCCCGAAGCGGATGTCGGGCTTGTCGGAGCCGTAGTATTTCATGGCATCGTGCCACGTCATGCGCGGGAACTGGTCGAACTCGATGCCTTTCATCTCCTTGAAGAGGTGCTTGGCCAAGCCTTCGAAGGTGTTCAGCACGTCTTCTTGTTCCACAAACGACATCTCGCAGTCGATTTGCGTGAACTCGGGCTGACGGTCGGCGCGGAGATCCTCATCGCGGAAGCAACGCACGATTTGGAAATAGCGGTCCATGCCGGCCACCATCAACAGTTGCTTGTATTGTTGCGGGCTTTGCGGCAAGGCGTAGAACTCGCCGGGGTTCATGCGGCTCGGCACCACGAAGTCGCGGGCACCCTCAGGAGTGCTCTTGATGAGCATCGGGGTCTCGATTTCGAGGAAGTCTAAGTTGCTCAAATAGTTGCGCACGAGCATGGCCATGCGATGGCGCAACTCAAGGTTTTGGCGCACGGGATTGCGACGGATGTCCAAATAGCGGTATTTCATGCGGAGGTCGTCGCCACCGTCGCTCACGTCCTCAATGGTGAAAGGCGGGGTCTTGCTGCTGTTGAGCAGGCAGAACTCACTGACTTTCAGTTCGATTTCTCCCGTTGCCATATTTGGGTTCTTCGATTCGCGTTCGATGACGGTGCCTTTGGCCTGAATCACGTATTCACGGCCGAAGGAACGGGCCTGTTCGATGAGTTTCGGATCGCTGCTGCCATCCAAGAAGAGTTGGGTGATGCCATAACGGTCGCGGAGGTCGATCCACACGAGGGCGCCTTTGTCGCGCACGCGCTGCACCCATCCTGCCAATACGACTTGCTTGCCGGCGTCGGCAAGACGAAGTTCGCCACAAGTATGTGTTCTGTACATATTTTTCGGATTTAATGATTTAAAATTTCAAATTTATAAATTTATGATTTCGTTCTAATTAAGCGGTATGCCATACTCATAAATGGTGTCGCTTGGCAAGTCGATTCTGTCATTCCAGTAGATGCAGGTGCGACTTGTGTCCAATTGCGCCAGCGACCATAGGCCAATCTCCGTGGTCAATGACTTGAAATCCTCAAGCGTCTCAATGTCGTCTTTCACGTCGTAGCACACGCGGAAACCGTCATCGAAAGTCACCAACAATTTCCAATCGTCGTTGGTCTCGAAACTCTTTATTCTCGGTATCATAACGGCTTGATTTTAGAGATTTTCTGCGTATTCCACATCTCCACCAATTCTTTATAATGCAATCCAAGCCATTCCTTCACCAATTGTTGGGCCCTAACAGGCAAATCTCCTTCGGTCATTTCAAAAGTCTTGATATCGAAAATACCGACAAATTCATTGTAAAGCGCGTGAATATGAGCCGGTTCGTGCTCTTTCGGCTTGAAGAACATCTTGATAATGATTCCGTAAAAACGACTTATTTCTGGCATAGGATAATAATTATGGTGCAAAAGTAGTAAAAAAACAGTCCCGATAATCAAACCTGCCTAATTCGTTTTACTTCACTCCGAGTCTTTATGTGGTAAAAGTGGGCGAAACGGCAATCAAGGCGGTGGTAAATTGGGAAAAATTGAAAATCTTGGGAAAAAAATAATTGAAAATCTTGGGAATTTCATTCCAAATATTTCAACAATTCAACAATTCAACAATTCAACAATTCAACAATTCAACAAATTACTATCTTTGCCCCGTGATTCGGAAACTGAAATATCCCCTTTTGTGCCTTGGAATGCTGCTCACGGCCTTCCTCGCCCAGCGTTGCGCCAATGCGGTGGCTCCCACGGGCGGGCCGAAGGACACCACGCCGCCTGTGGTTGTGCAAGCTGTGCCCGAAAACAACAGCGCCAACTTCATCGGGAAGAAAATCGAAATCACCTTCGACGAGTATATCACTTTGGAGAACGCCAACCAAAACGTGCTGATTTCGCCACCTTTGGGAGAAAAACCCGACATCAAGCTGAAAAACAAGACCGTGGTCGTGAAGTTCAAGGAAAGCTTGGCGGCCAACACCACTTACACCATCAACTTCGGTTCGGCCATCAAGGACCTGCACGAGGGCAACCCGTTCAAAGATTACGTCTTCAGCTTCTCGACGGGCGACCACATCGACACGCTCCGCATCGCGGGAAAGCTGCTCAACGCCGAGGACAAGAAACCCGTCGAAGACGCTTACGTCTCGCTCTATGCCGCCGACCGCGAGAATTTGGACTCGCTGCCGCTGAGCACCGTGCCCAATTACATCACCAAGACCGACAAAGAAGGCAACTTCAGCCTCAACGGACTGGCCGACAAAAAGTATTTGGTTTTCGCCCTCAAGGACGTCAACTCCAACCTCTATTTTGACCAACCCAACGAAGAAGTGGCGTTTTTGGACACACTTGTGCCGGCTTCTTATCCGCAAACGCTGATGCCGAAGACGATGGATAGCATTGCGATGAAAGTGGATTCGGTCGCAGTCGGGACGACTACGAACCCAGTGGATTCGGTCGCATTCGGGACGACTACGAACTTGATGGATTCCATCGCCTTCGAGACGAAGGCGACGACAATGTTCGACCAAAATGCGCTCAGCCTAACGCTATATATGTTCACCGAGGTCGACTCTACGCAAATGCTGTTGGAAAAGAAACTCGTCGAGGAAGGATTGTTGCGTTTCGTGTTCCGCCATCCCGCCAAAAACGCCGTCGTGATGACGCCCGAAATGCTGCCCGACACGTTCAACTTGGTTACGGTGCAATCGCCGGAATTCGACACCGTTTTGTGGTACTTCACACCCAACGCCAAAGACAGCCTCTGGGTGCAGGTGAAGCTCGACACCTTGATTAATGACTCGTCGCGCTACAGCCTCAAGTTCAAGGAAACCAACCAACGCCGCAGCCGCGCCCCCGAAACACTGAAACCGACCAACAACCTGTTAGGCAGGGGAGGGCTTGTTGCCGGCAACGACCTGATTCTCAGGTTCGAGGAACCCATCGTGCGCTACGAAATGCGCGACTCGGCAGTGTTCAAGCGCGACACCGTCGTTTGCCATGGCCAACTCGCCTTCGAGCCTGCCGACGAGCAGGGCTTCAGCTACCGACTGACCACCCCCTTCGGCGCCGATTCGTCCTACAGCTTCGAGCTCCCCGACTCGGTGTTCTTCGGCATCCGTGGGCGCACCAACGGCCCGATAAAGGTGGATTTCCATGTGCTGAAAGACGACGAATACGGCAACATCTACATCACCGTCGTGCCGCCCAAAGGCATGAAGCAAGTGGTGGTGCAACTCACCGACGAAAGCGGGAAGAAAGTGCTGAAACAAGAAATCATCACGAAAAAGCGGGAGGTGATGTTCGAGCACCTCATGCCCGCCAAATACAAGCTCCGTGCCCTGCTCGACGCCGCCGGCAACGGCAAATGGAGCACGGGCAACTACCACCGCCGCACCCAGCCCGAAACCATCCTCGAATACAAAGACGCGCTCGAAATCCGCGCCGGATGGGACATCGACCTCGACACGCCGTGGGAACTATGACAGCATTTCTTCATAAAGTCCCGTCATCTCAAACCGCATCACGTCGAACAGCCCAAGGTCGCTGAGCTTCAGTTCGGGGATGACCAGCAGCGGCATGAACGCCAACGTCATGAACGGCGCATGGAGCGGTGTCCCAAAACGCTTGGCCAAGGCTTCGGCATTTTGGTAGGCCTGTGCTACGGCATAGCCGTCGCCGTTGCTCAGCAGGCCGGCCACGGGCAGCGGCAGCATGGCTGTTTCGGCGCCGCAGCAGGCCGCAATGCCGCCTTTGAGCCCGATGAGCAGGTTGACGGCACGGAGAATGTCGCTGTCGGCAACGCCCACCGCCACGATGTTGTGGCTGTCGTGGGCCACGCTCGAGGCCAAGGCCCCACGCTTCAGCCCGAAGCCCTTGATGAACGCCACGGCAGGCGCGGCGGGCTGGTAGCGGTTCACCACCACGATTTTCAGTACGTCGTGCTCCACGTCGCTGACGAGGCCGCCGTTTTCGGCCTTCGGCTCGACAATGAGGCTTTTCGTCGCCAACGAGCCGTCGGCACACCCGATGGCCTTGATGCGCTTCCCCGCGTCGGGCACGAACAGCGACACCTTATTAATATAGTCTGTGCCGAACCGGTTGGGCGTTTGGTGTTCCTTGTACTTGATGAGCGACGTGCCGTTTTCGGCCACCAACACGCCCTTTATGTAGGTCTGTCGCACTTTTGGAGCCTTCAGGTCGTCGGCCACGATGAAGTCGGCGTCGTCGCCCACTTGCAGCAGGCCCATGTCGAGGTTGTAGTGCCTCACGGCGTTGAGCGACGCGGCCCGCAGCACGTCCATCACGTCGTAGCCCAAGGCAATGGCGCGGCGCACCAACGCGTCGATGTGGCTCTCCGCCAGAGCGTCGGGGTGCTTGTCGTCGGAGCAGAACATGAGGCGGTCGGGGTGCGTGGCCATCAAGGGGATGAGCGCGTCGAAGTTCTTGGCCGCGCTGCCCTCGCGGATGAGGATCTTCATGCCGAGGCCGATTTTCTCCAAGGCGTCTTCCAAGCAGAAGCACTCGTGGTCGGTGCTGATGCCAGCCGCCACATATTTCCGCAAGTCGTCGTGATGCACGTTGGGCGCGTGCCCGTCGATGGGCTTGCCGTAGCGCTTGGCGGCGGCAATCTTGGCCATCAGGTCGGCATCGCCGTTGACAACGCCCAGATAGTTCATCACCTCGGCAAGGAAATGGATGTCGGGCGAGGCCAGCAAACGCTCCACCGCGTCGGCGGCGAGCACGGCACCCGAAGTCTCGAAACGGGTGGACGGCACGCAACTCGGCGCACCGAAGCTGAACTTGAACGGCACCTTCCGTCCGTTTTCCACCATGTAGCGCACACCCTCCTCGCCAAGCACGTTGGCAATCTCGTGAGGGTCGCTCACGGCGGCCACAGTGCCATGGCACACGGCCAACCGCGCAAACTCGCTCGGAACGAGCATCGAGCTCTCGATGTGGACATGCGCATCCACGAAGCCGGGCATGATGTAACGCGTGTCGGCCACGGGCCGCTCCTCAATCCGGGCCACCTTGCCGCCCTCAACGAACACCTCGCCCGAAAAAACCCGATTGCCTACGAGGTCCACAATCTGGCCTCCGATGCTGAAACTGTTGTTCATGTGAATGCTGTGTATGTGTTAGAAATGTTTTTTGGCTGTTAGACTTCGGAGGGGCCTGGCCAATGGCCACAACCCACGGCCCCGCAGTCACGCACTATCGGCTGCAAAGATAGTGAATAGAGACCCTCGCCCCCAAAAAAACAAAAAAAAACTCATTGCCGCATAAGGGTATTTTCGTACTTTTGCGTCTTCTAAGTGAAAGATCTTTTTAAAAACGCGTTTTTATGCATCATCTCAGATGCCACATCATCCTCGGTAAAGCCTCCGCTGCCGTGTCCTACGGTCGCGCGATTTGCGTTTTGTCGGGAGCGACGAAGAAGTGTAACGAATTTGAAATCAATCAATTAACTTAATCATTAACCAAACTCAATCCATTATGAAAAAGAAATTATTTTCTTTGATGATGATGTGCCTGCTCGCCTTCACGGGCGCGTATGCACAAGATGGATGGCAGGTGGGTTACGGAACTGGCTCCAACTCCAATTTCCCCATCAACACCTACCAGGACTATTCCATCTCCCAGCAGATCTACACTGCTGATGAAATGGGCCCTGCCGGCAGCATTACCAGCATCGCCTATTACGTTACGAGCGGGGCGACGCAAAAGCGCCTTCTCGATGTGTACATGGTGCCCATTGAGGCTTCCGAAGTCACCGACTGGAGCGGCTTCCCGGTGACCACCGCCGACCTCGTCTATTCCGACTCGGTGGAATTTGTCGCCAATCAGTGGAACACCATCACCCTCACCCGCCCGTATGCCTACGACGGCGTGAAAAACGTGGCCATCCTCGTGAACGACAAGACGGGAGCCTACAATGCTTCCCTCTCTTTCGCGAGCTACGTCTCCGAAACCGGACAGTACCAAACGGTGTACAACCACAGTGGCAACACATTCGCCAACCCTGGTTCGTCGCCTTACAATGCATTGGATCCGGACTTCATCGAGAATGGTTTCTATTCACGTTCATCAACCAAGAACCAGATCATCTTCGGTGGCTTGGAAGGCTCGGCCATGGTCAACAACTTCCCCACCAACTCGTACCACAAGTACTCGCTCACCCAGCAAATCTACACTGCCGAGGAAATCGGCAACGTGGGCGACATCACCAAGATCGGCTTCCGCAACTATGGCGAGGCCCAAACCCGCAACTTGGACATCTACTTCGTCCCTGTTGACGATGCCACCGCCACCGACTGGATTGCTGTCGATTCCAGCAACCTCGTGTTCAGCGGCGACGTGACCTTCGCCCAAGGCGCTTGGACCGACATCCCGATCAAGCGTTTCCTCAACTACGATGGCACCAAGAACCTCGCCGTCTTGGTTGACGACAATAGCAACATCGGCAAGGCCGGCCTCAACTTCCTCTGCATGGAAGAAGTGGTGGACGGCAGCGCGCTGTATTACCACAGCGACGACACCGCCCGCCTCAATCCCGACCCGACCGACCTGACCGGCATCGCCGCCACGCCAGACTCGTTGCGTGCCGCAGCCCGCTTCGAGTTCCAACCCACTGGCTTCGTGCAGATTGGCGACCTTGTTGGCGGCTTCTCAGCGTTGCCGGTTTGTGCAACTGCCAACTACAGCTTCTCGCAGCAAATCTACACTGCCAACGAAATCGGTATGGAAGGAAAGATTGTGAGCATCGCCTACTGTGGCAGAGCTTCTTTGATGAACGGCTTGACCCGCAATATCTCCATTTACATGAAGAACACTGACAAGGAATCGTATACTACTTCTAGTGATGTGATGGTGGCTTGCTCCGATGCCGACTTGGTGTTTTCTGGCAACGTCTCATTCGTAGCTGGTGATTGGGCTACTATCAACCTGACGCGCCGCTTTGAATACGACGGTGAGAGCAACCTCATGGTTACTGTGGTTGACAATACGGGTTCTCGTGTGAACTCAAATCAGTATTTCAACTGTCATATTGCGCCGCAGATGGCCATGTACAACTATGGCTCAACCGCTTTTGATCCCATGGCTACGACCAATGTTGGATATGTCTCGTCCTATAACTACAGAAACACAATCCAACTCCAGTTCTGGTATGACGGCATGGATCCGGAACTCGACCCGAACCTCTACATGCTCGACCAAGTGAACGACAGCACCTACGCGTTTGCCGACACACTGTTCTTCGGAGCCCGCCCGAATGGCTACTGGATGCGCCCCATCGACGCCTTCAGCCTGTGGAACCACACCGGCAACGCCATCAACGTGAGCCGCTTCGACTTCACGCCTGAAGATGGCTTCTTCACCGCTGAAGCCATCGACAACGAGCTGCCCTTCCAAATGGCTATCGACGACACCATCCCGATGCTGTTCACCACGAACATCACCGACACCGTCGCCTTCGCCGACACCACCTTCACGCGTCAGTTCGTCGTGATCTACGACGCCGCCCGCACCGCCGGTGTGTGGCCCATCGTGGTGCACGCCTACAACGCCGTCGAGCCCGACGTGTATGAGCTGGCCCGCGTGGTCGACACGTTCCCCTATCACGACACGCTGAACGCCACGGCCGACCGTATCTTCGACAACTACCGTCTGCCCGTCGACAGCATCGCCGAAGGTTTCGACGCGGTCTACAAACTCACGCTTGACAAGGACGTGCTGCTCAACGCCAGCGTCGATATGGGCGAAAACGGCAAGGTGGCCCTCTACAAGCCCGACTTCAACGGTTTCGGCGGCCCCGACAGGGAGAACAACTACCAAGGCCCGAGCCTTGAGGCCGCCAGCGGCGACGAGTTCATCGTCGACTTCGAAGGCCTCTCGAACAATGCTCTGCCGGCCGACTGGACTTCCATCGATGCCGACGGCGACAACAACGGCTGGTACACTCTGAACTGGATTGAAGCCGGTTGGGATGCGAACGGTGCTCATGGCGGAGATTCATGGGCTACCTCAGCCTCTTATCTCGGCGTGGCTCTCCATCCCGACAACTACCTCGTTTCTCCCAAGGTGACCATTGGTGCCAATGCCAACTTCTCCTTCTGGGCTTCCGCCCAAGATGCCGCTTATGCTGCAGAGAAATTCGGCGTGGCAGTGTCCACCACCGGCAACACCAGTGCTGCCGACTTCACGATGCTGAGCCAGTGGACCATGACCGCCAAGGGCAACAGCGGCGTGAAGACCGAAGGCCGCGACGGCAAGAACCGCGCACAAGGCAACTGGTACAACTACAGCGTCGACCTGAGTGCCTACGCTGGCCAAGAGGTTTACATCGCCATTCGCCACTTCGACTGCTCCGACCAGTTCCGTCTGAACGTTGACGACATCACCTTGAGCAACGGCATGACCCGCATCGGCGGCAGTTACAACTACACCGCAAGCCCCGTCATCGATTCGTTGCCCGTGCCCGCCGGCACCTACTACCTCGTGGCCTCCTCGACCTCCGAAGACTTCTCGGTTGTGATCGACGCCACCGACATGCCTTGCCCGCAAGGGGCCGAAATCGTTTCGCCCGCCGACGACGCCGACGACATCCAAATCGGCAACGGCATTAAGTTGGAATGGAAACTCGACGACTATACCACTGAGTACATGCTGCTCTTCGGCAGCACCTACTACTGCGAGGACACCCTCGTTGGCTGGACCAGCGACCTCGCCGAAAGCTTCGTCGTGCCCGCCAACTATCCGCTGTACCACAACACCAACTACTTCTGGAAGGTTTGCCAGCGCAACAGCAGCTGCGGCACCGGCACCGACGGCGAAGTGTGGGGCTTCACCACCACCTTCAACGCTCCTACCAACCTGCACGCCAC
>ODAI010136768.1_pt1 | contig 10192 bp, 7 predicted proteins | sample 1539321 | NCBI WGS metagenome assembly ODAI01 (sample SAMN02144231, study PRJEB22623) | gut metagenome | biome: sheep rumen | host: Ovis aries | place: New Zealand | reverse complement strand
TCCCTATAGGAGTAGAGATTTAAGAAGTAAAACATTTGTCTTTAACTCCTTTAACTCCATTAACTCCTTTAACTCCTATAAACTTCTCTCCTCTCTTTTCTTGCATATTATCTGGTTGTCAAATTCGATATTGATGTAGTCGTAACGGTTCCAGCCTGCCTGAGAGAGCCCATAACGATAGAACTTTTCAAGACGAGAGAGCTTGGTGGCTACATACTCGTCAATCTCCTTCTCGGTAGCAGGTTTGCGACCATATTGCGGAAGCTGACCGATATAGACGACATGGTTGCCCATACGCGGCACGAGCTCCACACCACGGTCGGGCAGGATATTGATCTGTTCAATCTGATTGTTCCATAGTTCGGAGTTCATGATGGTCTTGCTCAAGGGGGTGATGTAGTAACGGGCATACCACTTGTTGATGTTGCCAGTGGCGATAACGAGGTCGCTGGTATAGTGGCTATTGGGCAGTATGCCGCCCTGATCGTCGAGATAATAATCGTCGCCACTCTGACTCTTAATACGTACGATGGGCATGCGCTGGGTGACGCTGATAGCTACCTGTCCCTGTTGGGTCTTGTAGCACTCGGCAGTATTGACAAAGGGGCTTTTCTTGAGAGACTCCTCAATACTGCGAGGGTTGACCTCAGGCATGGGCTTATGGAGTGGATAGATATCACGCTTGAGAAGCATGTTCTTAACCTCGGCGGCACTGAGGAAGCCCGCATTATTGGAGTCGGTGATATCAATGGTCACCTTAGTACACTCGCCAACACCCTCGTCGGGTTTGTTGAACGAGGTAATCGCCAGGACGAGATAGACGGCAAGCAACGCGTCAAGGCAGGTGATGATGACTTTCTTCCACGTCATGAGAGTATCTGGGCTATTTGTGGCACATAATTGTCAAGGTCGCCAGCTCCAAGTACGATGAGCACGTCGAAGTCGCGAGAGCGTACAAGGTCTAACACATCTTCCTTATGAATCATACTCTTCTCGACGCCTGGGGCGAGGTTGTCGTAGATGAGACGAGAGGTGACGCCAGGGATGGGCTTCTCACGGGCGGGGTAGATGTCACACAGGATGACCTCGTCGAGGAGGCTCAGGGCCTCGGCAAACTCCTTATAGAAGTCGCGTGTACGGGTGTAGAGATGGGGCTGGAAGAGTGCGGTAATCTTGCGATCGCTATATAGCTGGCGCATGGAGCGCGCACTCTGGAGTATCTCCTTGGGGTGATGGGCATAGTCAGAGAGGAAGACGTGACGTGAGTTGCGCACCTTAAAATCGAAACGGCGGTCGACTCCTGCAAAGGTCTTCATTCCCTCACGTAATTCGTCGGGTGTACAGCCATTGAGCTGTGCCATCGCCATAGCGGCTACTCCATTCTCTATATTGATGGGAATGGGCTGACCGAGCTGGATATTAGCAACGTTCTCGATGGGTGATATGAAGTCGAAGGTGATCTCGCCGTTCTCTATCTTGACATTCTCGGCATGGAAATCGCCACTGTCAAGGCTATAGCTGTATGTACGCACCCCTGGCTGAACATCAGGACGCATCTCAAGACCTGTATGGAGAATGAGGGCACCACCAGGCTGGATGAGTGTGGTATAGTGACGGAAGCTCTCGAGGTATGCCTCCTTGGTACCATAGATATCGAGATGGTCAGGGTCGGTGGCTGTGATGACGGTCATCCACGGACGGAGCCAGTGGAAGGAGCGGTCGAACTCGTCGGCCTCAATGACTACATAGTCACTCTTGGAGGACAGGATATAGTTGGTTCCGTAGTTCTTTGAGATACCACCAAGGAAGGCATTACAGTCGAGATGACTCTGATGCATGATATGAGCACACATGGTAGAGGTTGACGTCTTGCCATGGGTACCCGCTACACAGAGTCCCTTATGAGTACGAGTAAGAGTACCGAGCACCTGAGCTCGTTTCTGCAGGTCGAAGCCATGATTGCGAAAATAAGTAAGCTCGCTATGGTCGGCAGGCACCGCTGGGGTATAGACCACGAGGGTGTGCTGGCTGTCGAGACATGGCTCGGGTACGAGTTGGAGGTTGTCTTCATAATGTATCTGAGCGCCTTCCTTTTCGAGCTGGCGAGTAAGGTCACTTGGTGTCTTGTCGTAGCCACCAACGACGAGTCCACGATGGAGGAAGTAGCGGGCAAGAGCACTCATGCCGATGCCTCCGATTCCGATGAAATATACAGAGTTGATCATTTGCGATTTTGAGTTTACAGTTTACATTTTAAAGTTTATGAGTTGCCAGTTTCTCCACTTCTCGGGCAATGATGTTGGCAGAGTCGGGCAAAGCCATCTTCTTGGCATTGGCTCCAAGATTGGTATAGAGTTGGACGGGGTCGCTCAGGGTACTGATGGCAAGGGGTATGAGCTGAGCGGGCGCATCAGCATCCTTGACGATTAGGGCAGCCTCACGACGCACGAGTGCCATGGCGTTATGGGTCTGATGGTCTTCAGCCACATTAGGCGAGGGTACGAGGATGGAAGGCTTGCCCAAAAGACACAGCTCGCTGATGCTGCTGGCACCGGCACGGCTTATGACAAGATCGGCAGCACGGTAGGCTGCACCCATATCGCTGATAAAGTCCATAACCTTGAGATTGGCAGGGCAACCCTTTTCAGCCAGCTGACGTAGTATCTCGGCATGATAGTAGCTACCTGTCTGCCAGACGAACTGCACCCGTGTGGCACGGATGTCATCGAGATGGGCAAGGACACTGTTGTTGATGGTGCGCGCACCAAGGCTACCACCGATAATAAGTGCTACGGGCAGTGTAGGGTCCAATCCAAAGGTACTGACAGCCTCATTGTGGGACAGATCGCAATGTAACAGCGACTGACGGACAGGATTGCCCGTAAGCATAATCTTCTCTGCGGGGAAGAAGCGCTCCATGCCCTCATAGGCTACACATATCTTCTGTGCCTTCTTTGCCAAGAGCTTATTGGTAACTCCTGCGAATGAGTTCTGTTCCTGTATGAGACAGGGGATACCCATCGAAGCTGCAATATTGAGAGTGGGACCGCTGGCATAGCCTCCCACACCGACAGCCACGTCGGGACGAAACTCGCGGAGAATCTTCTTTGCCATACGTTGTGACTTCCATATCTTGTATAACACCTTGAAATTGTTCAGCAGGTGCTTGCGGTCGAAACCACAGATAGGTAGTCCCTTGATGTCATAACCGGCTGCTGGCACACGCTGCATCTCCATCCTGCCCAGTGCACCCACGAAGAGTATCTGAGCATCAGGATGATTCTCCTTGATAGCATTGGCTATCGATATTGCTGGAAAGATGTGGCCTCCTGTGCCACCGCCGCTGATGATTACTTTCATGATTGTATTCCTTTTTAGATATTGGGGGATATTCGTTGGGTGAATTGCGTCTGGGGTATGGGCGTCAAGGCATAGTCCTCTATGTCATTGTCGGCATCAGCCGAGGAGGATGGTTTCTTCTTGGCTGAGCGAGAGATGGAGAGGATGACACCAATATATATACAGTTGATGATGGTGGAGGTACCTCCCTTGCTGACAAGGGGTAGCGGCTGACCTGTGACTGGTGCAAGGCCTACAGCCACCATCATATTGAACAGTGCCTGAATGACGAGCATCAGAGCGATGCCCATAGCGAGGAATGCAGGGAAGGCATTCTCACACCGGTAGGCTATCTTGCCAGTACGGAAGAGGAGGAACACATAGAGCAGTGCGACGATGGTGGCACCACCAATGCCCATTTCCTCAATGATAATGGCATAGATGAAGTCAGAGAACGCTTGCGAGAGGAAGTCACGCTCGGTGGAGTTGCCTGGTCCCTTGCCAACGATGTTGGAACTGACGATGGCAATATTGGCATGACCTATTTGGGCATCTTTGTCGAGGTCGAACTTCTCGGGTGGTATCTCCTCATTATTGAAGAATCGCTTGAAACGTGACTTCCATGTACCCATACGGTGGGTGAGTTTGCTAAGAAAACTGGGGTCCTCGTCTACTGCCACCTCAACCTGTTCGGTAAGCACTTGCTTTTCAGATACCTCTTTCTCGACGTCATCGCCGACAAGAAACACCATAGCGATAGCAAAGATTACCACGATGGCAACACCCCCGATGAGTTTCCCTATCTGACGTAATGGTACTCTGCCAATGAACATCATCAGAACCACCGTAGCACCAATAAGCATAGCGGTAGAGAGGTTCTCGGGAGCTATAGGAGCAAGCATGATGGCGCTCACGATAAGAATATAGCGGAAGGCCTTATCATCAGCACCCTTGTCGGTTTGCATGGCGCTCAATATTTGAGCAATAGCGAGGATGAGCGCTCCCTTAGCCAACTCTGATGGTTGGAACTGCATGCCAAGAAAACCTATCCAACGGTTAGCTCCATTGGTGGTCTCACCAGCTAAAAACACCACAACAAGCATGATCCAAGAGAAGATGAGCAGGAAGGGAGTCACAAGCTTGAAGTACTTACACTTGACATTCAGTACAAGAATCATCATAAACGTACCAACAGCAAGGATGCCACAATGCTTCAGGATAGGACTCCAATAGTTGCCTCCCTTGTATGATAGCGAGCTGGAAGCTGAATAGACCTCGACAATGCTAATCATACACAGGAAGAAGAAGATCATCCAGATGACCTTGTCGCCCTTGAAGATATTTCCTAATTTCTTATTCACTTTATTTTGAAGTTGGGGATAATCGTTTTTCGTTTATAATGCCCTTACGAGCGTCTTGAACTGTTCGCCACGATCCTCCATGTTCTTGAACAGGTCGAAACTGGCACAGCATGGACTGAGCAAGACAGTATCGCCAGGCTGAGCCAGACGATAACAAGCATCGACACAATCACGCATGTTGTGAGTGTCTACGACAGGTAGACCGAGGGAATCAAAGTTGTCATGAAGCTTCTGATTGTCGGCACCGAGATATACTATGGCACGACACTTCTCACGTACAAGGGGCTTAATAGGCTCATAGTCATTACCCTTGTCCTTACCTCCGATGATGAGTATGGTGGGAGTGGTCATGCTCTCAAGAGCATACCAACAGGCATCGACATTGGTAGCCTTGGAGTCATTGACGTACTGCACACCACCAACACGACAGACTTTCTCCAACCGATGTTCAACACCAGGGAAGTCGCTAAGGCTCTTACGTATTACCTCATTCTTGATACCACTGATGTCTGAGGCGATACCGGCAGCGAGGGAATTGTATATGTTATGAGTACCTGTAAGCGAGAGCGACTCTTGCTCCATATTAAATGGTGTAGGGCGTTCGATAGTATATGTGCCTTCCTCGATATATCCTATGGAGCCGTTCTCCTTCAAAGCGGAGAAGGGATAGGTAACAGAGCGGATGTCGTACTTCTTAAGTTCACGCTGGATGATGGGGTCGTCGTTCCAGTAGATGAACGCATCTTGCTCGGTCTGATTCTGAATGATACGCATCTTGGCATCGACATAGTTCTGCATACAGTTGTCATAACGGTCGAGATGGTCGGGAGTGATGTTCAGAAGTATGGCAATGTCGGCCTTGAAGTCGTACATATTGTCAAGCTGGAAGGAGCTGAGCTCGATGACGTAGTAGGCATGAGGGTCCTCAGCCACCTGAAGAGCCAGCGAGTTGCCGATGTTGCCTGCAAGTCCGACGTCATATCCTGCCTGTTTGAAGATATGATAGATAAGCGAGGTGGTGGTGGTCTTACCGTTGGAACCTGTGATACAGATCATCTTAGACGTGGTATATCTGCCAGCAAACTCTATCTCACTAATGATAGGTGTACCCTGGGCTATGATTTTCTGTACCATTGGTGCCTGATCGGGGATACCTGGACTCTTGATGACCTCATCGGCATCGAGAATCTTCTCCTCAGTATGGCATCCTTCCTCCCACTCTATCTGATGGGAATCGAGCATAGACTTGTATTTATCCTTGATAGCAGACATGTCTGACACAAACACCTCGAATCCTTGCTTTTTTGCAAGAACCGCAGCACCTGCGCCACTCTCACCTGCTCCTAACACTACTATTTTCTTCATATATTTGACAATTTATAATGTACAACTTTCACGAATAATTTAATTCAACTTTCGCAAGCTCCGCTTGCCTTGAAGATAAAAGGATATTTCATTTCCCTACCTTATCTTCAGCGTGATAATCGCCATAGCCGCCAGAAGCACCGTGACTATCCAGAAGCGGATGGTTATCTTTGACTCAAGCCATGCACCACGTGGCCAACGCAGCAGATACTTACAGTCGGCATCGAGTTCTGCATCAGTGGTACGGAAATTATCATGAATTGGGGTACGCTTGAACACACGCTGCTTGACACCACGGCGTTTGCCCAACTTGAAGTACCACACTTGTATGATTACGCTAAGACTCTCCATGAAGAAGACACCGCAGAGGATAGGCAGTAACAACTCCTTATGGATAATGATAGCTCCAACACCGATGATACCTCCGATGGTGAGAGACCCCGTGTCACCCATAAAAATCTGAGCAGGATAAGCATTGTACCACAGGAAGCCTATCATAGCACCAATAAACGCACAGAAGAACACCACCAATTCTTGTGAGTCTGGGATATACATTATATTAAGGTAGGCAGCATACTCATAGTGAGAGCTGACGTATGCGAGAATACCCAAAGCCACTCCGATGATGGCAGAGTTGCCAGCACACATGCCATCCATGCCGTCATTGAGATTGGCACCATTTGACACGGCTGTGACTACCAGAATTGTCATGATGACAAACAAAATCCATCCCGCAGCATTGGCATAGTCGCCACAGAACGACATAATCTTAGAATAGTCAAGATTATGATTTTTGACAAATGGAATAGTTGTCTTCAGAGTTTTCTCTGCCTGTTGAGTATGGGTGACGGTGACAGTCTGACCTGGTCGTTCCACCTCTACATTGAGGTTAGCCTTGACATCTGGCGACATCCATAATACCAGTCCGACTATCAGTCCGATGCTCACCTGTCCAACTATCTTATATTTTCCTTTGAGACCTTCCTTGTTATGGCGGAATATCTTGATAAAATCATCCATTCCACCGAGGAAACCCAACCATATCGTAGTGGCAATCATAAGTAGCAGATATACATTACGCAGACGACCCAGAAGGAGCACTGGTATCAGGATGGAGGCAATAATAATAATTCCTCCCATCGAGGGCACACCAATCTTTTTCTGACCAAAGGGATCAATCTTTGAGTCGCGTGCTGTTTCCGTAATCTGGCGTCGCTTAAGAAATTTGATAAAGTGTTCGCCAAACCATGCTGATACTATCAACGACAATATCAGTGCCAGAATGGAACGGAACGAGATGTAGCCCCACAAATGGGAGCCGCTGATGCCAAACTGATCGAGAAATCTAAAAATATAGTATAACATGTTTTTATTGTGTTTCTGTTATTGTCAGATTATGAGTTTATCACCTCACGTACCACCTCGTGATCGTCAAAGTGGTGCTTTACTCCTTTTATCTCTTGATAGTCCTCGTGTCCCTTGCCAGCAATGAGGATGATGTCACCCTTTTCTGCCATCATCGTGGCTGTACGTATGGCCTCACGTCGGTCAACGATAGTGACCACCTTCTTCTTCTGCTGGGGAGTTAGTCCTGCGAGCATGTCATCGATTATCATCTGCGGATCTTCGAATCGAGGATTGTCACTGGTGATAATAACCTTATCGCTTTGCTTGACAGCCTCCTGAGCCATGAGCGGACGTTTCCCCTTGTCACGATTTCCACCCGCTCCACAAACTGTGATGACGTGCCCCTTACCAGAGAGCACCTCATGGATGGCATTGAGCACATTTTCCAATGCATCGGGAGTATGAGCATAGTCTATCACGGCAGTCCATCCATCAGGCGAAGAGATAGGATCCAGACGTCCGTTGACACTCTTCAAGGTACTCATAACGAGGAGGATATCCTCGGGCTGTTTGCCCAGCATCACAGCAGTGCCATAGACTGCGAGAAGGTTGCTGACATTAAACTTGCCAATAAACTGTACACCAACCTCACGACCATCAATCTCAAGATACATTCCTTCGAAATGACACTCCAGGAGATGCGCCTTGAAGTCGGCTGCCTTCTTGGTGGAATAGGTCTTCAGCTGTGCTTTACAGTTTTGTACCATGAACATTCCGTTCTTGTCGTCGACATTGATTATGGCAAAGGCGTTCTTTGGCAGTGTGTCGAAGAACAACTTCTTGGCATCACGGTAGTTTTCGAACGTCTTATGGTAGTCAAGATGGTCACGGGTGAGATTGGTAAATATGCCTCCTGCAAAAGAAAGTCCACCGATGCGACGCTGCTGGATAGCATGGCTGGAGCACTCCATGAAGGCATACTCACAACCGGCATCCACCATGCGCGCAAGCAGAGCATTGAGCTCAATAGCATCGGGAGTGGTATGGCTGGCGGGAACCGCCTCACCGTCAATATAATTACATACAGTGGAGAGAAGACCGCACTTATGACCAAACTTTCGGAACATATTATATAATAATGTAGCGATAGTAGTCTTGCCATTAGTTCCAGTGACACCCACCAACTTGAGTTTCTTTGACGGATTGCCATAGAAGGCTGTGGCCACTGGTCCAACAGCTTCCTCAGTTGACTCAACTTGTATATATGTGATCTCTGGAGAAGGATTAGCGGGCATATCCTCTAACAGTACGGCACAGGCTCCCTGAGCTATGGCCTTGTCAATATACTGATGGCCATCGACCTGCGTGCCCTTCATTGCGACAAACAGATAGCCCTCAGCTATCTTTCGGCTGTCTATGTGAATGCCATTGACCTCTACAGACGTGTCACCTGTGATGTTCAGCGGTTTGATGTCTTGAATAATCTCACTCAGTTTCATATATTATATTAATTTTAGCGTACATACCATACCTTTCTTCACCTCAGTTCCAGGTGCTATACTCTGCTCGTGCACCTTGCCACGTCCTACTATAACCGCCTTGATGCCACGCTCTTCAAGCATATAGACAGCATCACGAGCTCCCATGTTGTGCACATCGGGTACACTATGACGAGACGCAGTGTTTGAATTTGACTTGCTTATCACTAACGACTTGCCGTTAGGACTGACTGTACCCCATACAGGGTTGCCAAACGCATGGGCACCGCCCCATCCATTCTTCACCTTAAAGCCAAAATGATTCAACACATAGTCGGCTGCAAGCACATTGCCGACCTTCACCTCAGGCACGAGGACTGACGACGCCGACTTGGCATCCTTAGCATCAAGACGGAGGCTCTGCGCCATGATACCCTCAGAGATATGATGGAACACGACACCACTCATGCCGCCTCCAGAAGCAGGAAGACCCGACTTTTGTATACATACTATACAGCTATAACGTGGGGCATCAGCTGGGAAGAAACCTGCGAACGACAACAGGAAACTGGTGGTCTTACCACTCGCAGTCCATATCTGTGCTGTTCCTGTCTTACCCGCCACCTTAAACGACTTAGAGCCAGCCTTTCTACCAAGACCCTGGCTCACCACATGTTCGAGAATGGTCTGTATGGTAGCGACTGTCTTAGGCTTGGCTATATGCTCCTTGATAACCTCTGGCGGGAATTCCATGATAACCTCGCCATCCTTCATCACCTGTTTTACAAAACGAGGACGCATCATCTTACCATTATTGGCAATGGCATTGTAGAAGGTTAGGGTGGAGATAGGGGGCACCTGTGTCTCATAGCCTATACTCATCCACGGCAGAGCAGTCTTGCTCCAGTTGACATATTGTTTGCCTTTCGCATCTTTCTTTGGCATACGGATGCGTGCAGGAGTAGAACCTACCAATGGTATTTGCAGGTCGGTAGCCAAGCCAAGATCGTAGAGTCCCTGGACATATTTCTCAGGATTGTTATGATAGAACTTGTCAATAATGCGGCTTACTCCGATATTTGAACTCACCTCAAGCGTCTTTGGCAGACGCATCGTCCCATAACCGCCACGAGTCCAGTTATGGTCCTTCATGTCGCGTCCGTACATATTATATATTCCGCCGCCAGTCTCTACTACATAGTTGGTATCACACACCTCGTCGTCGAGTGCCACCATGATAGACGCCGTCTTGAAGACCGATCCTGGCTCCAGCAGATCACTTACGGCATGGTTCTTTATCTC
>ODAI010055379.1_pt1 | contig 10192 bp, 5 predicted proteins | sample 1539321 | NCBI WGS metagenome assembly ODAI01 (sample SAMN02144231, study PRJEB22623) | gut metagenome | biome: sheep rumen | host: Ovis aries | place: New Zealand | reverse complement strand
GGATTACGGCCGCCGCGAGCAGTATGCCCATCAAGATTTGCGATGAACTCATCGAGCAGGGGAGCGAGCCCCTGGTCACGTAGGTTGTCAGGGCCTCCAGGCCTCCCAGGGGGCACCACGCCTCCGGATCGGATGGCGCGAGTTTAGGGAAAACTTTAGTTGCAAGGGGAGAGAGGAAGAAGATCAACGCTCCCAACACGCCCCACTGAAGGACGTACTTTGGCCAGTTTTTACGAATAGTCGATTTCATAATTGACAAATATAAGAAAAAGGAATCGTTTGTTCAAATACAAATAATTGCTAAATTTGCGTCCGCAAAATTTGTAAATCAATATGTCCAACAGCAAGTTTTCTGTAAAGTATTGTGTGCTTCTGCCCATCGTGCTTATAGTCACAATTCTTCTGTGGGCCCTCCCTACCTCGACATTCGGTATCGCGGACCTTACCCCGGTTCAGCAGCGTATGATCGCAATTTTCGTTTTCGCCGCGCTTATGTGGATGTTTGAAATCATCCCCAACTGGACCACTTCGCTAATCGTAATCGTTGTGATGCTCCTTACGGTATCCAACAAGGGTCTGGCATTTATGTGCCGCCCCGAGGCCGGTACGCTCGTGGACTACAAGAGCATTATGGCGTCTTTTGCCGACCCTGTGGTGATGCTCTTTATGGGCGGTTTCGTGCTCGCAATCGTCGCTTCCAAGTACGGTATGGACGCGGTGATGGCAAAGAGCTTGCTCGGAATCTTCGGCAAGAAGCCCAAGATGGTGCTGCTGGGATTCCTCATCGTCATCGCAATTTTCTCGATGTTTATGAGCAATACGGCCACTGCCGCTATGATGCTCGCCTTCCTCGCCCCCGTGCTCAAGGCACTCCCGGACAATGAAACCGGCAAGGTGGGCCTCGCCCTTTCCATCCCCGTGGCGGCCAACCTCGGCGGTATCGGCACCCCCATCGGTACGCCTCCCAACGCCATCGCCATCGGCGCCCTCGAGAACGCCGGCTACCAGATCGGCTTTGGCCCCTGGATGGCCCGTATGGTGCCTTTCGTGATCGTGATGATACTCCTCGCCTGGGTGCTCCTGCAGCTTTTCTTCCCCTTCAAGTCCGACAAGATCGAGCTTAAGATAGAGGTCAAGGAGACCAAGAAAGACTGGAAGACCTACGTGGCCTGGATTACCTTCTTCGTGACCATCCTCCTCTGGGTCACCGAATCCCTGACCGGCATCAACTCCAATATCGTTGCCCTCATCCCTCTCGCAGTCTATACCTGCACCGGCGTGTTCGGCAAGGATGACATCAAGGAAATCAACTGGAGCGTGCTCTGGCTGGTCGCCGGCGGCTTCGCCCTCGGTACCGGACTCAACAAGACAGGTCTTGCCGCAACGCTCATCAACGCCATCCCGTTCAGCGCAATGAACGTCGTCGTCGTGATGATTATCGCAGGCCTCATCTGCTACTTCCTCTCCAACTTCATCAGCAACTCCGCCACCGCGGCGCTCCTCGTGCCCATCCTCGTGGTCGTCGGTACGGCTATGGCAGATCCTTCGGCCGCCAACAACGCCCAGTTCGTGGCTCTCGGCGGTATGAACGCTATGATTCCGTTCATCGCGGTCTGCGCGTCCCTGGCTATGCTCTTCCCGATTTCCACCCCTCCGAATGCCATCGCATCTTCGACGGGCCTGGTGAAGACTTCCGATATGACCAAGATCGGCATCATCGTGGGTGTCGTGGGCTTCGTGCTCGGATACTTCCTCCTTACTCTGATTTTCCCCTTCCCTCAGGTTTAATTTATGAAAAGAATAATCATCATTGCTGCGGCGCTGCTGGCATCTGCTGCGGCTTTCGCCCAGCAGGAAGCTGAAACTCCTGACTACGGCTACAAAGAGACCGGTTTTGCAAGCAAGCCCAAGGTGGGCGCATATATAATAGGTTCATATAAATACAGCGACCTTGACGGCGCCCACGGCGGTCCCGGTTTCAACGCCCGCCTCATCCGCGCCTATGTGGACGGCAGTATTTTCAACCAGTTCAACTACCGCGTGCAGTTGCAGCTCAACGGTACGAACCCGCACGTAAAGGATTTCTATATCGAGTGGGCCAAATATAAGTTCTTCTCCGTCAAGGTGGGACAGTTCAAGAGGGCCTTCACCTTCGAGAATCCTATGAATCCCTGGGACGTGGGAGCAGGCGATTTCTCCTTCCTCGTGCAGAAGATGGCCGGTATGGGCGACCGCCTCGGCGAAGCCAATATGCGCGGCCGTGACCAGGGTATCCAGATTCAGGGCGACTTCCTTCCCGTCGGCAAGGACAAGCACAACCTTTTCCACTACCAGCTCGGTCTGTACAACGGCCAGGGCATCAACCTCGCCGACGCAGACGGCAAGAAAGACATCATCGGTACCATCCAGGTGCAGCCCATCAGCGGCCTGAAGCTGGGCGTGTTCGGATGGAAAGGCAACTGGATTGATTCCAAGGGCAATTCTCTCAAGCGTGAGAGGGTGAGCGCCGGCCTGTCGTTTGACCGCCACAACTGGACTCTGCGCGGAGAGTATGCTACCGCCATCGGCGGCGAGAAGGAGCAGAGCGGCCCCGCCGACGCTTTCTACGCCACCCTCGGCGTGCCCGTATGCGACTGGTTCAAGGTATATCTGAAATGGGATGAGTTCCGTGCCGCCGCCACCAAGGAGACGAGCCACGATATGTATTCCTGCATCGCGAACTTCCGCCTGCACAAGAATCTCAACTTCCAGCTCGAGTATCGCCGCCACGACAACAAGTTGCTCCCGAAACCGGGTTACAACGAGTTCTGGATCGAGACTTACATCCGTTTCTAAGACAGTTTTTTCCCGCCTGGCTCCAGGCGGGAAATTTTTTTCTGAAAATGTTGCCGGACTCTTGGAAGAATCCGGCTTTTTTAGGGTATATTTGTATGTATGACTCCATTCCTGAAACAAGTCGCAAGACATTACTATACCAAGGAGGCTGACATCAGTTCCCTCTGCTTCATTTTCCCCAGCCGGCGTTCGCTCCGCTTCTTCGAGCACTATCTCGGGGAAGAGGTCGCCGCTTCCGGCCGGGGCCCCGTAGTGAGCCCCAGGCTCTTTACGATGAACGATTTCGTCGCCCGCACCACTGCGGAGACCCCTTCGGACAGGATACAGCTCCTGCTGGAACTGTATTCCTGCTACAGGAAGCTGAACCAAAAGGCGGAGCCTCTTGACGACTTTATCTTCTGGGGCGACACCCTCCTCGGGGATTTCGACGATATCGACAAGTATCTGGTGGATCCCGGTCAGCTGTTCGCCAACGTGTCGGACATTAAGGAGATGCAGGACGACTGGTCTTACCTTACCGAGCCTCAGAGGGAAGCCCTGCAGCGCTTTACGCGCCATTTCCTGACCCCTGGAGCCGTGAAAGAGGGCTTTCTCAGCATCTGGCGGATACTGCTGCCTCTCTATGGCGACTTCCGCCAGGCTCTGCGTGATAAAGGACTGTGCTACGAGGGAATGATGTACAGGGATCTTTGCGACCGGCTTGAGCGGGAGAGCGCCGCAGACATCTGCACCGCCCGCCACGAGGGCGTCCGGCGTTTCGTGTTCGTGGGCCTCAATGCTCTCAACGAGTGCGAGCGGGTGCTGCTCCGCAAGATGCACAAAGCCAGGATGTGCGAGTTCTGCTGGGACTTCCGTTCGGACGCCATACGGGATGCCGACAACAAGTCGTCCGTGTTTCTCGGGACTTTCACCAAGGAATTCCCGAGCGCCTTCGAGCCCGACCCCGAAGGCCTCCCCGATACGGAGTTCAACCTGCTGAGCGTGCCCGGGGGCATAGCCCAGGCAAAGCAGCTCCCCGAAATCCTTGCCCGTTGCGACGCCCATCCCGGTATTGAGACGGCCGTGGTGCTGCCTGACGAGAAGATGCTTCTGCCCGTGCTGAGCACAATCCCAGAGCATATAGACAAGCTTAACGTCACGATGGGCTATCCTATCGACGGCTCGCAGATGTGGGCTCTGCTCAGCGACATCGCGCTGCTCCAGACGCATCTTCGCGAGCGGGAGCCGGACTGGCATTTCTATCACCGGCAGGTGTGGGCCGTGGCCTCCAATGCCATAGTGCGTACGGTGCTTTCAGAAGAAGGCGCCCGTCAGCTCGACGCCATCCGCCGCGAGCGCCGCTACTATATTCCCCAGTCCGCGTTTTCCGGGGACCCGGTGCTCGAGGCCATCTTCCGCCCCGTCGCCACGCGCCCCGAGGCCGACGCTTCGCAGGTGGCTGCTCTGTGCCGCTACCTGCAGAATGTGCTGACCACAGTGGCGCCTCTGCTGAAAAACGTGCCCGGGATGGAGTTGGAGCTGGATTTTGCAAAAGTGTGCCACGAAGCGCTCGGGCGGTTGCTGGAGTACGAGCTGCCGCTGCTGAGCATCTCGTTTTTCCGCCTGCTGTCCCAGATACTCTCGTCCTCGACCGTGCCGTTCCAGGGCGAACCGCTGCAGGGCCTGCAGATAATGGGCCCGCTGGAGCTGCGTGCTATGGACTTCGACAACCTTATCATACTTAATTTCAACGAAGGCGTGTTCCCCCGCCGCAGTGTCAGCGCATCGTTCATCCCGCCGGAGCTGCGGCGCGGATTCGGACTTCCCACCTATGAATATCAGGATGCCGTGTGGGCGTATTATTTCTACCGCAGCATCCAGAGGGCGCGGAAGGTCTGGATGGTTTATGATTCCCGCACCGAAGGCCTCAAGGGGGGCGAGCCGAGCCGCTACCTGCGCCAGCTGGAGATGCATTTCGGCGTAAAGGTGCAGCATTTCGAAGCCATAGCGCCCCTGGGCAAGGGCGTGGACGGGGATTCCATCCCAAAGACGCAGGCCCACCTGGATGCGCTGCACGGCGGCAGGCTGTCGGCCAGCTCCGTGAAATCCTACCTTACCTGCCCCGTGAAGTTCTTCTATTCCAAGGTGGAGGCTCTCGAGGCGGAAAAGGAAGTCAGCGAGTCGCTCGATGCCGGTATGCTCGGAAATGTACTGCACAAGACTATGCAGGAACTGTATCCCGAGCGTTGCGAGCTGGATACCGCCCTGCTGGAAGGGCTCCTCAAGGACAAGAAGCGGGTCCGCGGAATCGTCGAAAAGAACATCTGCCAGGAGCTCAAGACCTTTGAAGTAGCGGGCCGCAACCTGGTGTTTGCCGACGTAATCTGCGGTTATGTCGAGGCCGTGCTGAAGGCCGACCTGGAGCAGGTCCGCGAAGGAGGAGCGATACGCATCCTCGGCACGGAGAAGCTTGAGAAGATGGATATAGGCGGCTTCAGCTTCGTGGGTTACATCGACCGCCTGGACAGCCCCTCGAAGGGGACTCTGCGGGTGGTTGATTACAAGACCGGCCGGGTGGAACCGGAAGACCTGTACTTCGACGAGAAGACCGGGAAGGTGCCCCAGATAGGCCTGCAGTTGTATTTGTACAAGCGCCTCGTGGCCGCTTATGCGGCAGGGCGCACCGTCACCGGCGCCATTTACAAGCCGGCCGCCTTGATGGGAGGTGATCCCGTCATCGCGCACGAGCTTGACGAGGAGTACTGCCGCAAGATGGATGCGGAGCTGGATGCCGTGCTCTCGGAGATTTCCGACCTGTCCGTGCCCTGGGTGCGGACGGACAAGACTGATGATTGTAAGTGGTGTGATTTCAGAGCTATCTGCGGACGATGAAAATAATCAAGGCAAGTGCGGGTTCGGGCAAGACTTACCGGCTGTCGCACACATACATAGACTACCTTCTCTCCTCGGACGATCCTTTCGCCTACAGGCACCTGCTCGCCGTGACCTTTACCAACAAGGCAACCGCGGAAATGAAGGAGAGGATACTTAAGGACCTCCGGCAGGCGGCTCGGACGGACCCCCGCGCCCGGCACTATCTGGTGCGCATCCTGCACGACTACGGCGCCTTCGGAGTGAGCACTATAGACAGATTTTTCCAGCAGACCCTGCGCTCTTTTGCCCGCGAGCTTGGCCAGTTCTCGTCCTACCAGGTGGAACTGGACAAGGATTCGCTTGTGGCCGAGGCTATGGACAGGGTGCTCGACGGCGTGTCGGAGGACAAGCCCGATCTGGTGCGCTGGCTGCGTACCAACGCCCTTGAGCAGATAAGACGCGACGGCCGATTCCGGCTGGACGACGGGCTGAAGGAGATGGGCGGCCGGCTCAAGAGCGACGAGTACCGTGCTCTGAAGGAGTCCCTGGGCCTGGACGAGCAGAAGGCTTTCTCAAAGGAGAGGCTTGCTGCTATAAGGAAGAAGTGTACCGGCATAATGGCTGCCTTCGAGAAGGAGGCCGCTGCTCTCGGCTTTTCCGTGCCCAAGGGGCAGAGAGTCAAGTATCCTACCGCCAAGAAGGCCCTCTCGGACCCTGAGGTCGCGGAACTCTTCGAGAAGAAATACCCGGTCTATGCCACGGCCTCCATCGTGGACGGCCAGCTTTACGCCCTCGGCGTGGCAAGGGAGTTCGAAGCCGAATTCGACGCCCTGCTGAAAGAGAAGAACGTGATGCCGTTGGACGAATCCAACAGCTTGCTGAAGAAGATAATAGACGGTTCCGACGCCCCGTTCGTGTATGAGAAGACGGGGACTCGCTATGCCCATTTCCTGCTCGACGAGTTCCAGGATACCTCTCGCCTGCAGTGGGACAATTTCCTGCCGCTGCTGCGGGACGCCGACGCCTCGGGGGATAATCTCATCGTGGGCGACGTCAAACAGAGCATATACCGGTGGCGCGACTCTGACTGGCGCCTGCTCGGAGGGGAGGTGCAGCGGGAGTTCCCCGGCGCAAGCGTGGAAAACCCCGGGGACAACTGGCGCAGTGCCCGCGAGGTGGTGCGCTTCAACAGCGAGTTTTTCCCCTTTGCAGCAGCGGCGGTGGGCTTGCAGGATATGTATTCCAACGTGGCCCAGACTGCCCGCAGCAGCGAGCCTCAGCCGGGGTGCGTGCGTGTCAGCTTCACTTCCGACCAGGTGCAGGCGGTGCTGGATTCGGTAGCGGAAGTGCGCTCCCGCGGCGCACGCCCCGGCGACATTGCGATTCTGGTGCGCGGGAAGAAAGAAGGCGCGCAACTTGCCGAGGCGCTGATTGCGGAAGGCGTGGACGTGATTTCCGACGACTCCCTTGACCTCAAGAGCGCCGTCACGGTGCGCCGTCTGGTCTCGCTGCTGACCTTCTATGAGAATCCGGACAATACAGTCGGCAGCTACCTTGCGCGCTCGATAGGCGTGGAGTACCCTGACCAGTACCACTCTCTGGTGGATTTCTGCGAATGCCTGCTGCGTGAGCTCCGGCGTTACGACCCCGCCACATTCGAGGCTGAGACCTTGTATGTCGGGGCGTTTATGGACCTGCTGCAGGACTGGACACAGAACGGCGGCAATAACCTCCGCGCATTCATTGAGAGCTGGAACGAGCGCACGGACTGCTATATCGGTTCCCCCGAAAACTCCGACGCCGTGCGCATTATGACCGTCCACAAGTCCAAGGGCCTGGAATTCCCCCACGTGATTTTCCCCTACGCCGACAAGGTGGTGCTGTACAAGAGCGTCACCCGCTGGTGCAGCCTCGACGGCGGTGGCACCGACCTCGGCCACGATGCCGACGGCATCTATCCCGTGACTCTCAGCAAGACTACTCTTAACACCCTCTTTGCCCCGGCCTACGAGGAGGAGAGGCGCCTGCAGCTCGTGGACAACATCAATATCTTCTACGTGGCGCTGACGCGCGCATCCAAGAGCCTTCATATCATAGCGAAGGAGCCCGCGAAGGGCAAGATTCCCGCTCTCAAGGCAGGGAAGGCCATCGAGTGGAGCAACTTCTCCGAGATGCTCTATGCCTGGTGCGGAGGCTGCTCCGACAAGACCTTCGGCCAGCCTTACGATTTCTCAGCAATGGAGCGCAAGCCCCTCGAAGGAGGCACGCCCCTTGTCTCGCACTGGAATTCCGTTCCGCTGGGCGGCCGCCTCAAGGCCTCCCAGGATGCATCTGATTATTTCGGCGAAGACGGCCACACCGGCTCCGAGGCCTCCGGGCGCCTGCGAGGCATAGAGCTGCACGCCATACTCTCAGCGGCAGACGATCCGGAGCAGCTGCCCGCCAATTTGAATCCCGAAGACAGGCAGATGCTCTACGACAGGATGAAAGCGCACCCGGAGTGGTTCGGGAAGGACGTAAGCTCCCGCAACGAAGTGTCAGTGTTCGGCTCCGACGGCTCGCTCCACAGGCCGGACCGCGTGGTCCGGACAGCCGGGGGCGGCATCGTTGTCATCGATTATAAATTCGGTGCCGAGAGGGCTTCCTACCTGCGTCAGGTGGGCCGCTATATGCAGCTTTACCGCGAGCTTGGCTATGCCGACGTGCGTGGCTACGTGTGGTATGTTGCTTCGGACAAAGCAGAGGAAGTCCAGGCTTTTTCGTAATTTAGCAGCGTATGAAAGAATTCGAGATTATCTGCCCGCTGACGCGGGAGCCGAGGCTGAAGGAGATTGAGGCTAAGGCCGGAGGGTTGAAATGGGTGCTGCGCAAGCGCTCCGTGGATGCCCGCAAGGAGCCTGTCTGGCGCTACCAATATGAGGCTTACGGGCCGGGAGAAGAGGTGCGCGAATATATGCAGGAGCCTTATCTGGATGTGAGTGGCGCCCCCGCCGTGCTTGTGGTGGGTGCCGGCCCTGCCGGAATGTTCGCTGCGCTTAAGCTCCTGACGCTGGGTCTGAAGCCCGTGGTGCTGGAAAGGGGCAAAGACGTCCACGCCCGCAAATTCGATATGGCGCGCCTGTCCCGCGAAGGCGTGGTGGATCCGGATTCCAATTATTGCTACGGCGAAGGCGGCGCCGGGGCTTTCTCCGACGGAAAGCTCTATACCCGTTCTTCGAAGCGGGGCGACATCCGCGAAGTGCTGCATCAGCTGGTCAGCTTCGGCGCTTCGAAGGACATTCTGATTGACGCGCATCCGCACATAGGCTCCGACAAGCTGCCTGCTGTGGTGGAAAATATACGGAAATGTGTCGTGGAGCACGGCGGGGAGTATCATTTCGGCGCCAGGGTGTGCTCGCTCGAGCCGTCCGCTGAGGGCTGGAAGGCTTCCTGCGCCGACGGACGCAGCTTCTCCGGCCGCAAAGTTATTCTTGCCACGGGGCATTCAGCCCGCGACATCTATGAAATGCTGCACGCTGACGGTGCGCTTCTGGAGGCCAAGGGATTCGCTCTCGGCGTGCGGGTGGAGCATCCGCAGGAAAAAATCAATTTCCACCAGTACCACGGCCAGTGGAAGCCCGGGATTCCCGCGGCGGAGTACTCATTCGTGGAACAGGTGGACGGCCGCGGGGTGTTCTCGTTTTGTATGTGCCCCGGAGGCATATTGGTGCCTTCTTCGACCGAACCCGGTACGGTGGTCCTGAACGGAATGTCTAATTCCGGGCGCAGCGGTAAGTTCGCCAACGCCGGGGTGGTGGTGCAGATTGAACCCGAGGACGTGCCCGGCGAGGGACCGTTCAAGCTGCTGGATTTCCAGCACGGTGTTGAGAAGCGTATGTTCGACTGGTGCGAGGAGCAGCGCTGCAGCGGCCTTAAGGACATAGCGCAGAACCCTATGGCGGCCCCCGCCCAGAGGATGGAGGATTTCTGCCTGGGCCGCGTCAGCAAGAAGATGCCGCCTACTTCTTATTTCCCGGGAGTTATCAGCGCGCCGCTGCACGAACTGCTGCCGCCGGTGGTTGCAGGACGCCTGCAGAAAGTGTTCCCGCGGGTCAGGATGAAGGGCTACTTTACCAATGCCGCATTGCTTCTCGGGGTGGAATCCCGCACGTCTTCGCCCGTGCGCATTGTCCGTGATCCGGAGACTCTTGAGGCGCCTTCTATGTCCGGCCTTTATCCTTGCGGAGAGGGCGCAGGCTATTCCGGCGGCATAGTCTCGAGCGCAATAGACGGAATCCGTTGCGCCGTGGCCGCTTCTGGAGGCTTGCTTTAGCGGGGGATTGCGATTTTATAGTTGCGGTGGTCCTTGTTGGTCAGCCGGTCGGAGCGCAGCCAGAGGTTGGCGCGCTTAAGTTCGGCGTAGCTGACTCCGTACTGCTCTGCAAAATCTACCAGGCTCTGGATGCTGTCGGAGGTGGTTACAGTTTGCAGGGGAGGAATGTAGGGATAGCGTTCTGGTACGTCG
>ODAI012445477.1_pt1 | contig 10193 bp, 7 predicted proteins | sample 1539321 | NCBI WGS metagenome assembly ODAI01 (sample SAMN02144231, study PRJEB22623) | gut metagenome | biome: sheep rumen | host: Ovis aries | place: New Zealand | reverse complement strand
GTAGCTGTTGCTGTGTCCAAATGCCACGTATGAAGCGAATACGTAATCACACCATGGAGCCATGAATGCAACAAGTGCGGTGTAGATTATGATGGGCTTGGAAAGGGGAACTATCATGCTTATAAGGATCTGTGCACGTGTTGCTCCGTCGATCCTTGCGGCTTCATCAAGTGACTTGGGGATCGTATCGAAATATCCCTTGCATACATAATAACCCATTCCGGAGCTTGCAATCCCTATAAGGATGAGGCCCGGAACCGCGCCTGCCTGGGTAAGTCCAAGGAGCTTAAGCAGGAAGTACAGACAGATCATCGTAAGGAATCCGGGGAACATTCCAAGGATCAGCCAGGTTCTCATAAGGAAGTTCCTTCCGGCAAATCTCATTCTCGAAAGAGCGTAGCTTACGCACACCACCACAACGGTCTGACCTGCAGTTACAAAGAAGGCGATGATAAGCGTATTGAGATACCATCTTATGAACTTGCACTCTCCCGAGAACAGATAGATATAGGAATCAAGCGAAAACTTTTTGGGCACAAGATATCCAACCATTCCGCCGAATTCCGTAACATAGGATCTGAAGGACTGGAGAACAAGTCCCACAAAGGGGAACAGCCATACGATGCTTATGAGTATGAGAACTATGTATGTAAAGAAATTGCCTATCTTCTTTTTTCTGCTCATTATTGGAAGCCCTCCTCATCCTTAACCGAAGGCAGCATTCCGTATACCACAAGGGAAATGACAGCCGTGACTATGAAGACCATGATACCGATGACCGCTGCGATCTTGTAATCGTTGTTGGTTACGGTCACGGTATAGAGCCAGGTAACAAGAAGGTCCGTGGCACCTGCTCCGTCTGAAAGGGACATACTCTTGGGCTGACCCTTGCTGAGCAGATATATGACGTTGAAGTTATTGAGGTTACCGGTGAAGCTGGTAAGAAGGAATGGACCGGTTACAAAGAGCATGTAGGGAAGGGTAATCTTTCTGAACATCTGGAAGGAGTTCGCCCCGTCTATCCTTGCGGACTCGTAGAGATCTGCCGGGATGTTCATAAGGAGTCCCGTTGCAATGAGCATCATATAGGGAATGCCCACCCACAGATTAATGAGGATTATCAGAACCCTTGCATAGTTCGCATTAGTCCAGAAGGGTATCGCCCTGTCAATGATCCCGTGGTTCATAAGGAACAGATTGATAAGACCGTCTGCAGCAAAGAGCTTGCCTATGTACAGAAGGCTTACGATCTGGGGAACAGCTATGGTCATCACCAGAATGGTCCTCCACAGCTTCTTGAACTTAATGCCCTGTCTGTTGATGAGTATGGCAACTCCCATTCCCAGGAAATAGTTGAGGAAGGTTGCGAAGAATGCCCAGCACAGCGTCCATCCAAGCACTCTGAAGAACGTGGGCCCAAGACCGGTGCCGCCGAAATCGAGGATCTTCTTAAAATTCTCAAGTCCGACCCATGTGAAAAGAGCTGAAGGCGGTGTATGGTTCTTGTCATAATTGGTGAATGCGATACATATCATGAACAGTATCGGCAGCACTGTGAAGACAAATATCCCGATAACAGGAAGAGTAAGAAGTGTCTGTGCAAAATTCTTATCAAAGAGACTGTGCCAGTCTTCCTTATTGGTGGGAAGATTCTTACCGGCCGCAAGCCTCTTCTCGCATCTATAACTGTCTCTTAAGCTCATGCTCCACAGGATAAGCAGTGCGATAAACGCCAGTATGACCAGTATTCCGTAGAGCAGGATAAAGAAGGAATTATCACCGTATGAAATGGTTCCGTCGGGATTATATCCGCCGGATGAATTACCCAGACTGGAGAACTTGGAGATGTACTTCCAGCCGAAGCCGAAGATCATCCACAAAAGAGCAAGCTCTCCCACAAGAAAAGTAAAACCTCTCAGGAACTGCTTCCTGAGAATATGAGCAAAGCCGAAGATGACCATTGACACTTTGGTCATCGGGCTTCCCTTGACTATTGATTCCCCTAATTCACGGAGCATGCGCATAAAGCCTCTGCCAAACTCCCTGAACGCTTCTACATTTTTTTTGAATTTATCCATTGAGAAGTCCTCCGGATACAGACTTTTCATTTCCCCTGAAAACGGGGCAGGGAGCCGAAAGGTCCCCTGCCCCGCGATTGTAACGATCTTAAGTTCGCCTATGCATTACTGTGCATAGCTTACGCAGGTATCCTGGAAATCCTGAAGTACCTGAAGGAGCTCTGCATCGGTAGCGTTGTCATAATCGCCTGCGATGATGCTGTCACCGAGTGCGGTAGCAAGTGCCCAGTAGTCACCGGGATACTGCCCCTGAGGAACGGTAAATGCAAGCTGCTGACCGAGTGCTGAAAGAGCCTCGTCACTGGTAACCTTTTCGGATCTCTGAGCGGTGATGTTGGAAGGTCCCCAGAATACTTCATCGTAACGTGCAAGCTGAACTTCTGCAGATGAGAGATACTTTGCGATAGCCTTGCATGCTTCGAGCTTGTCTGCTTCGGTCTGGGGCTTAACGCCGAGAAGCTTGAATCCGCCGAATCCCGACATCTGAACTCCGCCTACGGTAGGAAGAGGAGCACATGCATAGTTGTCTCCGAAGAGATCCTTTGCAGCGCCTGCATCCCAGGTTCCGTCAACGATAGCACCTACATTGGTAGCGTTGCTGATGGATGAACCGTTAACGAATGCGGGAGACATATGAAGGTTGATCATGTTTCTGAGAGCCTTAACTCCTGCATCGGATGCATATGTAGCATTGCATGCAGTGAACGCTCCGGTGGAGTCTGTGTCATAGGTAAGTGTGCAGCCGTTATCTCCGAAGAAGAATGCGGTCTGATACCAGCCTGAGTTGATCTCCATGTAGAAACTCTTGCCGGCGCTCTCACAAGCCTTTACGATGCCTTCAAGAGTTGAAGGATCGGAGACTACGGACTTGTCATAATAAAGGAAATATCCGTTATCAGAGGTGATGGGATATGCATAGGTGATATCTCCAACCTTGGCTGCTCCTACCGAACCTGCATCGTTCTGCTCTGCAACCCATGCTGCATCAGCATCTCCGATGGGAGTGATGGCCTGAGCCGCAACAAGACGTGAAAGCTGATCCTGAGGGAATCCATAGATGTCAGCGCCTGCCTCAACGTCTGTGACCATATTGGTTGCGGCGTCGCCCTCTCCTACGGGCTCAACGATGATGGTATATCCCGAATACTTGGGATTAGCTTCCTGGAAAGCAGCAACCTGAGCTTTGGTAAACTCGACAACATTCTCGGCAACCCAGATCTTGATCTCTCCTGTGGCCTTTCCGCAGCCTGCAAGAGAGGTAAGAGTTGTTGCCACGAGTCCTGCACTGAGTACAAGACTAACTAACTTACGTTTCATAATATATCCTCCGTTTCCTACCGGGTGTTGCGCACCGGAACTGTTCCGAAAGCGTTTTCACACCCTTCGCCACTCAATATATCACATGAATATCAAAAAGAAAACGTTTTTCCGGATTAATTTTACTTAAATATTTTATGAGAGGAAACTTTATCGCAGTAAAGAGTTTTCCAATCTGCATGATATCAGGATATTTACGGAAACCTTACCATCTGCCTTATATATATTATTTTTGACATCTTTTTACAGGAAATGTAAAATTTCAGACATGGGCAACAACAGAAAAAGCAAAAAGAATATAACTCCTAAATCCGGCAGGGAAAGAATATTTGAGATCATCCAGATCGGCACCAGAAACGATGAACTCAGCACTGCTTTTGATATTGCGCTGATCACAATCATCATTCTGAACATCCTGTCGCTGATCCTGGAATCCTTCGAGCAGCTCTCATATCTCGGGAATTTTTTCGAATTCCTGGATATATTCAGCATAATCTTTTTCCTCATAGAATATGTTCTGAGACTGGCAACGGCCGATTATCTGTATCCGGACAAGTCAAGGGCCAGGGCTGTACTTGCATTCGTCATTTCATTCGACGGAGTGGTGGAGCTCCTTACGATCCTGCCTTTCTACTATCTGTCCGGATTCGTGGCATTCAGACTCTTTAGAGTCGCAAGGATCCTCAGGCTTTTTAAGATCAATTCAAAATATGATTCGTTCCATGTCATACTATCCGTTTTCAGGGACAAGATAAACCAGATTGGGGCTTCGGTAATGATCATACTCATACTGATGCTTGCTTCAAGCCTGTGCATGTATTCTGTGGAACATGAGGTTCAGCCCGAGGCATTTCCCAACGCGCTGTCGGGATTATGGTGGGCAGCCACCACGATCTTTACCGTAGGATACGGCGATGTACATCCGGTCACATTAATGGGAAAGACCATCGGAATAATTGTAGACTTTCTCGCAATGGCCGTTGTGGCGATCCCTACCGGTATCATATCGGCAGGATTCGTTGAACGATCGACCACTCTCAAACGCGGCCTTTCGAAGGGTGACGAAAAAGCCGGTCTCATTACCGTGACAGTAGGTCCGGAGACTCCCTATCAGGGTAAAGAGATCGGCCGTATTGAAAATAAAGATGATATAGATATCCTTGTTCTCTTAAGAGACGGCGTATGTGTCGTGCCCACAAGGAATATAAAGGTTAAAAACGGCGATATCCTCGTATGCAGGAGGAATGACTGATCATCCTATCGCCATGACCACCCCGCCGGGATTTTCGTAAGTCGTCGAAAGGCCGCCGGCATTGATGATCTTAACATCCGTAAATCCGAATCGTTCCGTAAGGATCCTTGCAATCTTGGTACACAGCTCCTTGCTGTCACACTGGGTGATCCTTACACTCGCGGATCTGTCTATATCCTTCTTCTCTATGTGATAAAGCATACGGTTCACGGCATGGTTCATTCCTATGGCCTGATCGATCTGTCTGATCTCACCGTCATCTCCGATGAGCACCGGCTTGATGTTCATCGTAGTTGCCACAAGAGCCTTGATACCCTTTAATCTTCCGTTCTTCTTGAAGGTCTCGAGATCATCGAGAACAAAGACCGTGAACATCTCATCACGGAACTTCTCTCCCTTTTCCACCACCTCGTCAAATGAAAGACCTTCATCAGCAAGCTTTATGATCTTCTCAACGAGAAGCGACTGTCCTGCCGCAGCGCTCTTGGAGTCAAATACATGGATGCGTGCGCCTTCATGCTCTTCCTCAAACATCTCCTTTGCAACGGTGGCACTGTTATATACACCGCTCAGCTTGGCAGAAAGGGTTATGACATAGTTATCGCAGTTTTCATCAAATGCACTGAAGAATGCATCAGGTGAGGGACATGCTGACTTGGGATAGCCCGGATCTTCCTTTATCAGACTGATCCAGTCAGCCTGACTTCTGATACCGTCATCACGGTATTCAACACCCCCGATTATGATCGACATGGGAACACGGGTGATGTTACCCTTTTTCATCTGCAGCTTTGTAAAATCACAGCAGCTGTCTCCTATTATCTTATAAGCCATATTGTCTCCTCCCTAAATTTTTCCATGGGATTATCCTACCACATTTGGCAAATTACATATATAATAAATAATTAGGAACTGAAATAAACAGGTCCTGAGGATATTATGTGATCCGAATAAAAAGAGAGGTGTAAAAAATGAAAAAATATGTTGCTGAACTTATTGGAACAGCGGTCCTTGTATTCATGGGATGCGGAACCGCAATGCTCGTAGGATGTGATGCCGCTAACGGCTCCGGCTACCTGCTCACTGCACTTGCATTCGGTCTTGCCATTGTTGCAGAGGCTTACTGCATCGGTAATGTATCCGGATGCCATGTCAATCCCGCTGTATCACTGGCAGTATTCATGAACGGCGGAATGAAGAGCAAGGATTTCTGCGGATATATTGTTGCACAGATTATCGGTGCATTCGTAGGTTCCGGACTTCTTGCATGTGTATTCGGAACAGGAAGTGTCAAGGACATGACCGGTGGATTCGGATCAAACGGACTTGCCGGAGTTAACGGAAGCATCGTTGCGGGACTTCTCGTTGAAGTGATCCTCACCTTCATCTTCGTACTTACCATTCTCGGTGTAACATCCAAGGAAGCAGGACATGGTTCATTCGGCGGACTCGTTATCGGACTTACCCTTACCTTCGTACACATCGTAGGTATCGGACTTACCGGAACCAGCGTAAACCCTGCAAGAAGCATCGCTCCCGCAGTATTTGCAGCCGTAAACGGCAATACCGCTCCCATTGCAGCTCTCTGGATATTCATCGTTGGTCCCCTTGTAGGTGCCGCACTTGCTGCTGTAACCCATAAGAGCCTTAACGCAAAATAAAAGTCTCGGGGCACCTGGTAAGAGACCGTAATACATGATAACACCCCCTCACGCTGACGGCTTAATGCCATTAACATGAGGGGGTTTTATTAACTGTCCGGCACAGAAGTCTGTCCGCCGTCACGCCTGTGACAGTGCAGAGATTCCCTCTACCACCGCAGGAAGGAACTGCTGCTTTCTGGAGACTATCCCGTTCAGGAGCACATCAGGATCCGTTTCATGGATATCTGTCTGAAATCCGTTCTTAAGGACTTCCCTTGCTCCCTCGCCTGCCCACACGATCCTTGAGGATTCGGAAGGGATAAGCGTGATCATCATAAAGGCCATATCCAGCTTTTCAGAATTCATGAAGCCCTTTATGGAGTCTCCCGCCTTGCTCTCTGCTATCTGTATCTCTTCCTTCATCATGGCATTGACCTGGGAGATACCCACCGAATAGCCTTCTATGGTGAACTTCTTGAAATCTCTCTTAAGGAGTTCTTCACCGGTCTTGTGTTCAAAGTCACTTCCTGCCTTGAACATCTCCCGTGCAAATTCATCCTGCATTATGCCTGCGATATGGGCAAGCTCATTACCGCACTGTATATCCACATCGGTGCATGTAGGACTCTTATAGATCAGTGTGTCCGAAAGTATCGCCGCACACAGAAGACCTGCGATCTCAGGCTTGACCTCAACATGCGCTTCCTTGTACATCAGATAGACAATGGTGGATGCAGAGCCCAGCGGCTGATTCCTGAAAAATACAGGGGATACGGTCTCTACCGCACTGAGTCTGTGATGGTCTATTATCTCAAGTATCGAAGCGGATTCTATTCCGGTAACCGCCTGATTCTTCTCATTATGATCCATCAGTATGACCTGCTTGCGCTTGGCACCAAGGAGATTCCTTCGTGAGATCATTCCCACATAATCACCCTTTTCATCAAGGACCGGGAAATATCTGTGGTGTGCCTGAGCCATTACAGGTCTTACATCATCCACATACTCCGTCATTCGGAATGTCACAAGGTCCTGGGACTTCATGAAGTACACAACAGGTATGGACTGGTCGATCATCTTGGAAACGGAAAAGGCATCATACTTCGTCTCTATGATCCTAACATTCATATCCATGGCAAGATTCCTTACTCCGTCAGAAGGTCTGCTTCCGGAGCAGGTGATTATGCAGGATGCACCGGCATCAAGGCATTCTTCCGCATCCCGGGTACCATCGGGTATGATCACTATATCACCGGGTTCAACGCCTGCCGCCCCGGTCTGAGACACGATAACGCGCCCGCCCTCTACGGTGCCCTGCTCATCTCCGGCAAGAAGCGTTCCTTCAAGAGTCTCCACTATATTCGAATAGGGAGTATGGGCTAAGGCAAGTATCCCGCTATCATCCGTATCCATGTATGAATCAACGATATCTCCCAGAGTTATCAGCCCCTTCAGAGAAGATCCCTCAGTTATGCAGAGAGTTACGGTCTCGGCATCATGCATGACCTTCCATGCGTTCTTAAGAGAAAGCAGAGGTGATGCACCCGGAAGTCTCTTGATATCCATATCCATTACCTGGATCCTGATATCCTTGACATAATCCGGAGCCTTTACTCCGAACCTTGACAGCACGAATTTGGTCTCGTCATTCAGATGACCGCATCTGACAGCTCTGTAATCTCCGCCTGTCAGTCTCCTCTTAAGATCTGCATATCCTATGGCGGAACAGACCGAATCCGTATCGGGATTCTTATGACCAATAACATATACCGGACGTGACTTATCGACCTGCATATCTCACACCTTTCCGCTTCAGTGCTTTATAAACCATTACGCCATTATATATTCGGGAACGGGGCCGAAATATGTCTTCGGAGCCTCACCCTTTGCCTGCCTTATCACAAGTCTGGTGAGCACACTTCCGGGATCACATCCGTAGATCGTGATCACATTCTCACCCTTCCTTCCGTCAAATGTAAGAGACTGCTTTCTATCGTGATCAAGCACTGCCTTGCACCATTCTCCGCAGCTGTTCTCACCTGCTCTGTAGGTACCTTCCACCATCTTCAAAATACTGACATCCCCGTCATTTACAGATACTCCGAAGGATGCATATGTATCCCTGAGGATCGGGCCGCCGGGTGCTGCATGGACTGTAAGTTCATACTCTCCCTCTTCAGGAATATATACCCTGTATGCTGCACTTGGCATGCCGGAAGGATCGCCGCAGGCATCAGCAGGTACGGTTCTCATACCGCTGTGGAACTTCTCATAAGACGTGTACACCTTAAAATCACATTCCCTGCCACCTGTAAGCTTCTCAAAATCAGCAGCTTCAACAGCGCACTCAAGAGGCATATCGGCATCAGGATACCTTACGTCTTCCGGAAGGACCGGTACATAGAAGGATGCATTAAGTTCTTCATCCGTAAAATCTCTTGCGCATACCCTGACAGATACTTTGGCAGGACCCGATGTGATCTTCACCGATCCGGTAATACCGGTTTTGCCCGCCGCCTCACATGCCTTGTGAAGAAGCTCTCTGTCTGCACTTACGGTTATATATGCAACCGAAGTATCAGGACCCTTATCAGAAAGACCGGCCTCATCAGCAGCTCCGGGGATCTTTCCTTCCTTTACGGAAAGTACGATCCATTCATCATCCGTATCTGCATTCCATACAGCCTCATCCCTGCAGCAGTTTTCGATGGATATACGTCCCTCAGCTCCGGGGACAAGGAGATCCGGCATAAAGAGTTCTCTCTTTGTCCAGTCTCCTCCCATTGTGGAAATGGGAAGTCCTGCGACACTGACACTGACTCTCGCTTTATGATATGGATCCACATAGGTTCTTGTGGGTATCCTGTGCTCTTCTTCGTTCCAGTTGATAAATCCGATATGCTCGGACATCATCATATTCTTCCATTTGCCGTTTCCGAGCCCGTTATATTCCCTGCACAGCTCATCATCAAGCGCAAGGCACTGTCTGATACCCTCAGCATAATAGTTGGCAGAAGGACATCCTCTCTGTGCAAGAGTAATGTTAAGTCCGCTGTAGAGCTGCATGGTAAGCACGTTCATGGAAGCCTTTGCAGGGAAGTACACAAGCTGGAAGAAAGCATCATAGAGATCCTTTCCCTTATACCTCTCAATAGCAGCATCCGCAGATGCGATGATCCTGCCTGCCTTTGCCAGCATCTTCCTGCCTTCGTCATAATAAACCGGATTGAAGGTGAAGGGGCTTATGGTCTCCGGTCTTCTCGCGGAATTAACCCTTGTATAATCCTCGAGGAGGTTCACGGCTTCCGCTACTGCCTGAGAGCCTTCCTTTCCGAACTGAGCCTCAGCCCATGCCGCGGTATATGAGCTGTAATCATTACTCCATTTATCATAATCATAAGCAAGATCCATGAAATAATTCAGAGGAAACTCAACAGGCTTAAGGTCGCCCACGTTAACTATCCACAGGTCCCTGACACCGCAGTCCCATGCCTGTCCCATCTGCTCTGCGATACGGGAAATATGGGTACTGTTGACCCATTCATAGGAAACAGGACCGCCGTGATAATCCAGATGATAGTACATTCCGAAGCCGCCCTTATGAGCACGGTCTTCCTTAGGAGGAAGAAGTCTCATATAACCGTGATTGTCGTCGGCAAGAAGGATGATGGTACCGTCAAGTCCTTCCCAGCACCTTAATCCTTCGTTTTCCTCATCTCCGTAGTAGAACTTCTCTACTTCCTTATATACGGCAAAGACCTTATCCACCTCAGAGACCCTGTCACCGTATACTTCTTCAAGAAGACCGTTCTGGGTGGTGATAACATCCTTGAGGTAATTGATATTATCGAGAGTGGTACACTCCCTTCCAAGCATCTCAGAGTCAGCCTCGCCTCTCATTCC
>ODAI011593761.1_pt1 | contig 10193 bp, 7 predicted proteins | sample 1539321 | NCBI WGS metagenome assembly ODAI01 (sample SAMN02144231, study PRJEB22623) | gut metagenome | biome: sheep rumen | host: Ovis aries | place: New Zealand | reverse complement strand
CGGATGTAAAAGATGCTTCCGCCTGAAATCCACTGCACGCTTTTTATTGTGCCCGCTCCGATTTTTCTCAAATCCTCGGGAATCAGAATGTTCCTGAACATAGCGTCGGGAGTGGCAAAAAAGACTGAGCCTGAGTTTTCGTAAAGGACACATGCGGAATCCGGGGCCCATTTTACGGGGAGAGAGCCGTAAGAAAAAGGAATGCTCTCCACAAGGGTCTGTTTTTTTCCGGTGGACACCTGCTCAAGGACAAGTTTTCCTGACGCATGATTTTTCTGCTCCACATAGCAAAGCCATTTTCCGTCGGGACTTTCCGCTGCCTTCGAGATGTGGGAGTACCCGACCGGGATTTGGGAAGATTTTTCAATCCACCTGAGAGACGCACTGTCCCTTCCGTATCTCGCACTTCCATACCGGTTTCTGAGCTGGACCGTCCGTCCTCCGTCAAGAATCTCCATTTCCTCGGGAAAGCATGTCAAAAGCTCAGGATTTCCCCCGGCAGATTTTTTTCCAAGGCCTGACATAAAAAGACTTTTGTATGACGGGGTTCCCGGAACTTCCTGTGAGACAGAAAAAAGCAGCCTGTTGTCCTCGCTAAGATCCAGAACCTCAAAGGCTACCTTCGCGAAAACAAAGGACTGTGATATGGCAAGAGACAGAAAAAGAGCAGCTTTCTTAAAAAAACCGAATCCCATATCCGCCGCGGCCCTCCTATTTTTTCAGGGAAGGAACAACGGACGCAGGATTGACAAGCGAGTTGTTCTTGTAGACCGTGAAATGCAGGTGAGGTCCCGTGGAATATCCCGTGCTTCCGACAAGACCGATTTTGTCTCCCTGGCTCACCTTGGATCCTTCTTTTGCGAGAATCTTGCTCATGTGGCCGTAGAGTGTCTGGTAGTTTTCCTTGTGCTTGATGATTACATAATATCCGTAGACATTGCTCCATCCTGCCTTCGAGACAGTGCCGCTCATTGACGCATAGATTGGTGTGCCCGTGGGACATGCCATGTCAACTCCGGTGTGATTTTTACGCACCTTTGATATCGGGTCGATTCTGGAGCCATACGGAGAGGAGAGATACCACTTCGCCCTGATTGGAGTCATGAACTTCTCACCCATTGCCTTTTCAAGAACGCTGTCGGGAAGTTTCGCACCCGGAATGAAAAGCTCCTGTCCCAAAACCAGCTCGGCGGAAGGCAGGTTGTTCACGTCAAGAAAATCGTTGAAGTTCACCCCATACCTTTTTACAATCTTCTCAAGGCTGTCCCCCTTCACCACAGTGTAGACGATTCCGTTCATGGATGGAATCCTGACCTTTTTTCCGGCAGGAACCTCAGTCACGTCGGTAATGGAGGGATTTGCGGAAAGTACGGTGGAAAGACTGATTCCGTTGTTCTTGGCGACCGTAGCAAGAGCCTCATTTTTTCTCATCGTGTGCCAGCCGTATCTGACAGCCTCCTTGAATCCTCCCAAAGGCATGTCGGGCAAAAGATTTCCGTCCTCGTCCACAAGGTTTCCCTGATCGTCCAGATAAGTCGTGGTCTCACGCGCGAAGGCTGAGATCGCACCGTCAAGGAACTCCATGGACCAGGCGGTGTCCTCCATGCTCACCTCACCTGCGAAACTCTCCTCGTATGCCATGTCATCCACGGCTTTCCATGGATAGTAGACACAAAGAGCAACGGCAGGGACCACCCATATAACCTTGAGAATCGTAAAGATAATCTTAAAAAGAATAGAAAAAGCTGCCTTCACGCTCAGGACGAAATTCCTGATTCCATAATTTCTCGGCATGACTATGGCAGCGGACGAGTATCTTGAAGCGTTCAATCTATTGCCTGAAAACCTGAAACGGTTCTTTTGGCGCGCATATATAGTATTTTCTGAATAATTTATTATTTCCATAACGTATCTATCGACATAAACCTAACTCTATATTAGAATAAAACGGAAATGAAGTCAAAGCAAATTTCGCATATTATAGAATTTTTTTTCATTGGACTGACCGCCGGGCTCGTCATAAAATTTTTCGTACTGGACTTTCTTCGCATTCAGGGAAAATCCATGGAGCCGACATTTAAAGAAGGGAGCGTCGTGGCTGTTCTCAGGGCTGCCTATGGACTGAACGTGCCTTTTGGAGACTCTACTTTTGTACAGTGGAAAGTTCCTGAGGTCGGGGATGTCGTAATCTACATGATTGACGGACATCTGGTAATCAAAAGATGCGTTGCCGTCGGTGGCTGTGCACTGGATTATTCCTTCGATTCAGGATATACTCTTAGGGCCGGGGATTCGGTTTTTCCTCTGACCGTGGACCAGTATCACCTGATGAGGGAAAGCACGTCGGTGCCGGAAGGTACCATTCTTGCCATCGGCGACAATTACAACGACTCGCTTGATTCGAGGAAATACGGGTTTGTTCCCGTAAAAAACATTTTGGGAAAAGTACTATGCAGACAAACGGCTTTTTAATCAGGAAGCGGCTTTACCTTTTATTCGCGCTCATCACATTTGTCCTTTTTGGAATCGTCATAACCTACGTGAAACTCGCGTTCAGAAAACCACCCGCGCAGCCTTCCCCGTCGCCCAAAGTTGAGAGAGGCTCCATTGTGGACAGAAACGGAAAGCCCCTTGCGGTACAGACGAATTTCTATCACTTCGGCGTGACCCCAAAGCTGATTAAGGATCCGAAATATTTTGCAGAGACAATAGCGAAGGACGCGGGAATGAGGGCCGAGGAGATTCTTGGCATAATCGCATCACGGAAAAACGCGCAGTACGCAATCATCAAAAAGCACATTTCCCAGGAACAATGCGACCGTCTCACGGCTGTAATCAGGGACCACAACTTCTCCCATTTCTGCAGGTTCGACCAGCTTCCCGGAAGAATCTATCCCCTGCACGACCTTGCGAGCCAGCTTGTGGGATACATGGGAACGATGGGAACAGGACTTAGCGGCATAGAGTATTCGCTTGAGGACCTCCTCTCACCCGAAGTCAAGGAAGGAGAGACCGAGCCCACTATATATGGAAAGAACATTTACCTCACGATTGACTCGGACCTTCAGTACAAGCTGGAAAAAATCTCCAAGAACGCGATGGAATCAACACAGGCGGAAAATTTCATGCTGATTGCATCCGACGCGAAATCAGGAGAGATTCTCAGCTACATAAGCCTTCCCTCCGCTGATTTGAACACATACCCACGCTCCACTCCGCAGCAGAGGATAGACAGGCCTGCCATGGTGACTTACGAGCCCGGAAGCGTCTTCAAAATCTTTACGGCGGCGGCATACCTTGATTCGGGAGTGATTGACGAGGACACAATCTTCCTTTGCGACGGACTTTACACGAGGACCACGAGCCACAACGAGACAATCCGCATCAGCTGTCTGGACCACCACGGATATCTTTCGGTAAGGGGGGCCCTGGAGTTTTCATGCAACGACGCTTTCGCACAGATGAGCGACCTCCTGAACACGAGCACCTTTCTCTCCTACATCGACAAATTCGGTTTCGGAAAAAAGACCGGGGTGGAGCTTCCGCGCGAGGAGATTGGCTACATAAAGAATCCAGAGGCAAAATCATGGTCAGCGAGAACGAAGGCAACCATGTCCATAGGTCAGGAACTTACCGTTACGGCACTTCAGATGGTGCAGGCGGCGGAGGTGATTGCGAACAAGGGACTTCCTCCGAAAATAACGCTGCTGAAAAGAATCAAGGACAAGGACGGAAACGTGGAGTACAACCACAGTCCTGAATACGGGGAGAGAGTGCTCAAGGCATCCACGGCAAAATATCTTCTGAGCTGCATGGAGAGTACGGCGGAAAAAGGAACCGGAAGCAGGGCGGCCTTGGGGGACATCTCAATCGGAGTAAAGACGGGTACGGCTCAGATGGCGGATCCTGTTCACGGAGGATACAGCGACACTGATTTTATCTCGAACTGCATGGCAATCTTTCCGGTGGAGGAGCCTCAGATTGTGCTCTACATCGTGGTCGAAAAAGCGAAGGGTGAGACTTACGCAGGAAGAATCGTCGCGCCTGTAATCAGGGAAGCCGCTGATGAGATTATTGACCACCTTGGAATGACCCGTGACGCGGCTCCTGCGGTTGAGCATACGGGGCTTGTCTCAATCACCGAGAACATGCCGCTTGAGATTGACGACATCGTTCCTGATTTCATGGGACGACCGAAAAGGGATTTGATTCCTCTCATACAGAACAATCCCGAGCTGAAATTCGTCGTTAACGGGGAGGGATGGGTCATAAGCCAAAAACCCGCGCCCGGATCACCTGTCGTGGAGGGAATGACCATTGAACTCAATCTGGAATAAAAACATCGCGCTCTTCAAAAAAAGATTCCCCGGTCTCTACGGCATGATTTCCTCGCAGATTGAGGATTTTGAATCCGGAAAGATAAAATTTCCCATGGAGATTGCAAGCTCAAAAAACGGACTTCCCGTCGCATTTGAAAACACACTTGCACTGCACTCAAAATACAATCCGGAAAGGGAAGCTCAGCAGGCGGCATCCAAAATCACGGATGAAACCTCGGCGGCTGTTTTTCTCTCATGCGGACTGGGATACGCACCAATTGCTTCGGCACTTAAATCACCGTCCACCCCGATTGTGATTGTAGAATGCAGCGTACCACATTTTTTGCAGGCCCTCTCCGTTTTGGACTGGAGCCCGGTAATCAGCCATCCCGAGGTGATTTTTGCAATCGGGACCGATGAACAGACCGCGTCATCCTTAATCCGAAAATTTCCACAGGACAAAATTATTTTTTTCAGCGTGCCAAGCCAGGCTTCCCATGCAAAGGAATATTTTTCCTCCGTCATGGATTTGTGCAAAAAGAACAGGCAAAAAGAGGAAGTGAACACAAACACGCTTGAAAAATTCGCGCACCTTTGGCTCTCAAACTCATGCAAGAATCTTTCGAAAATGGGTGAGCTGGGAGGTGTAAAAAAATTCTTTGACGCAGCTTTCAGACTTCCCGTTCCCCTTCCCTTTGTAATAATTGCCGCGGGACCAAGCCTTGAAAAAATCCTGCCGCAGCTTGCAGAATTAAAAAAAAGAGCCGTCCTTGTTTGCGTGGACACAGCCCTTCACTCCTGCCTTGAATATGGCGTGGAGCCTGATTTTATAATTCTTGTCGATCCACAATATGCGTGTGCCCTTCATTTGGAATTTCTTTCGTCACCGTCCTCCGTGCTGATTACAGAAAGCGCAGCATGGCCATCCGTATTTCGTTTTCCATGCCGGGAGATTATTCTATGCTCATCGCTTTTTCCCATCGGACAATACTTTGAGAAAATCATGGGCAAGAAAGGAGAGCTCGGTGCAGGAGGGAGCGTGACAACTACCGCATGGGATTTCGCACGGAAATGCGGGGCGGAAAAAATCTACATTGCGGGAATGGACCTTGGTTTTCCGGGAAGGCAGACTCACATACGCGGCTCACAATTTGAAGAGCGGGCGCACAGGACATCGACGAGACTCAGGACTGCGGAAACTGACGGGGCAAACGCATTGCTTGGAGCGAATCCGAAAACGGCAAGGGACTACAACGGCAACGAGATACTCACAGACTCACGCATGTCGCTTTTCTCATGGTGGTTTGAAACTTCATGCGGCAAGGCAAAAGAGGACGGACAGCTCACATACACCCTCACGCCGGAAAGCATGGCCATCAGGGGGATTGAGGTCGCGGATTATAATGACATCTGCTCGGGACCGGATTTAACTGACGTGAAAAAAATCTTTTTTGAGAGGGCTGAGGAAAATCAGCGGATGATTGATGAGGAAGCATTGGAAAATCAGGCTCCCACATTTGAAAGCGCATACAGGAATTTCGTCGGAAATCTTCAGGAGCTGAAAAGTCTTTCAAAAAAGGGACGCTCTCTTTGCGAAAAAGGAATCCGGGACAGAACAAAGATTCCGGAAGTCACCCGGGAGCTGAAAATGATTGACTCCCAGATTCTCTCGTCAAAAGGAAAGGACGCTGCATCCCTTGTTTTTCCAACACAAAGACAGCTGGACTCCCTTTCAAAAAACCTTCCGGAAGATGAGACTCTAAGGCCGCTCTATTTTTCCAGGCTGATTTACACTGAGCTTGAGAGGGCCGTGAACGAATATCTTTGCGAGTTGAGGAGTGAGGAGTGAGAGAGTCAACTAGCGTCTCTCATACACGAAGGGCATACTCACCATGTCCTGTGACATCGCGGCTGATTTCAAATCGGAAAGCTCTGAGGGGACGGAATCAAATTTTATATCGGCCCTTATGACGTAGGAGCTTCCTGAGATTGACTCCTCACCGCTGTACACGCTCGAAAAATTCATGGTCCCGCTGATTTGATCCAGCTTGGAGACCTTGAAAAAAATCTTGTCGTCATTTTCAAGCACATAGTTTTTGTAGACCGAGCCAGAAAATTTTTTATGTCCGTCCATCCACTCGACGAATGCGGAATAAGAAACCTCCACTCCTTTCTCAATTCTCTCGCCTTCCGCGTTCATCTCCGTAAGTGGATAAATTATGATCTCGCTTCCCAAAACATCGATTTCAAAATTTCCGGAATCATCCTCAGAAAAAACGATGTCCTCGCCTCCGGGATTCTCTGATTTTTTTTGCACAAGAGTCAGCTGATTTCCATCCTCAGAAAGATAGTAGAGATAGGAGACCTTATCATCAAGAGCGGATCTTCCCATGGACTCAAAACTCAAGCGATTCACTTCCATAAAATATTTCTGTGAGCTTCCGTCCATCTCAAGCGAGCCGTTCAAAAGCATCTCGGTAATTTTCGTTACAGTCGCATCAAGATTTTTTTGCACGTAAGTCTCGAAGCTGTCCATCACCTGATTTTGAAAACAGAGTTTTTTCGCCTGAAGCGTGAGCAGGTTGATTTCAGGCCGGGCGGAATAAACACCCTCAAAGTCCTTCACCCAATCTCCCTCGGGATGCTCGTCGGAAACAACAAGTCCGTATACATAAACAAGGCCGTCATTTCGGAATTCCATTTTAGTCGTTGCGTCCGAAAAGATTGAGTCCGAAAGAGAATCACGTCCCGACTCCACGGCGGAATGGATTTCTCCAACGGCCTCAGTTTTTTTATCACAAGAAACAAGCAGGAAAATCAAGAGAGAGAATCCCGCAAGAATAATTTTTTTCCCCATAAGCCCACCTATTTTAAAAAGACATTTTTTCATTTTTATTTTCCTTCCTCACTTTCAGTTGAAACAATCTCCGTGTCCTCCAATCTCATCCACTCAAGAAGCTCTGCAGAAGGAAGCCTTGTCCTGAATCTCTCCCCCGCGGAAAGACAAAAGGATTCCGGAGCGGAAATTATTTCCATGTAAACATCCACCGACTGCACTGTACGAGATTTTTCATCCGCATATATTTTTCCTTCCAGAGTTCCGGCATCAGAAATTCTCGCCTCTCCCAAGGCCAAATCGGAATCGAAAAATTTAAGGGAGCATGAAAATTTTACTCCGGGACTTTCGTCTTCAAAATCCGGGACGGCTCCGTAAGAAAAAGATGACACAGTGTCATCATAAACAAAATAAAACGAATCCGGTGAAATTCTAAAAACCTTAGAGTCATCGTCGGAAACAAATTTAAGTCCCTCCCTTCTGAGAAGATAGTCCTCAGGAAAAATCTCCTCAATCAAAAGAGCGGACGGAAGCAAAGTGTAGTCGAAGGAAAAAATTTCGAACAGATTTCCGCACACGATTTTTTTCGCGCGCTCCAGTGACAGAATCTTCAAGTCGCTGAAATTTTCCTCCGTCTCAAATTTCGGATAGCGGGAAAGAATCTCGGAGAAAAGACTTTCATTCAATATGGAAGAGATTTCGCTTGAGCTTGACGTGGATGAATCTTCCGTAACGAGTGAAACCGGTTTTATGAAAAGCTTTCCGCCTGTGGAGTCAAGAGAATAGTCGCAGAGGATTGAAAAGGGCATTTTAAATTTTGCGTCCATTGAAAAAACGTGTTCGAGAAGCATGGAAGTTTCGGACTGGAAAACATAGCGTATGGTCCTTTCCGGTGACGAAAAGATTTTTCCTGCCAAATGATTTTCACCCTTTGACTCGGGAAGAACGGTGCCGTCAACCTTATCTTTCAAAGTCTCAGCCTCATCCGAAGCCTCTGAACGCCAAAGGTCCATAGTAAAAAAAAATGCGACGGATATAAAAGCGGCAAGACCCCAGCAGCACACGGAGAGAATTTTCTTTTTTCCCTGGCCTTGATTTTCTTCCACACAAACCTCCCAGACATGCCATTATGGTACACTTTCGATTTTTTTTCAAGCCACCCTATTTTCAAAAATCCTGAGTTGTGCTACACTTACTCCATGAGCAAAGAAACAATTCCTTTAAGAAAAGACGTTCCCGCAGAATACAAGTGGGACCTCTCTACAATTTATAAGTCTGATGATGAAGGGGAAGCTGATTTAAAATCCATTCCCGCCGCAACTGAAAAACTCGTCGCGTTCAAGGGACGACTGGGTGAAAGCAAGGAGACTCTTCTTGAGGCACTCCACGCTGACGAGGCTTTGGACCGCCTGATGGAAAATGTCTATCACTACGCGAGTCTTTTGCACGAGGCTGACCAGGGTGATGCTGACGCGCAGGACAAGGTGAACAGAGCGATGATGGCATACACAAAGTGCGGTGCCGAGACCAGCTTCTATGTTCCCGAGCTTCTTTCAATCCCCGATGAAAAAATCCGCGCTTGGATTTCGGAAAAAGATTTCGCCGACTACCGCATTTATATAGAAAAGATTCTGCACGGAAAGGAGCACGCTCTTTCGGAAAAGGAAGAGAGAATCATGGCCCTTCATTCAGAGACCGCATCCACCGCCGACAACGCGTTCAGTCTGCTCAACGACGTGGACATGAATTTCGGCACGGTAAAAGTAGACGGAAAGGACCTGCCCCTCACCCACGGAACATGGAGCAACTTTTTGGAGAACCAGAACCGGGAAGTCAGAAAGGAAGCCTACGAAAAATTCTACGGAGCTTATGAGGCACACGCAAACACGCTCGCAGCCCTTTACGCGGGATCCGTCGCCAACGATGTTTTTGTCGCACGTGCGAGGGGATATAAATCATCTCTCGACGCGGGTCTTTTCGGAAACAAGGTGCCTGAGGAAGTTTACAGAAATCTGATTGCGACGGTGAACAAAAATCTGGAGCCGCTCCACCGCTTTTATTCGCTCAGGAAAAAAGTTCTCGGCGTGGATGAGCTCAGGCATTACGATGTCTACGTGCCGCTCGTAAAATCAGTCAAGACACACACGACTTACGAGGAGTCCGTGGAGATTGTACGAAACGCGCTTTCCGTCCTTGGAAAGGATTACACCGACACGCTCTGCAACGGACTTCTTCACGGATGGGCAGACCGCTATGAGAACAAAGGAAAAAATTCCGGCGCATTCTCTTCCGGCTGCTACAAGGGATATCCGTACATTCTCCTGAACTACGACGAGGAGACAATCCGCGACGTTTACACGATGGCACACGAGGGAGGACACTCCATGCACTCATGGTTCAGCGTCCACAACAATCCCTTCATGTGCTACGAGTACACAATCTTTGAGGCGGAGGTCGCGTCCACGTTCAACGAGGAGCTTGTGTTTGAGTACATGCTGAAAGAAGCGAACGCAAAGGGTGATGAAAATCTTGCGACCTATCTTCTGGCAATGCGGGCGAACGACATTCTTGCAACGCTCCACCGTCAGACAATGTTCGCTGAGTTTGAATTGCAGACACACGAAAGCCTTGAGCAGGGAATCCCTCTCACGACGGAAAAACTCCGCTCAATTTACCGTGAGCTTTTGGTCAAGTACTTCGGACCTGAGATGCATTTTGAAAAATCAAGCGACCTTGAGGGACTGCGCATCCCGCATTTCTACAACGCATTTTATGTTTACAAATATGCAACCGGAATCTCCGCGTCACTGGCACTCGCAAAACGTGTGACAAACGGCGGCGAAAAGGAAAGGGAAGATTACTTCAAGTTCCTGAAAAGCGGCGGCTCAAGATACCCCATTGAAAGTCTCCGCGTCGCAGGCGTAGACATGGCGAGCACGGAACCGGTCCAGGCGGCACTCGACACATTCGCGGATTTAGTTTCACAGCTTGAGAAAAGACTTTGAAAATTGAGAACTGAGAGGTGAGAAGTGAGAACT
>ODAI011153208.1_pt1 | contig 10193 bp, 10 predicted proteins | sample 1539321 | NCBI WGS metagenome assembly ODAI01 (sample SAMN02144231, study PRJEB22623) | gut metagenome | biome: sheep rumen | host: Ovis aries | place: New Zealand | reverse complement strand
CTGGTTAGCATCGCCATCCACATCAGCCACACTCCACTGGTTGAGCGTCAGGTAAGGACGCTCCTCATAGAGGTTGTCGTAAGGTGTGCCTTCGGCAGGACGCTCCATTGGGCATGTAGCACGCTTGTACTTCATCACCAGTTTAGCATTCTGGGGACGACAAGGAGCAGCACTTCCGTTAACGGTAATGACTACGGGCAGAGGAGCCTCTACAGTCTCCACACCACCGTCGATGACGCGCTTGATGGTAGCCTTGCCATCCTTTACTGAGAGAACTTCCTCGGCGTATGTTACCTGGTTGAGTCCCAACTTCTGAGCCACCTGAGGACCTACCTGAGCGGTATCGCCGTCAATAGCCTGACGACCACCAATCACGATATCTACGTCGCCAATCTTCTTGATGGCGGTAGCCAAAGCGTAAGAGGTAGCGAGGGTGTCGGCACCAGCAAACAGACGGTCGGTAAGCAGCCAACCAGTGTCAGCACCACGATATAGTCCCTGACGAATAATTTCACCTGCACGTGGAGGACCCATCGTGAGGATTCCTACTGTTGAGCCTGGGTTCTGCTCCTTCAGACGAAGGGCCTGCTCCAGGGCATTCAAATCTTCTGGGTTGAAGATGGCGGGCAAGGCTGCACGGTTTACTGTACCTTCGGCAGTCATGGCGTCCTTACCCACATTTCGGGTGTCTGGCACTTGCTTGGCCAGCACAACAATCTTTAAAGCCATATTTATTAATAATGTGAATGAAATTTCAAATCGGCTGCAAAGGTACTATTTTTTACGCACACAGCCAAACAAAATGCACAAAAACCGATTTCATGTGCACAAAGCATGGCTTTTGTGCAATATTTATTTCTATGGTGGGGTTTATTGTCGTCTATGTCTGAGTTTATGGGGAATTAACTATTTTTTGCAACTAAAACTTGGATAAAATGATATGTGGTTCGGAGAATTTTTGTACCTTTGCACTCGAATCGGATTTGACAAAACGGAAAACTTTTTTCGGTTCGGAAATCAAAAAGTTGTCCAAAATGGAAAACTTTAACCAAGTTTTGAGAGCAATAACTAAATAAAAAAGAATAGGGAGAAACAATGGAAATGAAGAATTTCACCATTACAAAACGTGACGGTTCTAAAGACCAGTTCTCGTTAGACAAAATCATGAACGCTATCGTTAAGGCGTTCGAAAGTGTTAACGTTCCTGCCGATCTTGGAACGATATCGAAAATCCTTAGCCATCTGGATATTAAGGATGATATCAAGGTTGAGGACATACAAAATCAGGTCGAGGAGGCACTGATGAGAGAGGGCTTTTATAAGGTGGCCAAATCATTCATGCTTTATCGTCAGGCTCATACCGAAGATCGTGAAACACTACAAAAATTGCAGTTCCTGACAGAGTATATGGAGTCTGCCAATGCTGCGACTAGTTCTAAATTTGATGCTAATGCCAATGTGGAACACAAGAATATTGCGACACTGATTGGTGAGTTGCCGAAGTCAAACTTTATCCGTTTGAATCGTCGTCTTCTGACTGAGCGTATTAAAAAGATGTATGGCAAGGAATTGGCAGACGAATACATAGATAAACTTACCCACCACTTTATATATAAGAACGATGAGACATCATTGGCAAACTATTGTGCCTCTATCACGATGTATCCTTGGCTGATTGGTGGAACTACTGCTATTGGAGGCAATTCGACAGCTCCCACCAATCTGAAGTCGTTTGCTGGTGGCTTTATTAATATGGTATTTATGGTTAGCTCGATGCTGGCTGGTGCTTGTGCTACACCTGAGTTCTTGATGTATATGAACTACTTTATTGGTAAGGAATATGGTAAGGATTATTGGCAACATCCAGAGCAGCAAGCTGACTTGAGTCTCAAGAAACGTACCATAGATAAAGTAATTACGGATTATTTTGAACAGATAGTCTATTCACTGAACCAGCCAACCGGTGCGCGTAACTATCAGGCCGTCTTCTGGAATGTGGCCTATTACGACAGGTATTATTTTGAGAGCATCTTTGGTGAGTTCTATTTCCCTGATGGTTCTCAGCCCGACTGGGATGGCCTCTCTTGGCTGCAGAAGCGCTTTATGAAATGGTTTAACCAAGAGCGTACAAAGACACTGCTGACCTTCCCTGTTGAGACGATGGCTCTGTTGGTTGACGAGAATGGCGAGTGCAAAGATAAAGAGTGGGGCGATTTCACAGCAGAGATGTATTCTGAAGGTCACTCATTCTTTACCTATATGAGTGACAATGCCGACTCTTTGAGTTCATGCTGTCGCCTTCGCAATGAGATTACAGATAACGGATTCAGCTATACACTGGGCGCTGGTGGTGTGTCAACAGGTTCCAAGTCAGTACTTACTATTAACCTGAACCGTTGCGTGCAATATGCTGTTAATCACAAAATCGACTATTTGGAGTATCTTTCTCAAATCATCGACCTCTGCCATAAGGTACAGTTGGCCTATAATGAGAATCTGAAGGATTTGCAGTCACATGGCATGCTGCCTCTGTTCGATGCTGGCTATATCAATATTGCTCGTCAGTATCTGACTATCGGTATAAATGGACTTGTTGAGGCTGCTGAGTTCATGGGTCTTAAGATTACACCTAATGAGGAATACAAGAAGTTTGTACAAGGCATTCTCGGATTGATAGAGAAGTACAATAAACAGTATCGCTCGAAGGATATCATGTTTAACTGTGAGATGATTCCCGCAGAAAACGTGGGTGTGAAGCATGCGAAGTGGGATCGCGAGGATGGGTATTTCGTACCCCGCGACTGTTATAACTCTTATTTCTATGTGGTAGAGGATGATTCGTTGAGTGTTATTGATAAGTTCAAGTTGCATGGTGCTCCCTATATCGAGCATCTGACAGGTGGTTCTGCTCTTCATATGAATCTGGAGGAGCACCTCTCCAAGCAGCAATATCAGCATTTGCTGAAGGTGGCTGCACAAGAAGGCTGTAACTATTTTACATTCAATATCCCCAATACTGTTTGCAACGATTGTGGCCATATTGATAAGCGTTATCTGCATGAGTGCCCTCATTGCCACTCTAAGAATGTGGATTATATGACCCGCATCATTGGCTATCTGAAACGAGTTAGCAACTTCTCACAGCCTCGTCAGGAAGAGGCATCACGTCGCTATTACGCTCATGCAGAATAAGCTATGCTGAAGTACGTCAATACCGGCATTGTGTTCCAAGAGATACCCGATGAGACGACATTGGCTATCAATATATCCAATTGTCCGTGCCACTGTCCTGGCTGTCATAGCCCTTACCTGTGGGAAGATGTCGGGCTTCCCTTGGACACTGATGCTATTGATCAGTTTATAGACCAATATGGAACCGACATCACCTGCGTATCATTTATGGGGGGTGATGCTGATCCGAAGGCTGTTAATGCGTTGGCTCAGTATATTCATGAGTATTATCCACAGTTTCATGTGGCATGGTACAGTGGGCGATTACGCATTCCTCCGACGGTATGTAAGGCAGACTTTGATTACATTAAGGTAGGCCCTTATATCAAACATCTTGGCCCGTTAAAATCGCCTACTACCAATCAGCGCCTCTATCGTCAGCTGGAAGATGGAAGCTTTGAAGATATTACCTATCGCTTTTGGCGCAAGCAGGTAGGCAGGTTGGCATAGAGCGTTACTAACGGTTTTATCAGAAAGAGCCAAATAATCCCAATTCAAGGGATTATTTGGTTCTTTTATATGTCCTGTATCCGTAGGAGATAATGACCAGAAAACAGAAGAGTGGCAGTATGAACGAGATGTTCACGGCTGGCATACCTAAAAGGGTTTGCTGGTCAATGATTGTAGCCTGTAGCGGAGGAAGTACGCTTCCGCCTAGAATCGCCATTATTAGACCTGCTGCACCAAATTTGGCATCGTCTCCTAATCCTTGAAGAGCAATACCATAGATGGTTGGGAACATGAGTGACATACAAGCAGAGATGGCGACCAGACAATAAAGTCCCCAGCGTCCATCAATGAAGATAACTCCTATTGTCAGTAATGTTCCTACGGTAGCCAAAATGCCCAGCAAGGCCCCAGCATTGATGTATTTAAGGAAGTAGGTACATATAAACCTGCTAGTTACGAAAATCGCCATTGCAATGATATTGTATCGCTGCGACATCACCTCTGCGTCAATCTCTGACATACCCTCATTCATCAGTACGCGTGTACCATATTGGATAATGAATGTCCAGCACATAATCTGCACACCTACATAGAAAAACTGGGCTATCACTCCTTCGCGATAGTAGTCTATTCTACAGATACGCTTCAGGGTTGCTAATGGATGAACATCATGATTTTTATCCGCATTATGTGGCATCTTCGTGAAATAAATCACCAGGAACATCAGTGCTATCACTGCTCCTATGATGAGATAAGGCGTAATCAGCACGCTCAGATCGCTGTCACGCATGGCAGCAAAGTCTGTATCGCTCAGTAAGGCTCGCTCCTCGGTGGATGCAGGGTTCAGTTTGGCTTGGATAAAGTTCATAGCTACATACATGCCACACAGCGATCCCATGGGGTTGAAACACTGTGCCAGATTGAGTCTGCGGGTACTGGTTTCTTCTGAGCCCATAGACAAGATGTAAGGGTTACAACTGGTTTCCAGGAAGGACAACCCACAGGTGAGGATAAAGTAAGCTATAAGGAAAGGGTAGTACAAACCTGTCATAGATGCAGGAAGGAACAACAAGGCTCCGACAGCATAAAGTCCCAATCCCATCAGTACTCCTGCCTTATAAGAATATTTCCTGATAAACATTGCTGCCGGGAAGGCCATAGCGAAGTAGCCTCCATAGAATGCCACTTGTACCAATGCTCCATCTGTTACACTCATACGGAAAATCTTGGAGAACGCTTTTACCATCGGGTTCGTGATATCGTTTGCGAATCCCCACAATGCAAAACATGAGGTAACAAGGATGAATGGGATGATATAGCTCACTCCGTCTTTTGATAGGATAGATGAATCGTTTACTTTATTCATGAGTTCAATAGATTAGTAATAATTCAAAAGTGCTACAAATGTAGTAAATAAAATTGAAAGCCTTATATCTTTTGCATTATTTAACCTAAACGGATTAAAAAGAGGACATCTCCTTTTGAAACGGGGATGTCCTCTTGTGTATCTCGTGCCTTAATGAGTTATTTTGCGTCCATTACCTGCTTGGCAATTTGGTTCTCAGGATCTATAGTCAGCATTTTAGCGGCATAGTCCTTAGCCGTAGCCTTGTCATCCTTCTGGATGAAGTAGTAGGAGATGAGGTAGTGGTAACTTTCCTTTAGACGAGCTTTTTCTGTTGCATCCAATTCAGTCTTAGGACCGATAAGCTCAACGAGCTTCTCGTAGTAAGGCTTAGCCAGACCCTTTGACTGGTCGGGGTCCATCTGACCGTTTACACGGGCACGCATGAAGGTAGCATACTCAATGGCGTTCTCGTACTTCTGTGCAAGGTCGGCGTAGGTCTCGTCAGCCATCTTGAAGGCTTCAGCCTGTTCATTATCCTTCAGTGTGGCACCATGCTGCATGTGAAGACTTGCAAGGGCTGCAAGGTCGTTAGCTGTCGGTTTTTCCATGCTAGCAAGGTAGTCCTTGTAGTGCTTGATGGCATTGGGGAAGTCCTCCATATCACGGTAAGCGTCAGAAAGCTGCTTTACAACACCAGCACGCTTAGCCTTGTTGTCCATATCCTCCTGCTTCAGAGCCAACTCATACATCTCAATGGCCTTCTGAGGCTGCTTGGCGCCAATCAGAGCGTTTCCATAGTAGGTGTAGTCGTAGTAAGAGAACTTAGCGGAGTCAGACTTGTTGAACAGTGCGTCAGCATACATCAGTGCGTCGTCAAACTTCTTCAGTTCAGTGCTGTTGAAGAAGGCGAGGCGGTTGAATGCTGCGTGGCGAGGATTCTTGCTGAGGCCGAACTTGGCAACCTCAAGAGCCTTCTCGTAATTCTGCTTGAAGAATGCTGACATAGCATAGTCGCTAAGGTCGCGCTCTTCCATCTTGTTCTTGTCAGCCTTATCGTAAGCAGCCAGTGCCTTGTCGAACTCGTTAGACATGTAATAGATACGTCCAGCAAGTGCATCTACTGCGATGTCTGGGCGTTGCTGACGAAGCTCGTTCAGTTTGGCAACAGCTCCACTGGGACTGATTTTACGATACACATTAGCATACTTGTAGTAAGCATCCGGATTCTTCGGATCTACGTATATAGCCTGCTCATACTGTGCAGCTGCACCACCACCGTTTTCAGAGATTGCCTCGATGTCACCTAACAGGAGGAAAGCAGGTGCACATTTGTTCTTGCTAGCTTGCAGAGCGTAGTTGGCATATTCCTTAGCATTTGCTGTGTCTTTTACTGCCAGGAACTCGCGTCCGAAGGCTACAAGGTTCTCGGCATTCTTCTTGTTAGCCTTGTAGAAGGGCTTCATCTGCTTGTCGAGATCTGCGGGTTTGCTACTGATGATTTTCTTTACGGCATCGACGTCGGCCTTTGTGCCGTCCTGTGCCATTGCTGCTGTGCTGAAACCTGCCAGCAGTGCAGCGGTGAATAGATATTTGATTGCTTTCATAATTCTATTGTTTTGAATTTAACTTCTTGCTTATTCTTTGTTTATGACGTATGAAATTTTAAAAAGTTTCCGTTTTTATTCTTTATTCACATATACCGGCCTGACATTGGTTGCTGCCTGAATGGGGAGCAGACCAGACTTCTGGATGATGAGCTGGCCTTTGGGCAGACGGCAGAAATGTGCAAAGTTAGAGGGTAATCCGCTTCTAGGCTCGTTGAGCAAAGCATAGATGGTGCGTATAAGCGGATAATTACCATTGTATATATAGTACTGGTAAGGTCTCCAACTGTTACTGGCTGTTGCTGAGTCTAGTTTGCTGACCTTCATGACTGTTATATTCTTCTTAAAGGTGACATTGGTGGTGTCACGGCTGTCGTTAAGCCAGTTGGAGCCGATAATGCCGAGGGCATTCTCATGACGTTCCACATAGTCGATAACGGCAGCACTCTTTTCTACAGCTCCGATATTGGGTGCTGCAAATTCTTTTCCTCCCAGGAGGGAGTCCACGCACCAGCGTACTGTGCTGGATAGGGGATTGTCAAAGACAACGTCGATGTTACCTAGTTTGGATTGGGGGTAGAGCTCTTTCCACTGACTGACCTCACCTTTGAGGATGCGTTTGAAGTCCTTGACGGTAATGCAGGTGTCTGGGTTTGTGTTATTGACAATGATGGCCAATCCATCATAGGCAATAGGTATTGTCCTGGGCAGATACTTGCGGTCAATCAGGTTCTGTCGCTCCTTGGCTGTGAAGTCACGTGTGGTAAATGCCAACCATGTCTTAAGGGCCATCAGTTCTTTGACGGCATCTTGTTCGTTGGTGTACTTGGCTTCCAGGGTGTCGAGAATGCTTTTGTATAGGAATACGTCAAGCGCCTCGTTAAGGATAGGACTGAAACTCTCGTCGGCAGCAAAGTATCGGGCGGCTTTGAGATAGTCCTGCTCTGCTTTAGTATTTTTAGGCTTGTTCCCACAAGAGAGGAACAAGCCTAAAATAAGAGTTAATCCAATAATTATATTGAATGTGTTTCTGTTCATTTTGTTATTGCAGTCTGAAGGTTACAGGTACGGTGTACTTTACACGTACTGCCGAACCGTTCTGCTTACCAGGAATCCACTTCGGCATGCTCTTTACAACGCGTACGGCCTCCTTGTCAAGTGACGGGTCAACTGACTTGATGACGCGTACGTCGGTGATTGAACCATCACGCTCAACCACGAAAGTACATACTACGCGACCCTGAACACCATTCTCCTCGGCTACTACCGGGTATTTGATGTTGCTGCTCAGGTACTGCATCAGTGCGCTAGGACCACCTGGGAATGAAGGCATCTGCTCAACAACGTCGAACACCTTGGTTTCTTCTTCCTTCGGAGGTTCGGGCTGTGCGATAACTTCCTTAGCCTTCAGCACTTCACCTGCGGCCTCGTCGTTACCTTTCACATCGAATGCACCGATAGCGGTATTGGTCTTGTTCAGCTCTTCCTGAGATTTCAGCTCCTCTTCGGGCTTCACCTCGCTATCCTTCTTGATAACGGGAGGAACGAACTTTACAGAACTCTTAACCTTTTCTACTTCAACTTTCTCAATTTTCGGTTCTTCTTTCTTCTCAACCTTTGCCTCTTTCTTCTCAGCCAGCTTAGCAAGCTCTACATCGGCCTCAATGGCAACGTCCTGTTTCATGGCGTTCTCCACGACACCTTTGATGGCTACGAAGGCAGCAATAGCTACTCCGATGGCAAACATAACGAGAATAGCCATTACGTTACGTTTACCAGTGTTCTTTCGCAGTTGATAAGCACCGTATGCATGGTTTTTGCCCTCGAACACGAGGTCAACCCATCCATTGTCTATAAGATCTATTTTTGCCATAGTTCTTTCTACTTTTTAAAGGTTAGACATTGACTTACTTGACACCAGCTTTGGTAATCAATTCCTGATCCTCGGGACCAATCCTGTCAATGACGTACTTATCAATACTGCAAATGAGCATCTCGTCAAGAGCAGCAATCATGTTCTCATAGGTTGCTGTGTCCAATGGGCGGATAATCACCGTCATTGTAGGCACTTTCTCACCATTGGGCAGCTCACCCTTCTTCAGCTTAGAAAGTTCAGCCTGATACTGCTCGTCAGTCATCTTGCTGTTATAAGCAGTCTTCTTGGCATCCAGCTCTTTCTTAGCTACCATGATTTTTGCAATTGGGTTTACACCTTCCTCTGTGGTGTGGTTGATCAGGACGTCGCGGATACCCTTGGCACCATAGGTGGTCTTCTTTACGCAAGAAGGATCCTCATAGTTGGGGAGTCCGGCAATGTACCAAACCTGATCGTTTGCACCCAGATAGAGGGTAATGGTATGAGAGGCTTTCGTTACCGATTTGTCCTGTTCAGCTACGTTCGTATCGTTACTGGGCATCGTCAACTGCATAGCCTGGGGCTTTGCCAGAGTGGTACACAGCATGAAGAACGTAATCAACAGCATCATCATGTCAACCATCGGCGTGAAGTTCACGCGGGTATCCATTTTCTTCTGCTTACTCAAATTCTTTTTTGCCATAGCTTATTCCTCCGATGCAGTTTTTAGATTAGTAATCAACTGGTAACGGTTCTCGTTCATATCCTGGAGCTCAGACATCATAGCCTTCACCATCTTGTATGGAGTCTTAGAGTCGCACTTGATGGCGAGACGGATGTCGGGGTTAGCCTCGCGAGCGGCGGCAACCCACTCCTGGAATTCGCTCTTTCCTCCATTGATGCTGTCAGTGGGGATACCGAGCTTCTGGATGGCCTCGCCCATCTGCTCGGGCTCAAGGCTGAGGTATGCAGCAAGTGACGACATGGGCGCGCCAGCCATAGCATCTTCCAGGAAGTGCTTTTGCTGAGTGGGATTCAGGGTGATACCGAACTTATCGGTCATCGTCTCCATCATTGCCTTCATGTGGTTCTTGTTTTCCGTACCGAGGAAGATCTTGCCTTCTGGACTTACCAGAATGTTCAAGACATCGCTCTCAGGAATCTTAACCTCTGACACAGAGTTAGGCGCAGTGACTTGAATAGGCTCTGGCGTCAAGAATGTTGAAGTCAACATAAAGAAGCACAGAAGCAGCGTCATCACGTCTGACATTGGTGTCATGTCAATCCAGATGTCTTTTTTCTGTATCTTAATTTTAGCCATTCTAAAACGGTTTTTAGGGTTTTAAACGCGAATGGACTGAAAATTAAGCCTCAGTGTGGTTAGAGTCGTATGTAGCTGCGATAGTGTAACCAATCTCGTCGAGGGCGTAGGTCAGCTTGTCGATCTTGTTAGAGAAGAAGTTGTAAACAACGGTAGCAACCCAAGAGGTCAGAATGCCCGATGCCGTGTTCACAAGGGCCTCAGAAATACCTGCGGACAGAGCCATAGAGTCGGCACCACCACCGGCAGACAGAGCCTGGAACGATCCGATCATACAGAGAACAGTTCCGAACAGAGAGGTCAGAGTACCAAGAGATTCGCTGGTAGCAACAATGGGCATGTTCCTCTGTGGGGACGGATTCTACAGGTGGGTATACTTCTGTG
>ODAI010838526.1_pt1 | contig 10194 bp, 7 predicted proteins | sample 1539321 | NCBI WGS metagenome assembly ODAI01 (sample SAMN02144231, study PRJEB22623) | gut metagenome | biome: sheep rumen | host: Ovis aries | place: New Zealand | reverse complement strand
TGATCTTCGGGAAATACAGGATTCCCTTCAGGTTGAAGGGATAATCCATGTTCAGGTGAATCCAGAACAGGGGCTCCTTGTAATCATTGAACAGCTTTCTGTAGAAAGCTCTGTATTCCTCGTCCGTGCAGTCCTTCGGGTTCTTTCCCCATAAGGGATTGGGATCGTTGACCAGCTCCGGGCGCTTTCTGATCTTAAGCTTCTTCTCCTGCTGCTCCGGCGCATCGCCTTCGCTTTTCTGTGCGCTTTCGGGCTTCTTTTCGGGCTCCATGACCTCGATCACAACATCGTCCGCACGCCTGTCGGACTCGGGAATGATCTGCGTCTCCTTCGTATCCTTTACAGAGAGGTAAATCTCTGTGGGCATATAGCCGCAGTACTTCTGGATGACTTCCTTTGCCCTGTAGTAGTTGGAAAACTCGACACAGTCCTCCGACAGATGGAGCGTGACCGTCGTGCCGACTTCCTTCCTGTCGCTCTCATCCATGGTGAACTCGCTTCCGCCGTCGCACTCCCAGTGGACGGCCTTCGCATCCTTCTGCCAGGAAAGCGTATCGATTGTTACGAGATCGGAGACCATGAAGGAAGAATAAAAGCCCAGTCCGAAATGACCGATGATCTGGTCGTCCGTTGCCTTATCCTTGTACTTCTCCATGAACGCCTCGGCGCCGGAAAAGGCGATATTGTTGATGTATTCCTTTACCTCATCCGCCGTCATTCCGAGACCGTTGTCCCTGATCTCAACGGTCTTTGCCTCCGGATCCAGGACAACGTCGATTCTCGCCCTGTAACCCACGGGGAGCTCCGCTTCTCCCATCGTCTCGAGCTTCTTAAGCTTCGTTACGGCGTCACAGCCGTTGGAAATCAGTTCTCTGTAAAAAATATCATGATCCGAATACAGCCACTTCTTGATGATCGGAAACATGTTTTCACTGTTGATTGATAGTGTACCTTTTTCTGCCATTGTGCAACCACCTTCACTTTCTGTAAAACTTAATCCATGCACACAGTTTAGTCTCGGCAAAATATAAAGTCAATAAAAAACTAGCACTCAACAAACGTGAGTGCTAACAATACCTGTCGGAAACCTGCGTAAATGCCGGTTTTTCCGTATTTTCTGCAATTCTTAATTTTTCGTGAACTGCAGCTTATCCGTGGAAAACCCAGTCATAGACCTCGAAAAAGGTGAGGCTCTCCTCCTCCTTGGAAAAGCCGTCGTAATAGCTTCCCACTTCTTCGGAAAAGGATGCATACGCCTCATCGTCCAGCACATACGGGACGCCCCTGAGGTAATCATTATAGGCGCTCTCAAACGCCTGCGTCTGCCTGAGCTTTGTGATGGCTTCCTTCTTTTCCCGGATCTCATCCGCGTCAGACCCCCGGCTCACCTTGATTATCCGGTAGCCGTCGGCTGTTTCCACCACTTCTCCGATGGTTCCGGGCTCCTGGGTGAAAGCCGCCTGTTCATAAGCGCTGTCCCTCTCCCCCTTGCCGAAGGTGTCCGTGCCGGTTCCCGCCTCGTTGTACCTGCTGATCCAGGTATCAAAGCTGACGCCCGTATATCCTGCCATGCCGTCCCTGATCTCCTGGAGGATCGCCGCGGCGCGTCGCCTTGCCTCCGCTTTTCCCGCATCGTCGTACGGAATATGGTTTCCGTACGGGTCGACATCGTAGGTTTTGATCAGGATACTCTGGACCGTGACGGTCCTGGCCTCCTCGTCGCTCACCTCGACGGCGGCGTTTTCCATAATGCTGTCATACATCTTCTGCGCAGCGGCGTAATCGGCATACATTCCGCGCAGCAGCTCAAGGCACTGTTCTTCATCCTTTCCGCCGAAGCAGAAGGTCTTTTCGTTTTCAGAAAGACCCCCGTATAAAGCCTCTGCCGCCTGCAAGGCGAGCGCCTGCTCCGCCTCGGAAAGGACAACTCCGTTCTCCGCTGCCATCCGGCTTAAAACCTTGGTTTTCGTAAGATCCGCAAGGGCGTTTTCCGGTATGGCCGACGCAATGTCGTCCCGGTAGCTCCCATGCATAACCTTGTCCGAGTAGGCCTTCGCATAGGAAAGGCACAGCGCGTCCGCCATGACACGCAGCTCGCTCAGTGTCCCAACGCTCTCTCCCGCAGCGAACACCTCCTCCAGATTGATCTCCGGGGTCAGTACGTACTGCGTGTCCGCACAGCCGCAGGCAAGCATGGCAGTCATGCACAGCGCGGTCAGAGGAATCCGGATCTTCGTCAGAACTTTTTTCAAATTGTGTCCTCTTTCCGCCCGGCTTCCTGCTTCCTGCTGTACACCGCAAAGGTATACGGTATGTCAAAATAGGTCTGCTCTTCCGACTCCTGTGTCATCTCCCACTCCGGGTCGAGATCCAGGTTCGGATAGTAGGCGTCCGCTTCATAGGCATAGTCAATCTTCGTTACGAATACCGTATCGCACCAGGGAAGGAGCTGTCTGTACACGCTCTCGCCGCCGATGACAAAGATATCGTCATCTGTAAACTTCCCGTCCTTTTTTCCTTCCTCAAGGAACGCCGACAGCTCACCTGTGCTGTGCACCACAAGGGCATTCTTTACTTTATAATCCGGATTTGCGGACAGTATGATATTCTCCCGCCTGTCCAGGGGCTGCCCCATGGGGAAGGTCTCCAGGGTCTTTCTTCCATATATAATGACACTGTCCATCGTCTTCTGGCGGAACATTCTGTGATCCGCGGGGATGCTGACGAGCAGGTCCCCCTTATTGCCGATGGCCCAGTTTCTGTCAACCGCTACAATTGCGTTCATATTCCTCCGTTCCGAAGTCACTGCAGAACGCATCTTGCGTTCCGCACTTTCGTTCCGCACTTGCCTTCTGCATTTGCCTTCCGTGTCCGGCCTCAGATCCCGAGGTCGAATTTCAGCTGCGGGTTCTTCTGTTTTATTTCCTCTCTGGGATATCCGAGGATTTTTACATCATCGATTGTTATATCGTAGAACGACTTTTTCTCCGGATTGATCCAGACATAAGGGCTGCACTCAACCGACTCTCTTTCGAGCATCTGCTTTACCTGTTCCACATGTCTGTCATAGATCTGGATATTGTCGACAAACCAGGTAAACCTGCCCGCAGTGTAGCCGAAGTGTCTTGCGACAAGGCACAGGAACACTGCATACTGGACCTGGTTGATGCATCCGGCGGTGGCATAGTCAGAGCTTCTCTGGAAAAGGCACATATCCAGATAATCCACGCCGTCCCTTCCGTGGCGGACGTTCCACACGGTCTGATAGGCGCAGGGCTTTAAGCCGTGCGGCTCCCTGAAATCCTCCACCTGCCAGAGGCTGATGATGTGCCTTCGTCCGTCCGGATCCTTTTCAATGTCCTTAAGGAGCGCGTTCATAAGGTCATGGCGCCTTACTGTCTCGCCGTAGCAGGCGCCGATCGTCCTGTCGCCGATATCCCACGAATCCCACCAGGTGATGTTGTATTTGTCCCTGAGAACGTCCAGGGAATTGCTCTGGTCCTGATAAATCCACAGCAGCTCACCGATTGCGCTCTTTACCGCGATCGGGCGCAGTGTGATGATCGGGAACTCTCCCTTTGACAGATCATAGGTCTGCATCACATGATTGATGGAAAGTGTGTGTGCCGGAGTCCCGTCCTCATAGCGGGGCCTCGGATTGATGTCAAGGCATCCCTCGTCCAGAATCCTTCTGAAGAGCTCCTTTGTCATCTCATCTGATCTCATTTCAATGTTCCTCCCTCCGGAATTCCCCCTGAATGATCTCAGTTCCCGAATTTCCGGCACAGGTTGTTGACAGCCTTTGTAAACTCGTCCAGGTCCCTGTTTGGCATGCCGGACGCCTTATCAATGACCTGCTCGAGACGCTTGAGAGAAATCTTAAGCTTTGTGTAAGAGTCCGACGCGGCCACGACAGATGCCTTTTTCTCTATTGGCCTGCCCTTTGCAACCTTCGTGTATTCTCCGCTGATAAGGTCGAATTCCGAGCCGGAAAACGGCGCCGTCGCGGTATAGCCGTATTCATCATGAAGAAGCTTTGCATAGCCGGCCGCAACCTCGTCGTCGCCGTGGACGACAAATACGTGCTTCGGCTTTTCCTTAAAGCCCTGAATCCAGCGAAGGAGCCCGTCCCTGTCGGCATGTCCGGACATGCCTTCGATCTGTGTGATCTGTGCCTCAACGCTCAGGGTATCGCCCATGATTTTGATCTCGGGCACGCCTTCCAGGAGCTTTCGCCCGAGAGACCCTTCGGCCTGGTACCCTACGAACAGGATCGTGGATTCCGGCCTTGTGATATTGTGACGGATATGGTGGCGGATCCTGCCTGCGTCGCACATGCCGGAAGCGCTGATAATGACCTTCGGCTCCGTATCCTCGTTTATGGCAATCGACTCCTCCGTTGTAATGGACAGATGGAGTCCCCGGAAGGTAAGGGGATTGATCCCCTTGTCCAGCATTTTCCTTGCTTCCTCGTCGAAGCAGTCCTGCTCGTTGTTTTCAAAAACGCCGGTCGCGGACACCGCCAGCGGGCTGTCCACATACACCGGGAAGTCGGGAAGCTCCGGAATCATCTTTTCTTCCAGGATCCGCTTGATATAGTAGAGCATCACCTGTGTTCTTCCGACCGCAAACGCCGGGATTACAAGATTCCCGCCCCTGCCCAGGGTCTCGGAAATCGCGTCCGCGAGCTGCCGGATCGGATCACCGTTGCTCTTCTCATGAAGCCTGTCGCCGTAGGTGGATTCGGTCAGGACATAATCCGCCTCCTCCGTAAGAAGCGGGTCTCGCAGCAGCGGCTGGTTCAGGTTTCCGATATCTCCGGAAAAAACGATCTTCCTCTCCTGTCCCTTCTCCTCAAGCCAGATTTCGATACTGGCAGAGCCCAGAAGGTGTCCTATGTCCGTAAACCTGAATTTCACGCCCTCACAGAGCTCGCACACCGTGTCATACGGATAGGGAACAAAGAGTCGCATGATATTCGCCGCGTCTTCAATCGTATAGGCGGGAACCGCGACCTCCGAAGAGCCGTTCTTCTGGTTCCTTTTCGTCTTTTCCTCGGCCTCCTGCATCTGGATATGAGCAGCGTCGCGCAGCATAATGCTGCACAGGTCCATCGTCGCCCTTGTGCTGATCACCTGTCCGCGAAAGCCTGCCGCATACAGCTGCGGCAGCATGCCGCTGTGATCGATGTGGGCGTGTGTCAGGAAAACATAGTCGATATTGTCCTTGCTGACAGGAAGTTCAACATTCTCATATACATCCCTTCCCTGTTCCATTCCGAAATCAACAAGAATGTTTTTGCTGCCGACACGCAGATAATGACAGCTCCCTGTCACCTCATGATCTGCACCGATAAAGACAAGACGCATGGTATCCTCCTTCTTCGGACCTTTTCCGCATTCCTATTGTATCATATCAACGGTAATGTACCATATTGCCAAAACGGATGGACTGTCCGTAAAAACAGCCCTGCCGGAAGGCAGGGCTGCATGAACTGAACTCATATTGTGCCGGAATCCTTGCCGGCTGCTCTTAGTTTTTCTGTGTATAGAAGGTCATCTCCGCAAGCGCTGTGTCGTCCCAGCTGTCGCCCTTGGTAACCGAACGGATCTCCATGAGGAAGTCCTCGATCGGAACCGGCGCGTCGAAGACGATTGCCTGCTCGCCCATCATATCCTTCAGCTCCAGATCCGTCTCATAGGTTTCTCCGGCATAGGTCAGCTTCAGATGGACATCCTTGATGCGGTTGTTCTGGCGGAAGTACTCCGATGAGGACTGGGTTCCGTTCCAGAAGCCGATGGCGCTGATGTAGGTATCCTGAGGGAAGGTAACATGAATCCTCTCACCGATTCCGTCGCCGGATACACCGTCCTGCCATGATTTCTGCAAAGTCCGGTCAAACAGGTACTCTACGCCGTACACTCTTCCGCTGCTGCTGACGAGTTCGCTGGTCGCGTCATATCCGGAAGGTACCGCCACCGTATAGGCGCTCTCGTTGAATTCGCTGGTGATCACCTGGTGCTCGTCGAAGCCCCTGAGCATATCAAGGGCGCTGCGCTCTCCCGACGCCTCGACGACGTCCTGGCCGCTCTCGCTCTCTGCCTCGGTCCCGCTTCCCTGCTCCTGTGAGGGGGATGCTTCTTCTCCGGCCTGCTGTCCGGACTCCTGCGCGGCTTCTGCAGAGGTCTCCTCCTGCACTGTACCCTCCTGGCTGTTCTCCAGGGCGGTTCCTGCTATGACCTCATCCTGTCCGTTCTGCCTTGCGGTGCCGGAATTGCCTCTGAGCATGCGCAGCATCAGGAAGATCAGAATAATCAGCAGTATGATGACAATGATAATCAGGCCGACCGGCGAACCGCTGTTGCGGCTGCCGCCTGCGGAGGAAGAAGAGGAACGCTTTTTGCCGGAGCGGATCTCCTGCGGCGTATGCTGTGTCTTTCTTCCTGTCGTATCCCTCTGGACAGAGATCCTGTCCTGACCGTTCTGCGGCTTGCTGCCCGAAGAACGCCCTCTGGCTGTTCCCGCGGCCTGGTCCCGCTTTTCCTGTCTCTCTCTCGTTGCATCCGGCCGGGCTGCCTGCCTTGCGGCGGCTTTCCTGTCACGGCCGTTCTTTGAGGCTCTCTTTTTGGCATCTTCGCGCTCACCCGCAGCGGCTGCCGGCTTGACAAAGGAATCCGGAACGCCGTCCACCTTGCTCTGCGGATCCGCAAGACCCTCATTCAGCATGGCGCTGATTGTGGAAATAACGATGTCATCCACCTCGGAGGAAGACGCATCCGCACTGATGCCGGCCGCCTGCGCCGCTTCGGCGCCGCCCGTGCTGCTCTCTTTCGTCCCGGCTTCCGCGGCGTCCTGTTTCTGCGCCTGTTCTGCGAATCCTGCCGGAACTTCATCCGGCGCTGCGGACGGTGACTGCGCGCCGGCGTCGGAAACTGTACCTTCCGCCTCCGGTTTCAGCTCTTCGTCGTTATCTGCGGTCTCTCCGGCATTCTCAGCAGCTGCTCCTGCCCCGGCTGCAGCCTTTGCGGCTTCATCCTGCAGGGATGCATTCTCATCCGCGGCAGCGTCCGCCTTCGCGTCCGCCCCTGTCACGGCATCTGCGGCAGTCTTCTCCGCATCCGCTGCCTGCGCGGCAGCGCTCAGCTTCGCCGCTTTTGCTTCGTCGGCAGCCTCGTACTCCGCCTCTGCCTTCGCCTCTGCCTCGCGGAATTTCTTCTCATATTCCTCGGCGCGGCGTCTCTCCGCTTCGATTCTCGCCTCGATTCTCTCCGAGACGCGCTTCCTGCCGGCCTGCGCTCTCTCCTTCAGATCTCCCTTGGCGAGCTTTTCAACCTCTTCATAGAGTCTTAAAGCTTCATCGTCGTTCCGGCGGACGTCCTCTCCGAGATCATAAATCTGGGCAAGCCTGTAGGCGCCTTCGAGATTTCCCATCTCGTCCGCCTTCTTCAGGGCGTCAATCGCCTGCTGGACGCTGCCGTCCACAAGAGCGGTCTCCGCGTAATTGGCGTAGCCCTCGGCGTCCAGACGTCCGGCATTCATGGCCTTCTCATACCACTCTTTTGCCTTCAGGGCGTCATCCTTGCGAAGAAGAAGCCTGTCGGCGTAGCTCTGATAGGCGCTCGTGTGACCCTGCTCCGCAAGGTACATCAGCCATTCGTCAATTACCTCATCCCTGCCCGTCTCATTCAGGTAAGCCAGTATGCCATTCAGGTTGGCAATGTTCGCTTCCTCATTGCAGACGCGGATCATGTTCTCTTCATACTCGCGGTAATTCGGCAGTTCGTTGTCGATTGCCGCGCAGAGCGTCTTCATCGCCAGAGACGGACGCTGAAAATCTCCGGATATCTTTGTGACCGCTTCGGTCAACAGCTGGATTCCCAGGAGTTTTGTCTGTGCTTCCTCCTGAGCGGCGCTGTCCTGCGACTGAAGCTTGAGCGACCACGTGCTGCGCTGTCCTGCCAGCAGCACCGCAATCTCTTTCCCGGTCATCCCGTCCCTGAAACCAAGGTCGTTATAGATTCCCATTTTCTTCCTCCCTGTTGTACAGATAAAAGACAATTATCTGTTATTTTAACAGCATTCCGTAAAATAGGAAAGACCTTTATTGACCGGATCGCAAATCGGCCGGCAAATCAGGCCGTTGCCGCCGCTTATAATTGACCGGTTCGGTATATATCCGCTCCTTCTTGCTTTTTAAGGGCGGAATGCTTATGATGAAGCAGTAGCACGCAGTAAGTTTTCAGGAAATGAGGTTGTTTTGACTTTTACATATCCGGCGGTTTTCCGCAGAAAAGAAGACGGCACATATGAAGGCTTTTTTCCGGATCTTCAGGGATGTGTCGCAAAGGGAGAGACACTCGACGAGTGTATCAATGACGCGATTGAGGCAGAGCGCACATGGCTCTGGATTGAACTGACGGAGGAAGAGGACACAGATCTTCCCTTCATCTCCGATCATGATGATCTTGTGCTGCAGGAAGGCGATATTGTCCGCAATATCGAAGTCATCCTTCACCTGCAGGAGGGCAATTTCGACTAAGGTCGATTAAAGTCAGATTGCCCTTTTCTTCCTGAGGGCGACGTAAAGATCATAGAGTGCGGAACCGGTCTTTCCCTGTCTGGGGAATTCGTTCTCGCCTACATTGAGCATGTACTGCTCATAGGCATTGATAATCCTGGTTCCGCTCTCATGCGGTCTTTCTCTTTGAAAATCCCTGCTGTAGGTTTTGTGTACGTGCCCGTGCAGCATGTATTTCGGCTTCCATTTGTTCATCAGCGCGTTAAAGCAGTCAAACCCCTGGTGCGGAAGGTCGTCCATATCGCCGTACCCTCTCGCGGGGGCGTGTGTCACCAGGATATCAAAACCGTTCATGAGAACTGCCTGCCGGTTGATTTTGGCAATTCTCTTTTCCATCTCCTCCTCGGTATACATGTCCGATCCGGGCTTATACCGCATACTCCCGCCAAGACCCAGAATCCGAAGTCCCCTGAAATCATAGATTCTGTCATCAATGCACTCGCAGCCAAGAGGCGGATTGATGTCGTATTTTCTGTCGTGATTGCCCCTGACATAGAGTAAGGGACAGCTGACCATTGTAACCAGAAACTGCAGATAATCCGGATTGAGATCCCCGCAGGATATGATCAGGTCCACACCCTCCGTGCGGGCCGGATCATAAAAATCCCAGAGTGCCTTACACTCCTCATCTGCAACTGTCAGTATCTTCATTTCCCCCGGCTCCCCAAACAGCCCCGGCTGCCTTTACTGCAGCACCTCGCTCTTTTCCTCTACTCCGCTGACCCTGATTGTATTCTTTGCTTCCTCGGAAAGACCTTCCGCCGCGGGAATCTCTCCGACCACATTTTCACACAGCCAGTCCATGGTAATGATCTCTTCCGGCGTAAGGTCCGGATCATCTTCCTTCTTAATAATACCGGTCTGTGAATGCAGTTCTCCGTCAAACGGCTTTAATACTCCGTTTATGATCCCCCTCTTCATCAGGTTGACGAGTTTTCCGGAGGTATAAGGAAGATGCTCGGAAAGGATGATATCGATTACTCCCGATTCCATCCCGTACCAGTAATTGATCGCCCTGTCATGAGTAACGGACGTCTTCGCGTCCCAGGAGCCGTCGAGTATTGTCCGGATGATCAGCTCGTAGTATTTTCCCCAGTCCATCACGGGAGCCGCGATATTCCTGATCGTGAGCTCATCCTCGCTTGCGCCGGACGCCGCTTCAAGCGGATCAAGCTGATAGAGACCGTACTCCCTGCTCTGCGCCTGAGGCTTTATCATATCGGGACCCGAAATGACATAGACTCCTTCCTCGCGGAATTCCCGCTCCCAGTCGGTGTCCTTCTTGGTCGACCACTTGAGGATGATCTTCGCCTCCGGATCCACGAGCGATGCGCCGGCCGCAAAGGCATTGATACCGGCAATGACGCCGTAAATCGGATAATCCGATAAATAACCGATCCTGTGATTTGTCGCAACCGTTGCCGCGAGAGCGCCAAGGATAAATCTCACCTCATGCATCCTTGCATAGTATGTCCTGACCACGCTGTGGGAGAGATTGATGGAACAGTTCAGGAACCGGATATTCGGATACTCGGCCGCGTTTCTGAGTGTTTCGGGCATCTGTGCCGGAGACGTCGTGATAATGAGGCTGTCTTCGTCGGCCGCTGCCGCACCGA
>ODAI010694316.1_pt1 | contig 10194 bp, 10 predicted proteins | sample 1539321 | NCBI WGS metagenome assembly ODAI01 (sample SAMN02144231, study PRJEB22623) | gut metagenome | biome: sheep rumen | host: Ovis aries | place: New Zealand | reverse complement strand
TCTTCAATGTACTTATTTATAAGCATATAACAATCCTTATAGTCCATACCTGTTGCAACAGAAATTGCTCTGGTATAAGGACAATTTGGTAGTTGATTTTTATATTTTTCATAACCACCACTGTTATATACCCATGTAACCTTAGAATCTTGCTTCATAATTTACTTCACCTGCCTTTCTTGTCTAAGATTTAAACACATAATTAATATTATTAAAACTCCTGTAAGAGAATAATTAACAATTAATACCATATTTATTTTTATAATGAAAAAACTCGCCATTTCTGACAAGTTCTAATTACTGTTTTTCTTTACTTCTCCTGTATAATAGAAATTACGGCCATAAATGTATATTGACCTATTATTTCGTAAAGCTGTTCTATAATATTCCAGTTCTTCTGATTCACAATTGTATCCATTTTTATCACAAATCGTAATTTTTGCTACTCCTGAACCATTAGCATTTGGGTCAAATTCGCATACCTGATTGAATGCTTTTCCATCTTTACCTATTAAACAATCATCTTCTCTAATTTGAATTATATATCCATCTGTTGCCGTCCATTCGGTATATTTATATAAACTATATGGATCAACTTCATCATCTCCACAACCCGTTAAACCTATTAAAATAACAGCAAATAATAAAATAAACATATACTTTTTCATAATTAATCCTTTCTATAATTTTCTACTATTGTATATTTAGATAAATCCCATTGTTCCTGTTTATCTCTTGGTATCCGATAATCATAGCCATCTAAATCAAATATTCTGCTATATAGTGGGTCATATAGTACTTCATTTATATTATTTGCTTTTCCTATACTGTAATAATCATTTTCCAATTCATATTCCTTACCATCTATATTTAAAACAATTGTTCCTCCTCCATTTTTAATTATCCCACTCACACTAGATTTACCTGCTGATGTATCAAGCGTAAGATTAATGGACTCATTTTCTATATTGAAAAAACATTTATTTGTTACGATATTTGACATGCCATAATAGTTACTTATATCGGCAAAATAACTACAATTACCGTATTTACTAAAACCATTTATAGAATTATCATTGAATATTACTAAAGTTATAGAATTAGTGATAGTTGAATTAGATTCTGACAATTCATAAGAGTAATATCCTTGACTAAGTTGTGAATATGGAATTTCTTCAAAATTAATCTTATATAATTCTGATTCTATATTTTCTTGTATGAATCCCGCTTCACTTAATTCTTTGATAATTACTGATGGAAGAGTGTCCCCATAAATATTATTATCTAGTAATTCAACGCCATCTTTAAATAAATACACTCTCGGATATGTATAAGAATATAATTCTTCAACTAACATATCTCTATCTTTATCAGATATATGGTTCACATTAATATATTTAATATCTAAATTATACTTATGTGCTACTTGTTCCATTTTCTGATGTAAACTGTTACACCCATAGTTATCATCTTCTATTATCTCTAAAATAAAGGATTGATTCTGAGCTACTAAACTCTGATATTCGTTATAATTAATTTCTGTAAAGTATGATATATCTTCTTGTTCTTTTGGAATAGCCATAGATTCCTTTTTCTGACATCCTGTTGTAACAATTACTACTACAAAAAATATAAGTATTAACTTTTTAAAATGCATATTCCCTCCTACAAATCCAATAAATTAAGTAAATAATCTTCAAAATTATTGTTTTCATCATACATACAGTCTTTGTAATGTGTGCTATTTAAATTGTTTAATCTATCATAATTTACAAATACGAATGTTGTATCTTTCTTATTATTGTTGTCATCAAAGTATTCTTTAGTTCTTTCATATAGCTTTTTAGTTTCTGAAAATGTAATATATAAAAATGGTATTCTGTTTGTAGTTTTATCATATATATTGTTTAAATTAGTAAAATGTTTATTGAACTGACTATCTATATCATTATCTGTTAATCCTGATGTTTTAAATTCAATAACTGCTACAACATCATCAGCATCATAAACATTTGTATTTCTTTCTTTAGCATCACTTTTAAGAATTATTAAATCCCATTCCGTTGGATAACCCTTGATGTAAGCATTTACATTTGATACCTTGTAATCATAACCGTAGTAATTTAATATATAACTTATATACTTTCTAAATGTAGAAGCAACTACATTACCAATAACCTTGTTGTATGATCCTTTAACGTCGTCTTTCTTTTTTGCTTTCTCAAAGTTTATCTCCTGTTTTGCTTTTAGTATTTCTTCTGCTATTCTTTCTGTAATAGGTATGTTTTTATTATTCATATATCTACATCTCCATTTTCTGATAACATTGTATCATACTTTTTATTTTGTGTCTACACAAAGCATAATTTGTATTTTCTAATAGTATAAAACGCATATAGATATAATTGATAAAATTATACTGGGTGAAGAAAATGGAAAGATTGGGAGCAATTTATTACGAAGAATTAAGGGATAAGATAACAATGAATAACTTAAAGAAGATTATAAGAGATAGAAATTATTCTATTGTTAAAGTAGCGACAGAATGTAATATTGCTGATACTACAATATATAATTATATTAAAGCACAGAGAATACCTTCTGTTGCTACTTTAATTGAATTAGCTAATATGTTAAACTGTAATATAGATTATCTATTAGATAGAACAGACAATCCTATAAATATTAATAACATTGATATAATATCTACTAATAGAGATATAAAGATTTTGATGGATAATATTTTAGCTCTAACTGATGATAAACGTAAATTGGTTGATGCATATGTAAAAGGACTACTTAATAACTAAGTAGTCCTTTCTCATACTATAGAATTTTAATATTCTTTGATACTTTAATATATATATTTTTCTTTTTTGTTTTTTGAAAAAAGTTGACAATTTAATTGTACAAAAAATCCAAAATCATATACAAGACCTTGTGCAAACATATTGCCAATTTTCTTTGTTGCAGAGAATGTTTTTAATTGTTTGATTTTCACGCCAACCAACAACTTTAATAAGTCTATGTTTTCTAGAATCATCTCTAATTCTAAGAATATAAGGATTATGGTTTTCTTTGTAATAAACTTCTTTCTTGAACATGTACATATTAGAATTTAGTATACTCTTAATTTGTTCTATTGAACTAGGTGTCATTATACCTAGTAATTCCCCTTTTTCTTTTCCATAAACTCTTCCATCATCATAAATGGAAGTTTTTACACTATTATCTTTAGTATGCATAACCATAAACGGTTTTGTATTTTGGTTCATTCTATCATTCCTTTAAATTACCCAATTTGGAGGTTTTTAAACCAATTTGGGAGATGTTTAATAATTAATAGTATAAATGTAACAGAACCATCTCTAATCTTTGTATAAACAATTTTCACATTAAGGAGAATTTACAAAACTCTTCTGCGAACTTAAAAGATAAACTTTTTAATCGGTATCCGAGGGAGTGATGGTTCTTCACTTGATTACTTGTAAATTGTAAAGGATTATTAACTCATCCTAGTCAGAACTTAAAATATCATGGAGGGTTGCCATTCCACCCTAAAGGATTTAATTGAAATTGATTATTTGAATTGAAGTGGGATGTTGGACGGTACCATTACAGGATTGGGTAATGGCTAATTAGGTTTAACTTTCTAATTATTTAATTAATACTCATAATTTAATATAGGTTCTCTTTCTCTTCTTATTGATACTGATATTAATAGGATTGATACTGATAATATTAATAATGATGTTATTATAGAAATTATTTATATAGGTAGTGTGGCTTTTTACTGAGTTATCCATCTCGTAAATCATTGATGTTTTTTCGTTGCTGAATTGTTTATTTCATGTATTACTTTACTAAGAGTAATATAACACTTGAATATTTCGAAATTTTTGTATAGGTCATGACTTAACCAATACTTTAGTAATTGATATGAAATATTATTTAACTGTTGATACTTCATAGTATTACTCCTTGTACTACTAATATACCATATTGTAAATTAAATGCAACTCCTAAAACAAAAAACACAAAAATGTGTTTTGAATTATTTTTTAAAGATAAAGTTCGTAATATTTTCAGAAGCAATCTTAGTAGCATTTGAAATGTCATATTTAGTCCAACATGCTTTATCATTTGCTTCAGCATACTTTTCTACTAAATGTTGAGCCAATGGGTATTTACTTTTCTGATACCCATTATTTTTAACAGTAGAGGTAATTTTCATTCTAAACCAAGTATTTGAAACACTTTGATTAATTTTACTCTCTAAAAGTATTTTATTGCCTATCTTGTTAACAAATAAATTGAATTCATCCATATTTTCCATCAATGCACCTTTTGAAATACCTTCAATTTCTTTACCACTAGCCGGCATTATATGTTCTATATTGTATTGGTCATCAATATCGAATTCAATATTTCTATTTTTCGCATAAATGTACTCATTTAATACGACTAGGTTATGTTTCTCATAACTATCAATGCTTTCAGTAATTTCATATGGTTTCCAATTTTCTTTAATATGGTTATCGAAAATTGATTCAATTTCGTCTATTGATATGCTTTCATCTATTAATTTAGTCTCTACATCAAATAGGAATGTCTTAAATTTATTGCTTGAATATCCAATATCTACTAATTCCAAAATAGTAAATAGTCTTAACATACATTCAAACAATCTATCATTCTCTTTCTTAATTAATAGTTTTCTCTCTAACTCTTTTATTTCTATTTCAGATAGATTAGAAATCATGTCTTTATTTAGCTCATCATTTTTAATATACTTTTGTTCTATTATGTCGTCTGATTTAAATCTATAGAAATAACTTGCCAAGAATAACTTTGAGTTCTCGTTAAATTTAGATAATACTTTTATGATTGGGTACTCAATTACCTTTTCCCATATTTTAGCTAGATTTATTAGTTTTTCGCTAGAATTAATCGGATCATTTATAAATTTCCCATTAGTTTTAAAATACTTTCTTAATCCCGGTGTTGTAACATCTACTTTCCCAGAGGCATTAATTGTTTCACCATTTTTTGCTCTCTCATAATACATTTCTTGCATTAATAATGTATCTATGCTTAATACTTTCTTATCTTCAAGAGGTTTAATTATCTCTCTTAAAATTTTCCAATTATTTTCGTATGTATCTAAATTACCTGCATTTTTAGCGGCAGAATAAAGTAAAGAAGAAATGATATCAGAATCACATAAAGGTAGCCCATCAGAATTTAATGAATTAAACATTTTAATTGCTTGGTCTAAATCCCAGCTCTTAATTACGATAATTTCACACTTATCAAGAATTGTTTTAGTTATTTTATTTAAATTACTTTCTTTTAATTCTTTAAATTTTTCCTCATAGAAGAACTTAAAATTTCTGAAATAATTAGAATACTTATTATCTTTTTGTTTCTTGTATTTTTTAATTGCTTCACTCTCTGCTTCATCAAAAGATGATGCTTTTAAAATGTTATTAATGTCAGCACTATAGTCTTCATTATTGGCATTATTTACGATTAAGTTAAAATCTTTATATATTGCCTTATCTAATTCTTCGTTTGGCATATCAGAAACATACTCTGGATCTTTTCCATATAATATTTCTATAATTCTTCTTCTTTTATCCTTTAACCCTAAAAGAAGCTGTGAACTTTCGATATCATTGGAACTGAAATTCAATAATGCTTCATTTATTTTCATAAGTAAAGCTTTTAGTAAGAGAATAAAAGTTGTTGTTCTCTGTTGACCATCAATTAAATTCATAATAGTGTCATTATCACTGCAACTTATGATAATTGTACCAAAAAAGTAATTATCTGTTCCTTCTTCGTTATCCTTATCCAAAATATCTTGCCATAACTTATCACATTGCTCAATTTTCCAAGAATAAGGTCTTTGATAATTTGGAATTGAAAAAATAACTCCTTTATTAAGTCTAAGATAATTTCCAACTGTACTTAAACGTGGTTCGATTTGCTTAGCCATATTTATACCTCCTATTTTTATGCCTATAGATTATTAAATTGTTTGATATGTGTTTAAATATATCTTCTTCACATTTAATTTGAAATCTACATTCTAATTTTAGCATAAAAATGGATTTATAAAAAGCATATTAATCTATTATGTTAATACTTTTAACATAATATAATGGGTAATCATAAGGTTCATCATTGCATAATATAGTAATTGATAAACTATCATTATCTAATATTCTAGTTGTAAATGTATTGCCAAATACATCACTTATTTCAAAATATCTTTCTTTTAATTCTTCTTCTGTTATGGAATCTAAAATATTCCAAAATTCTTTTGTATATTTTTCAAATGTAAGTACATCACTTAAATCGTCTATATTTATTTCTTTAATTAGTTCATTTGATACTTCTTTACATGTATCTTCATAGATAATATCTAATGTGTCTATTTTTAGAATTTTATCATTATAATCTAATACTTTCCCTGGCATTGTTTCCCTAGTATCATCTTCTCTATTATGCCAAGTAAAGTGTATATGCTTACCAACTAACATTTTTGCTTGTTCTTCGTTTAGTTTTTCTATAGTATCTAGTTTCATTTTTATTTCTCCTTAACTACTTCTTTCAATTTTTTCCATATCATAACCATAGCGTATGTATCTAATTCACAATACCTAAGTAAATTATATCTAACATTTTCCTGCTCCTCCTTTGACATATTTTCAAGATTATCGAAACTATCCATTGCTTCACTACCATTATGTATCATATCTAAATTGTGATAATCTAAACTGGGTTCATCTGGATATAAGGCAGGTAATACATATTTTATTGAGAATTTACCTTTCATCTCTTTAACATAGTAATCTCGCTTTTGAAACGGAATCATTAAGTCTTTAATATTGTCATGTATATTCATCAGGTGCTCTTTTAAATCTGGATATAGAGTTGCTAAATTTTTTATAACTCCTTTTTCAAATCCCATATTGTATGCTAGTGTACATACATCTTTTGGAATATCTTTAACTAACTGCTCTGCTAGTTTTCTTCTTGGATCTACACCTGCTTCCGCTAGAAACTCTCTATGTTCAACAATGTCATTTTCATTGGTTATGAAATGCAATGAATACTGAAAAGGTATTTTCATATATGGTCTTATTCCATCATATTTTGGAATAGTTTGCTGATAAGTCTCAAAATCTAAGAAATACAATGGATAGGTTAATGTATTTAAAAATGCCTTTATATTTTCAATGTTTATTATAGATTCTTTATCATATAGTTCATACTCTATCTGTTGTTTATACTTTTCACTTATATTAGTTTTGAATAAATCCTCGTAAGAATATACTCCTGCATGATATAATTCATATTTTTCACTAGTATCCATACCAACCATACTAAACACATTCTTATCTGGTAAATGTTTTGTACAATAGTTAAAATATGGGCAATCATATGGCTTACTACAATAAATACCTATATCTTTTTTAGGTTCTTCTTTCTGTTTTAAATATTCGTTAATACTAGTAATGTTTTCTTTTACTTCTTGTTGTTTGGAATAAGCTATATCTAAAACATCCTCTATATTAAATAATTTGTTTAACTCCAACGCACCATTTCTCTCATATTTATTATTAATGTAAACTATGCAAGCCTTTTTTATTTTATAACCCAAATTACTAAGTACATATACCTGATAAGATATATCATCAAGAAAGACATCTTTAATTTCTGTTGAACTCTTCACTTCATATATTTCTATTACATCTTTATTCTTTCTTAATATGTCTACACTGCAAAAATTATTATCATACATAAATGATGCTTCTGTAATTACTACAGTTTCATTTTCTAATGCCTTTTTAGTTATACCTACCATTATATTTAAATCTTGATTAAACTCTACATTGATATGTTTGCCGAATAAGTCTTTAGCGACTATACCTACCTTTGTCCCATTATCTAAAATAGATTCATTTGTATTGTCTTTCCTAACTTCTCTTTTATATGTATCTAGCCATAATTGCTTATTGCATTGAATAGCACTACAATATTTTGATTTTGTTAACTCCATAAGTTCCTCTCCTCGTATTTAATTGTACATTAAATTAATGTAAAAATACAAGGAAACATTTTAATTTCTTGCTATATATTTTTGAAGTTATCTCTGTTTTTATAAATAAAAAACTAGTTCATGTTAAACTAGTTTTAAACTTTATTTGTTGGATTTTCTTCTATTACAATCTCTACACAACATTTGACAGTTTTCGGAGTTAGTTTTACCACCTTCTACCCATGGTGTTATATGGTCGCCTTCCATTTCAGTTATTTCAAAATGTTTCTTACAAGATTTACATATTCCATTTTGTCTTTCATAAGCTTCTCGTTTTTGTGAATCAGTAAAAGTTCTAATATTTAAGTATTTTTCGTCACCAGTAATAACATAATTATAAATACCTTTCTTATTTGTAACCTCATCATCCATCATCAAATGTTTAACTTGTTCCTCTAGCTTTAAAGAATTAAATGATTGTTCTTTATATCTGTTGTATAAAAATCCCCAATCTACACCTTTCATTTCTTTTCTATAAGTAGGAAAGATTCTATTAATCCAATCTATCACAGATTGATAATACATCCATAACGCATTAGCATCCGAATCATGTTGATGTTCTGACATATAACTTTCAATAGTTTTCTTATCTTTTTCTGTAATCCAATATAAAACTGTTTCTAAATAATCCTGTCTAATTGTAGAACCATTTAAAAATTTTTCTCCTATTTGATAGGCTGGACATCCAGTTTTGCTAAAATGTCTTTTAGCATCTGTTAACCATTCTCCAGTATAAATTGCATTACGCAATTCTTGGTCCTTTAAAGGTTCACTAGCAATATTTATAATTTTAAACCATTCAAGTTTTTCTTCATCAGAACCCTCACAAACATAAACCATCAAAGGATAATTTAATATTCTTTCTTTAGCAGTTTCAGTTAAATTATGAAAAGCTAAATTATTAATTGAAAAGTTTCCAGCAACATATTCACAAAAACTTATCGTACGTTGTTGTCCATCAAGGACTTCATAATCATCTTCGCTATTTTTAGCCCAATACATTACATTTAAAGGAAATTTATGATTAATTGTATTAATAACCTCATCTCTTTGCTTATCCTTGTAAATAAATTCTCTCTGATATTTTGGTCTTATATTAAGTTTACCACCATATCCCACAACGCCTTCTTCGTCGTTATTAATGTATCCATTAACAACATCTCTTACTGTAATTTCTTTCAAATCAATTTCCATTTTTTTCATCTCCTATACTTTGTATTACTATTCTAAAATAAGTTGCTTTACCTTCAATGTTACACATATGAGAGTGTCGCTTTCTAACATCTTCATTATTCTTAAAAATATCCAATAATGAATATCTATTTAAAGCATCAATGATTTTAAATTGTTCTGGATTATATTTATCCAAAAATGTTACTGGAACCCCCATATATTCTTTATAATCGCAAGGTATCTCTTTATATGAATTCACATTAATTGCATCATAATTATCAAATTTCGGATATTCTTCTGGAGTATATTTTTTATACAAAACTAATTTATCATTATGCCTTTTAACAGGTAATGATGTGAACCAGCAAGATGTTGAAACTCTTACCATCTTTTTTCCATTCTCTATCTTATGAAATTTTTCTGAATATTCAGGAACATAAAAATACATCCCTACATTAAAATTTGTATATCCTGTTCTAATTTTATCCAATTTAAATAATCTAAATACTTCTTGATATGTTAATGCATTTGTATTTCCCATGATAATATAATCTTTATTATATGTAACCAGTTGATTGATATATTCTCTAAATAAACTGAATGGTGGATTTGTCACTACTATATCTGACTCTTTCAATAATTCAATACATTCTTCTGACCTAAAATCCCCATTACCTTTCAAAAGTGTAAGTGTATTTTTATGATTTTTTATTAAATATTCTACATCTGCTAAATCTATAGCACCATCATTATTTAAATCTTTAACTTCATTTATTTCTATTTTATATGGAGTTTTTGCTTCCCCTTCTTTTATCACTAATCCATCAACATCAAACAATGATAATTGGGTAGTAATAATCGGTGAACCTGCATAACAAGTACATATCAATTTTTTTAATTTAAAATGATTA
>ODAI010161066.1_pt1 | contig 10194 bp, 2 predicted proteins | sample 1539321 | NCBI WGS metagenome assembly ODAI01 (sample SAMN02144231, study PRJEB22623) | gut metagenome | biome: sheep rumen | host: Ovis aries | place: New Zealand | reverse complement strand
TCTGAGCTTCCTTGATCGCCTCAGATGCGATCTGCTCGGCGTCATGACACTCCCTGTTAACGTAGACCGGTGTGTTTACAGCCTTGCCTACTACCTCGAGCTGATCGATAGCTGCAGGCCTGTAGATATCACAGGCAGCCAGCATAGGATGCTTGCCTGTCTGCTTGAGCCATGCCGCAAGCTTGCCTGCAGTCGTGGTTTTACCTGTACCCTGAAGACCAACCAGCATGATAATGGTAAAACCGCTCGGTGAGAAGGTCAGCTTGCTCGCAGTGCCTCCCATCATCTCGACCAGTTCGTCCTTAACGATCTTGATAACCATCTGGTCAGGTGTCAGGCTCTTGAGAACTCCGGCACCAAGGGCCTTTTCTTTTATTGTGGCAACAAATTCCTTAACAACCTTGAAGTTTACATCAGCCTCGAGGAGCGCCATTTTGACGACTCTCATAGCGTTGTCGAAGTCCTTCTCAGATACAACGCCCTGACCCTTCAGATCTTTGAATGCGCCTTGTAATTTTTCAGATAATCCTTCAAATGCCATGTTTTTATTCCGTGATTTCCTCTATGATTTGTTTGAGTTTATCGGCATCACTCTTTGCAATACCAGCATCTTCAATTATTCCGAAGGCTATTGCTGCCCGCTCCTTGTTTCCCCTATACGTTGTGACGAGTCCAAGCTTCTCCTCGTAGGATTCAAGCGCCTTTTCTGCCTTTCTCAGCGTGTAGTGAACTGCCTGGCGAGTCTGCCCAAGCTCTTCTGCGATCTCCGAAAGTGACAGGTTATCTTCATGATAGAGAGCCATCACCTCATTCTGGCTTTCGCTCAGAAGGCTGCCATAGAAGTCATACAGCATGCTCGTGTATTCAACTCTTTCGATGTCATCTTTCATCGCAGATCCTCATATAATGATAAGCGGCATGATCGGATTCTCCGATCACACCGCCATATAATAGCACCTATTGGTTCATCTGTCAAACATTTTCTTTGACAGATATTTTTCTTATTATAATTGCCATAAGGGCCGCAGAACAGACCGCAACAGCAAGCCACAGCATGAGCATAGTTCTGTCGCCTGTATCCGGGTGGCTGGTTGTTTTAGACGCAGGACCGATGGTCTGGGCTCTGGATTTGATATCAGTATGCTTTCCTACAAGCACCTCCACCACATGCCCATTGGAATCAGGCGCAATAACGAAGTAGCATTCTTCAAAAGCAACAGCTTCTCCGGATATATCACCTATGGTTAGTTTGACATCTACGGTTCCGTCAGGTTTTTCAGGAGTGAATCTGGTTTCTCCCTCTGAATCTGCGATCCTGTCCCCGCTTGCCTTATCAACAATCCAGCCACGCATCACATACTCTTTGCCTGGTATGAGATTTGTGTATTTTACTGTATCAACAGCAGTTCCGTTTTCAGGTGCATTCACTGTGGTCTTTATCTCAGGTATGTGAACGCTCTGATCCTCATCTTCAATATTCATGTGTACTGCAACAGGAACATTCCTGTACGTGCACTCTTCAAACGCCACAACTGTCTCACCTTTAAGGTTCTTCGTGTTTAAGTTAAACTTCAGCTCGACTTCCCCGTCTGCTGCAGGAGGAACAAACTTTTTTACGGTCTTCACAATTTTACCGTTATCCCGGACAGGTTTTCTGGTCTTTTTATTCATTAGCGTACCTGTCATCCTGTATTCTCTTCCCGGCATGAGGTTTCTGTATTTTACTCTGTCTATGATTTCAGTCTTTTCTGCAGCATCTCCTATATGATCTTTCGTAAGTAAATCATTTGCATTCGTTTTAATCTCAGGAATATGAACTGTCTGGTTTGAATCATTGATATCGTCATGTGCTGCTATGAGGATGTCATTATAGTATAGTTTTTCATAGGCAACTACGGTCTCCCCTCTTAGGCGGGAAGCATCAAATAAGAACTTTAATGTCACAGATCCGTCTGCAGCTTTGGGGGTGATTATCTTTTCTGCCTTTATTTCTTTGTCGCCATCCTTCAGAGCTTTACCTGTCGATTTATTAATCAGGGTTCCGCATACCCTGTATTTCTTTCCAGGTACAAGATTGCTGTATTTTACTTCATCTTCTACGGTTATTTTTTTATCTGCACTGCCAATATGTCTATGTGTTTTTGAGTCTGTGGCAGTAGTCCGGATTTCAGGTAAGTGAACGGTCTGATTCTCGTCATTGATGTCTGCATGAACCGCTATTATTACATCACCAAGCCAGCATTCCTCATATGCGACAACAGAATCCCCCCTGAGTTCTGCGCCACTCACTTCAAATGAAAGATCAACTGTGCCATCAGCCTGCTCCGGTGTAAATTTTAGTTCAGATGTAACATCTTTTCCGTCTGCTTTTACTGCTTCACCTGTAGACTTCTGAATTATGGTTCCTTTCATAATATATTCTTTTCCCGGGATCAGATTTGTATAAGCAACAGAATCCGTAATCGTATTCTTGTCGCTCACGACTCCAATATGATCCTTCGTTTCTGTATCGAGAGCCTCAGTGTGAATGGAAGGAATATGAACAGACTGGTCTTCATCATTCAGGTCAGCATGAGTTCCGACCAGGATATCCTTCTCGTAGCACTCCTCAAAAGCGACTACTGTTTTACCCTGAAGATCAACCCCGCTGAACCTGAACTCAAGCTGAACCTCTCCGTCAGATTCATCTGGTACGAATTTCTTTTCTGCAGTAACGGTCTTTCCTTCATTAATGACATCATTCCCGTTTTCTTTGTAGACAAGCTTTCCCTTTACCGTGTACTCCTTACCAGGTTCGAGGCTCTTGTATATGACAGAATCTGTTACCACTATGTCCTCTTTTGCCATGGTAATATGTCCGCTTTTTTCTGCTGCAGCAGTTGTTCTTATTTCCGGTATGTATACCGTCTGGTCCTTATCGTCCGGGTTTCTGTGTTCATCTATTATTATACTTTTGCTTTCTCCATCAGTATGGGAGATAGCAGAAAGCGTCTCATACACCACCAGTGTATGACCCTTAAATGCAGACGAATCAAACTTGAATTCCATATCGACTGTTCCATCAGGTTTTTCAGGGCTGAACTCCGCATCAGACTTAATTCCGGTCAATTCTCCAGTGGTCTTATCAAACAGCTCGCCGCTTAGCATATACGACTCATCTGTTGCCAGATTTAAATATGAAACAGTATCTGTTACAACAGCCTCTTTCTCTGCGATAATATTGTGGCTGTTGTCCGCTTTGCCGGACGCTGCTGTAGACGCAATTCCTCCGTAATGCACAGTCTGGGTTTCATCTCCCATATCTTCATGACCTCCCAGAAGTCTCGGCATCTCCTCGTTTTCTCTAATAGCTTCAGTTCTGAAAAGCTGTTCGAAAACCACAAGGGCCACATCTTTACTGAAATCCGATGAGTCAACAGGGAATTCTACCTCGATCTCCATCTCTTCATCGCTGGCAGTAAATTCAGTTTCAGCCATGATGCTGTTTCCCTCAGAATCCAGCAGTGCTTCGCCGCTGTTTTTATCCATTAAAGTGCCTGTGACTTTATACTTTCTGCCAGAAACGAGCCCGTTTATTTTTACATTATCAACAATCCTACCATCGGTGTTTCTGCTCCCCGCATGAGTACCGGTTAAGCGGTCCGCTGCAGTGGTCTCTACTTTGATCGGTTTATTCATCATCTCAACACTGTTTTCGATTCTATCTGCTGCAACAGTAAACTCCACATCTTCTGCGATGTCATAACCATATGGAGCAGTGATTTCTCTGAGAACATACTTTCCGCTCTTAAGGCCCTGGGTTTCGTCATGCAGCGCCATGATATCATGCGGTTCTTTATCCGACACCCATTCTTCAATAAGGTTTCCTTCCGAATCAAGCAGCTGCAGTGCTGCACCAGGAAGTTCTTCTCCGCTTGTAATATCCTTCTTACTTATATGTGTTTTATGAGCATATTCTTTTGAAATGACAGTATAAGTAAACGATGCGGTGTCGTTTTCCCTGACTCTTGCACGGATTACATGTTTTCCGTTTTCATATACCCCCTTTTCTTCTTCATAGCCTAGCTTGTCCAATGTATATCCTGGAGGAGCCTTTATTTCTTCAATCAGGTATTGTCCCGGTTCCAGTCTTTCACCTAGCTTGCGTTCATCTCCCTCTGTACGTGCATCCAGTTTTCCGTATCCATTTTCGTCTGTAATGATAGTACCGACCCTCTCAGGTGCAGGCAGCGTATCATCATCAAAGTATACCGCAAACTCTGCGCCTGCAAACGAGCCCTTAACATACTCTCTGTCTCCGCCCTGAGCAATAGATGCTTCTGTTTCTGCATCCTGCTTCCTGATTTCGACAACAGGATATTGCGGTTCGTTAAACAGATTCACTGTTATTGACGGATTTTCACCTAAATCAAAGTACAGCTCTGCATTCGCCCCTTTTTCTGACTGATATACTCTGCCGTAGTAAACTGTCTCATTCCTTGCCAGCCCACTTGCAGCCTTTGTCTCCTTAAGGGTGAAAACTCCTCTAGGCATGATCTTCTTTCCGCCTTCTGTATAGAACGGGCTGCTCCCTGATTTCGGTGCATCCTCGGAAGTATTGAATCCGGCATAAGGCTTGTTGTTTTTGTCCCTCTTCATTACTGTGACCCATGTCCAGGTTCTTTTTGGTTTAATACCAGATACGGTAGAAGCATCTGGTGTTTTTTTACCGTAATCCATGTCCACATCATAATAGCTGAGAGTGAATTCGCACCCGAGCAACTTCTTATATCCATAGTTTCCGGATTTATCGCTCTTCTCAAAGCTGAATTCAAAATCTTTATATACAGGCTGTTCTGTTGAAGTGAAGGCAGCAGGATTTTTTTGTGTATTATCCTCAGTAACACCGACCGGCCTTCCGCCGTTAACACTTGTATCCAGTTTGAAACCCTTTGGTGCTGTTACTTCCCTTGCATAGTAATCGCCTATATCCACTTTTACAGAATTTGTATTACCTTTTGCGTCTGTAGTAAGGACTATCTCTTTCTTGCTGTCGCGGTCGAGAGCTCTTTTTGAGCATGCCGAATCTGTATAAACATAATAAACAGCACCTGCAAGTGAATAATTATTTGGTGTTTCATCAGTAAAAGCTGTATTTGTATTTGCAGATGACTTTTTCAGATAAAACCAGCCTTCTTCTGTTGGCTCCTGCGAATGTGCCACTGTAGCCTTTGCAGGATCTGTCCCCTTTTTTACTATCCATTCCTTACCCGAAAGATCGTCATCCGCCTTGCAGCCCTCACTAGCCTTTGATTCCTTCAGCCAGTAACTGCCAGGCTCAAGCTGTACTGTCTGGGTAACTCCCTTTGCATCTGTTACAAGAGTTATATCTTTTCCATCTGAATCCTTTGCTCTCTTAGTAAGCCCTGCATCTGAAAACACTTCATATTCTGCTCCGGAAAGCTTGTATTTCTCAGGATGGTTGAGCAATGTTTCTTTATATTCTTTCTCAGCCCTGAGATACCCATACTCAAACGGCTCAAGTGATGTAAACTCGAGGGGTTCTTTATCTGTATGAGCTCCGGTAACAGTTCCCGTTTTTACTGATCCATCCGTGCTGAATCCCGGACTCGGAGTTATCTCTTTGACCCAGTATTTTCCTATATCTACTTCCTCTGTCTGAGTAATCCCCTTTGAATCGGTTATCAGCTCGATCTCCTTCCCGGAGGTATTCTTAGCTCTTTTGGTGCAGGCTGAGTCCTTGTAAACATAGTAGACCGCTCCACTGAGACTGTAATTTCCGCTCTGATTATTTACAGGCTTCTCCGGCTTCTTTCTGAGGCATATATGCCCTGTTTCCACAGGTTCATCGGACAGCACGAGCACCGCTTTCTTTTCTGAATCTTCAATTGTTACTTCTGCCTTATGAACTGTATTGTCTTTCAGAAAATTATCAGGTGCTGAATTCTCTTTTACCCAGTATGTACCAACTTCAAGTTCTACCTTGTTTGTGGATCCATCAGATTTCGTTTTTAATTCTGCTTTCTCACCCTCAACATCACGCGCCCTTCTGGTACAATCCGCATCATTGTAAATATAATAAACCGCTCCGGAGAGATTGTACTTTTCAGGGTGGTTATAATGAGTTTTTTTATCTTCCTTCTTGAGCTGTATCCATCCTGTGTCTTCTTCCAGGGTTCCCAGAACGCCCCACATATCCTGTGCATCATGAGTACTGACGAACAGAACAATGAAGTCCTCAGGTGGATCGTCTGTGCTTGGATCAAGTGCGTAGTTTACATATCTGTCTATCAGGTTTTTCGTTGATGTATCACAGAAACTGTATAGCTGATCAGCATTCCATCTGTCCCCTACAGGATGTTCAGCTTTGCCCTCACTTCTCCATAGTTTTGAAAGAGCCATATGAGCAAGCTCGTGATAGCCGGTCACCCCCGGATTCTCCCCGGTTGCACCAAGCCCGTGGCTATTTTTATAGCTGGTATACCATACCTTTGTAGTGCTTTTCCATCCATCTCCACCCGGAAGATAGTACAGCAGTTTTCTCATTTTGACATATGTGGTCCCAGCAGCGGCAGCACTTTCCTTATTGAATGCTCTTATGACCTGAGCCTTTCCCTGCACTGTATCTCCATTGATAGCCTCATACTCCCCGTCACTGGCACTGAACTGATGTCCGAAGTGCAGATCTTCAGGTGTATTGGTCCCCGGCTCAGTACAATAAACATAACCTGCTGTTACTCCATCCTGATCAAGAAGTTCATTTCCTTCATCGTCCTTAATGCTTGTGATCTTTCTGACGTGTGTTCCATCAGCTTTATTATTTTGTGCAGTTATCAGCCAAGACCATGCAGAGTGAACCCAGGAAACCTTTTTAATCTTTGTGGGATCCAGCTTGCTGCCAGTTGATGCGCTTTTAAGTACACCACCGACCGCTTTACGGCTAACCGCAGCCGGATTAGTCCCATCGATCAGAATTACCTGCTCCTCCTGCGGCTCATCAGTTTTTACACTATTATCCTCACCTTCAGAATTCTTCTTTACATTGTCTGCCTCATCATCGTCCGCTTTCTCATCGATTTCCTTTTCATTGGCTGCTTTTTCATAAATCTCTTTTTTAGCGACATCTTTTTCATTAGTTTCCTCTTCATCAGTCTCCTTTTCATTAACAGACACCTCAGAATCGGTCTTCTCTTTTGCATCAGTTTCATCTTCTGATTCATTCTCTTCGGCCGCAATATCTGCATGCATTTCCACCGTGACTTCCTCTTCTGATACATCCGGAATCTCCGCATCCACCGTGATTTCCTCTTTCGGTGCATCCGGAATTTCCGCTTCATTTGAAGCTGCGAACCCCGGCAAGTATGAAGCAAATATGCATAGCATAATAATCACAACCAAGAGTCTCATTTCTGCTTTGCTTGCTCGCATTTGTTTTCTCCTTCCTAAGTAATGTATCCCTTCGATCAAGCAGTAGTTTTGAAGGTATGCACCAATTCTAATCGCCTGAAAAAGAGTGTCAACGCCTTGAAAATACTGGGTTTCAGCGATTCATTGTATTTAGGTCAGATAATGTCGGATATCGGTCAAATATTGTAGAAAATCGTGAAAACAAATTTTTTGTATTTTTAAGAAACAATATGTACAGTCCATAAAAAGGGAGCACGGATCTTGATGAATACAGAAATGCAGGCAAGCAAATAGGAAGTCGGAATTTTTGCCAATTCCGGCTTCCTATCCTGATATTTAGATTAATAACTCAAATCTATGCTTTTGCGTTGCAAACTCACTTCAGCTTTGATGCTTATGCATCCTTTTTAGCTGAGAAGTGAACGATTGCATGTGCAAGCGCTATTACTCCGAGGATTCCTGCTGCAACCCATCCGGTGTTTCCAACGGTTGATCCAGCAACATCTGAGAAGTAAGTACCTGCGTTTGTGCCGTAGAATGCGCCAAATGCGCCAGCTGCTGCAGCGAGTATAGCGAAGACTCCTGCGCCTTTATTCTTCTTAAGGAATGACAGGAGAGCTGCGAGTACTGCAAGTACTCCTGCGCCGAGAAGGCCTGCTGTTCCAACTGCTCTTGCAGTGATTTCATTTGTAATGAGCTGGCCGTCATCAGCCTGATAGCCTCTTCCGACTTCTACGGCATTGAGACCTTCATCAATGTCAAGGTGATCATCACCGTTATCAAAGTCCCCGTCACCATTCAGTCTGTCGAAAATGCTCTGGAGATCAAGGTCTGGCTTTGTTCCTACGAGTGTAGCAAGTCCGTCTCTGACCTGCTGCTCTCCATCCTCATACTGAGCCAGCTGAGCCTTACCATCAGCAAGAGCCTGCTTTCCTTCTTCATACTGCTTATAGCCGTCAGCAAGTGTTGCCTCACCTTCAGCCAGCTGTCTTCTGCCCTCAGCCAGTTTTGCTGGTGCGGCTGCATAGTCTGCAAGTCCCTTTCTATAAGTTCTGACACCTTCTTCGTACTGTGCAAGCTTTGAAGCTAATCCTCTGTAGGAGGCAGGAAGAGCAGATATCATGCTGCCATAGCCAGCGTTATCAAGCGTATTGATAATATTCTTGTATGTTGTAGCTCTGCTGTTGCCCTTCTGCGAAGTAAGCGCTTTTGTAAATCCAGCAAGCTGGTCAAGCTTACCGATTGCGGATTTAAGAGCCTTGTACGAAGTGATTCCGCTATTTTTCAGCTTAGTCTGTGTTGCTTTATCCTGAGTTCCTATTGCGGTTTTAAGAGCCTCGTTATGAGTCATACCAGTTACATTGTCTGTACCTTTTTTGAGCTCCTTCAGACTGCTGATCGTTCCCTTAAGAGAACTGATAGCTTTAGTCAGAGCCTTGTAGCTTGTTCCGTCAACACCCTGGCTCTTTAGAGCTTTCTTCTGCTGCTTTGTAAGCTGTGTCCAAACAAATGCGAGCGCCTTGTCGCTGCTTGCTTTGTTGAGATTCTTTGCTACGGTATCTACAGTCTTCTTACCTGCTGTCAGAGCAGAGGAGCTGGATGCAAGCGCCTTATAGTTCTTAATACCAGCTTTCTGAAGATCCTCATTCTGCCCTACGAAAGCGTCTTTTCTCTGGCTCTCATCCATAGCAGCGATACCATCAATCGTAGCTTTTCCTTCTCTCAGCTTTTCCTCAGTTGCTTCGAGTGCAGCATACTTTTCGATACCCGCATTTTTAAGATCAGAACTCTGACTTACAAGGAAGTCTTTAAGATCAGCATCGCTCTGTGAAGCTATTCCGTCAATCTGGTTCTTTCCGGCTGTCATTTTCTGTGCAGTGGCAGCAAGACCGCTTTCGCCTGCGTAAGATGTGATACCAGCAGCCTTAAGATCTGAATTCTGGCTTACAAAGAATTCTTTTCTTTCTGCCTCTGACTTACTGAAGAGTCCGTCTGCTGTGTTATCAATCTCAGCCATTCCTTCTCTCAGCTTCTTTTCATTTGCCTCTAGCGCGGCATAGCTGTCTATTCCGTTCTTCTGAGCAAGAGTGTCTTTCAGTAAATCTTTGTTTTTAGCAAGTCCGTAAATCTGAGCTTTTCCATCACTCAGTTTCTTTTCCATAGCCTCAAGCATAGCGTACGATGTGATTCCCTGAGCTTCTAACTCTTTGCTGTTCTTTACTAGCGTATCTCTCTGCTCCTTAGGAGCCTTATCGATCTCTGCCTTTGCATCAGTAAGATTTTTAGACTTAGTTGCAAGAGTATCATAATCAGTAATTCCATTACTCGTAAGCTCTTCATTATTGCTGACAAGGAATTCTCTTATTCCAGCTTCATCCATTTCAGCGATCCCATCGATCTGAGCTTTACCTGCCGTAGCCTGCTCTGATTTACTTTTAAGTGTAGCATAGTCGCTGATTCCGTTTGCTGCCAGTTCAGAATTGTTAGCTACAACGTAATCTTTGAATGCATCCTTTGATGTGGCAAGTGTGTCAACTAATGCCTTACCTTCGCTCAAAGCCGCTTCTTTTGCTGCAAGAGTTGCATAGTCCTTAATTCCATTTGCTGCCAGTTCTTCATTGTTTGAAACTATATAGTTCTTCAGTGCATCTCTGTCTGCAGCAAGGTCATCGATCTGCTTCTTGCCGGCTGTAAGTGCCTCAGAAGTTTCTGCGAGCTTGTCATAAGTTGTAATATCAGCGTTCTGAAGATCTTCATTCTGAGCAACAAGAGCGTTCTTTAGCTGAT
>ODAI013453737.1_pt1 | contig 10195 bp, 7 predicted proteins | sample 1539321 | NCBI WGS metagenome assembly ODAI01 (sample SAMN02144231, study PRJEB22623) | gut metagenome | biome: sheep rumen | host: Ovis aries | place: New Zealand | reverse complement strand
ACGAGTCTTATCAGAAGTGTTAGTTACCTTAAGACGCCAGTATTCAAAGTTCTGTCCAAGAGGAACATAATACTTTGTTTCAGATTTAATTCCCTTGTATTCAGATGTAATTGTTGTATATGCAGTTCCATGACGGCATTCAGATTTATACTGATCCAGAGGTTTTCCTACAGGCTGCCAAGAAGCTGACCAGAAATCTCCATCTTCCTGATCGCGAAGATAGAAATAACGTCCTGGCTGATCCATTGGAACAGCATTGAAGCGAAGACGCATAAAACGTCCCTGAGCTCCTGACTTATAAAAGCCATAACCGCCGGCATTGTTTGTAATGACAGCCCCATAAACTGTAGATCCAAGATAGTTACTCCAAGAGGTTGGAGTGTCTGGACGAGTGATGACATATTCTGCTTTGTCATCGTCGAAATAACCGTATTTCATCCTTTCCCTCAATAAAATAGTCTTTATATTTCTAGTTTCTACGTTGGTCCTACTCCAACGTTGTAGAATCTTATTATAAATTATAAGTTGATTAATAAATAGTATCAATGTAAAAATTTGACTAGAAAATTGTACAAATCTATCTACAAAGAGTTTAAAACAAAAAAACTCCTGCAATTGAAATAAACTTCAAGCACAGGAGCCTTAATAAAGAAGCAGCAAAATTAGAGCTGACTCAAGTATTTATTCAAAATCTCTGTAGCCTGTTTTGGATTAGCCTTACCATGAGATTGCTTCATGACTTGCCCCATCAGCCATCCAACTACATTTGTTTTTCCACCCTTGAAGTCTTCTACAGCTTTTGGATTTGCCGCAATTACATCCTGAACAATCTTATCAATTTCGCCGGCATCACTTACAACTTCCATACCCTTTTCTTTAATAATTACAGAAGGCATTTTGTTTGTAGCCATCATTTCGGCAAATACTTCCTTACCCTGCTTTGAAGTAATCTTTCCATCTTCCAAAGCATCAGCAAGTTCTGCAATATGAGCTGGTGTAATTTTTACATCATTAATTGTTTCTTTCTTTTCGTTCAAAACTGCAAGCAATTCTGCAAGAATGATATTTACAGCCTTTTTAGGATTCTTTGATTTTGTAGCAGCGGCTTCAAAGAACATTGCCAAATCTTTTGTTGAAGTAATAGTTTCAACATCAAAATCAGTCATTCCATATTCTTTCTTATAACGCTGACGTTTTGCTTCAGGAAGTTCACCAACCTGTTTAAGTGCATTTGCAATCAATTCTTCACTAACGCTAAATGGTTTGATATCAGGTTCAACAACGAAACGGTAATCAACAAAAGAGTTTTTAGTACGCATAATCTGTGTAACCCCCTTTTCTTCATCCCAGTTCATTGTGTTCTTATACCCTGCAACAAACTCCTGACGATTTTCCTGGAACTCTTTAAGCTGTCTCTGAGCTTCGTAAGTACATGCTTCACGAATAGACTTGAAAGAGTTAAGGTTCTTAATTTCAGAAATTGGAGTGTGATAAAGTTTTCCATCTTCCCAAATATTAAGGTTGATGTTGGCATCACAACGCATATTTCCTTCTTCCAGGTTACCGTTTGTTACTTTTACATAACGAAGGATTTCCTGAACAGTCTGCATAAAAAGAGCTGCTTCATCTGGAGAAGTCATATCTGGTTTTGTTACAATTTCAATAAGTGGAGTACCACAGCGGTTATAGTCGATATAAGAGTGAGCCCCCTGAAGATGGAGTGACTTACCTACGTCTTCCTCAAGGTGAATACGTTCTACGCGAACACGACGATATTTTTCTCCGTTAGATTCAATGATACAATCCTGGCCTTTAAAATTCTGTGGGCGGCATTTTGGTCCACCTGGCTGTTCATCCTTTGGGAAAGAACGGAAAGGCAAATCTACATATCCGTCTGTACAAAGAGGAACATCATACTGAGTAATCTGATACCCCTTTGCAAGGTCAGGGTAAAAGTAATGTTTACGGTCGAATTTTGTAAAACGTGCGATATTACAGTTGAGGGCCTGACCAGCTACTGCGCCAAGTTCAACATATCCTTTTGAAATGCGTGGCATAGCTCCAGGCAAACCAAGACATACAGGGCAAACACGAGTGTCTGGCATTCCACCGTAGCGGTTTTCACAGGCACAGAAGGCCTTGGTTTTAGTCAAAAGCTGAGTATGAATTTCGCAACCGATTACAATTTCCCACTTATCTATCATTTTTATCCTCAATTAAAATACTGTTTCAGTCACAGTAATGACTTTAGAACTGAATAGTGAAACTATTATATAGAAAAAAAGGACTTATCTCAATAGAGTGTATTTTCGCAAAATTCTTATGAATCCGGAAAAATGCTCATTATTAAGCAGAAAAAAATGAAAGCTTAAATTTTTCTTTTTTCCTTAAGTACTTTTTCTACGTATTCTACCATCTCGTAAACGAGGGCGTCGCAGTGGGGTTTTCGAGTTCCTCCAGCTGCAGCATTTGCCCTTAAAAGATCTGCACAGTTTAACATATCGCTGTGACGGCTCTGAAAATATTTTACCAAGGCCTGAGTATCAGCAGGTGAATCTACATCAAAAAGGCCAAGAACCATAAGGCCCCCAGTAATTACTCCACAAGTAATACCGCTTTTCATGCCGCCTCCAAAGGCAGTGGCAATTTTAAAGGCAGTTTCATCATCAAGATTAAGGCTCTGTGTAAAAGACATCAGAACCGACTGTGCACAATTGTGATGAGGTTCTACAATTGCACGAATTTCTTTTGCACGATCTAAATATTTTGACATAGGTTACTCCTGTGTAAGCCCACTGTTGGGCGGTATTTTTTTGAAAAGCGTTAAAGCTTATCCAATTATTCACGCCATTTTGTATATTTTTCACATTCAAGAATCTTCTTTGCATTCTGAACTCTTTCTACACTTGGACTTTCCAAATCTTTCAAAGGATAATCAATTCCCAAATCCTTATACTTCATTGCACCAAGACCGTGATAAGGTAAAATTTCTACACGTTCAACGTTGTGAAGAGTACGGATAAAATCTCTTGTCTGTGTAAGATATTCATCATTATCTGTAATGCCTGGAACAAGCACGTGACGAATCCAAATTGGCTTTTTTATTTCATCAAGATAAGCAAACATTTCACGAATGTTCTTTCCTGTTCTTCCTGTAAGTTTTACATGTTCTTCTTCGTTTATATGCTTAATATCCATCAGAAGAATATCTGTAACTTTCATTAGTCTCTGAAACTTTTCAAACCAGGGACCTTCTTTTGTAAAAGGAGCACCAGCAGTATCAATACAGGTATTAATCCCTCTTTTCTTACATTCCTCAAACAATTCAATAAGAAAATCAATCTGAAATAAAGGCTCTCCACCACTTACTGTAATACCACCCTTCTTTCCCCAGTAGTCCCGGCAGGTTTCAGCTTCTTTTAAAAGTTCTTCAACGGTATAAAGCTTTCCATCCTTCATATTCCAGGTATCAGGATTGTGGCAATAAAGACAGCGCAAAGGACAACCTGAAAGGAAGATAATAAAACGACTTCCCGGTCCATCGGCACAACCAAAACTTTCTAACTGATGTACATATCCCTGCATAAAACGCTCCCATAAAATAATCTTACTATAAATACGTCGAGTCAAGGTACGCGTACGCTTAAAACCTTGACTTCGCCGTTTTTAGGGTTTGTAATAAACCCTAAATAAAACAAAAAAAAACTACGAAAGGTAAGATACCCTACACTTCCGTAGTTTTCAATAGAAAAAATATAAATCTATTAATATTTATTAAACTTTGAACTGATCAACCTGTTCGCCAATTGCAGTAATTGAAGATTCCATCTGCTGAGCAATATTAGTCAAATCTGTTCCAGTTCTATTAATTTGAGTTGCTCCAACTGACATTTCATCCATTCCAGACTTCATTGTATAAGTAGCATTCTGTAACTTCTGAATTTCAGCAAGAATAGCCTTATTACCTTCAGACATTTCGTAAGATGAAGTACGAACTTCTGAAGTTGAATTATTCATTGCACTCAAAGCTTCAGAAATCTGACGTGAACCTTCCTGCTGTTCTGCCATTGAATTTGCAATTTCCTGAACAAGATTATTTGTTGTTTCAATTCCATTTGAAACAGATTGGAAAGAAGCTCGAGCCTGTTCAGAAGCAGAAACCATTTCATTAATAGAATCAATAATCTTCTTAAGCTGATTTCCAATTGAGTTTGATTGAGAAGAAGAGTTTTCTGAAAGCTTACGAATTTCATCAGCAACAACAGAGAATCCTTTTCCTGCTTCACCAGCATGGGCAGCTTCAATTGCCGCGTTCATAGCAAGAAGATTTGTCTGTTCTGCAATATTTGCAATAACGGCATTGGCTTCCTGCAAAGCTTCAGATTCAGATTCAATAACTTCAATTTTATTAGATACATCATCCTGCATCTGTAAACCAGTAATTGCCTTATCCTGAAGTTCCTTAAACTGAGAAGCCATATTTCCAACTGAATTACTTACAGAATTAATATTTCCAATCATTTCTTCTACAGCTGCAGATGCCTGAGATACTGCCGAAGCCTGAGATTCAATCATATTGTTCAAAGATTCAATATTAGAAGCAATCTGATTTACAGCACCAGCAGTTTCATTAACACTTGAAGTCTGAGCACCAATACTTCCGCCCATACTTTCAATATTAGCAATAATTTCTGTAATAGCGGCTGCAGTATCAGATGTACTTTGTTCAAGGACAGAACCTGCTTCTACAAGACCATCTTTTGTTTCTTTAATAGAAGTCATGATTGTCTGAAGTTTCTGAGAGAAATCATTAAAGCCGTCTACAACACGACCAATTTCGTTATTAGCCTTAAGATTAATTCGTTTTGTAAGATCAGCATTTCCAGTAGCAATATCTTTAATAGCACGTTCTACAACAGTTAAAGGTTTTATAGACAAATAAATTACAAATGCAGAAATAAGAACTACCATTACTACAAGAATAGCACTAAAAATAATCATGTAATTTGAAATACTCATTGCTATATTTTTAATAACAGATTCTTTTACAAGAATTACAAGAGTCCACATTGTCTGATTAACTGGAGTATAAACATTAAGGATATTTCCAGCTCCAGGGATTTCTGACCAGAAAGTACCAGACTCACCATTACCTGTTTCATTTCTGATTATATTTCCTTTACCTTCACTATCTAATGCGGCTGTATCAATCTGCATCATATCTTCAGCACCATTTTTTGCCATTAGATTTCCATCACCAGCAAAAAGCAATACAAGTCCGTCATTTCCCATGTTAATGTCTTCTATAAGGTAAGTAAGCTGCTGAATACCCATTACAGCACAAAAGAAACCTACAGTCTTTCCATTTACTTTTGCAGCCTTACAAACGTGCATTACAGTTTTTCCTGTTGATTTAGAAGTTACAGGGTTATCAACAAAAGTATTTTTGCCATCAATCATGATAGCCTTAAAATAGTCTCGGTCTTTTATATTTGTTTTGTTTCCAATATCTGAATAAAAATCAGCATTTTTATCTACCCAGGCAATATAATCAAATCTTGAATCACGTTTATTACTTACACTATAAAGCCAATCAACAATCTGCTTAGTATCCTGAGTTGCTACAATTTCAGAATTTACATAAAAATCCAAACACCCATAATACTCTGCAATTGTTTTACCAATAAGTCCTGCATAACCTTTTGTTACATCCTTATAACGTTCCTTCTGTACCTCTTCAATTCCTTTCTGAGTATGATTTGAAACAATCATAATGTTTACAATGTTAAGGACTACAGTAACCAAAGCAATTATTCCTGCCAAAGTAAGGAATAATTTTCCAGCCTTTTTGCTTTTCTTATCCATAAAACCAAAACCCCTTTTTTTAATTATATCAACTAATTTATTATTATAATTATACCAAGGATTTCAAATTTTGAAAGAATTATCTGTATTTTTTTCCTCTTTGAATAAAATCCATATGAGCTGCCTGTTTTCTGCTTAATTTTCTTTCACCAAGTTCAATTTCTTCTTTATGTGCTTTTACAGGAATGTCCCATACAGGTTTTTGAGGATGTTTATCTCCCTTCTGAACATACAAAGTCCATTCTTCAGGTTCCGGAACTTCAAACTTAAGATGTTCACCTGTAAAAGGATGATCAAACTCAAGAGTTCTGGCATGCAGACAAAGACGATGAAACGGATCAGTATGAGCTCTGTGTTCTTCATCCCCAGCCAAAGGATACCCATGAGCCGCAAGATGTGCACGAATCTGATTCTTTTTTCCAGTATCCAGAGAAAGTTCAAAAAGTACATGACTTGGACCTTCTATTAATTTTTTATAATGGGTTCTTGCATGTACAGTTTTAAACTCGTGACCTTTATTATCTACCTGACCAGATTTTGGAACGAATCCAACATTGTGAGCATTCTGTGCAATATCATCGTCTATAATTCCAGAATCCAATAAATCATAATCAAAAATATTTGCCTTAGGATTTTTTTCTGCAAGAGCATGATAAAGACGTTCGGTCACCATTTGATGCCAGGTATTCATAATCTTTTGCTGGGCTGCTTCGGTAAGGGCAAACATCATTACACCAGAAGTGTCCCGATCCAGTCGGTGAACTACATAAGGCTTGTGTTTTGAATTAACACTTCCCTGCTTTCTTAAAATGTCTTCCAAAAGAGATTGAGCAGTTCTAACCTTACTTCCAGGATATGGAACCGACAAAAGTCCACTTGCCTTATTTATAACAACCAGCCACTGATCCTGATAAAGAATTTCTATTTTTTCGTGACCATAATCTGGTTTATTTTCTCTCTTAAATTGAGTTGATGCTTTTACATATGCCATGCCAAGAGTCTAGCACTTTGACATTAAATAATCCAATAAATTCCGTAACGCTGATTATGAAGTTTAAAATATGGCATAAAGTGCAGTTTTTCAGGCCAATTCTTTGCAGAAAGATAAAAACTTACTTTATTATCTTCTTTTTCAAGATACTTTCCCGGATTTTCCATAAAATCTTTTGCAGAAAAATCCACAAGAAGTTTTTCATCCTTCAAAGTTCCAATTCCTCTTGTATTAAGGTAGGACCCCATTAATTCCTGTCTCTGCTTATTTACAATTTTATTACCTGCAACATCACAATTTACACCAATCTGTCGAAGAGTCATATTTTCATCTTTTCCCAATTCTGCTGCAAGAACATAAGGGCCGTATTTTAATCCAAAAACCCAGGAATTATCTGGTAGATTAAAGGCTTTGAGTTTATAGGTCATGTTCACAGTGACTTTATCACCAGCCTTCCACTTATTTTTAAGACCAAGGTAATCCTGCTTTTCAGAAACAGAAATTTTCTGCCCCTTTGAATCTTCTATCTCAAAGGAAGCAGCCCAATCAGGCCGTCTAAAAAGAATTTCAAATTCCTGTCCATCTGCCTCTTTAATTTCAAAACAAACCTGTCCGGCTTTTTCTAAATCACAAGATTGATAAAGAACAAGTCCTTTTTCCTTCCACTGAACTTTTGAGCTCTGATAAATATTTACATAAAGCTGATTCTGATTATGGAAGTAGAATGAATCTCCAAGTTTTGTAAAATTTTCAAGACCTGTACCAGTACAACACCAGAAATAATTTTTTTCCAGGTCAGGATTACAGTAAACCTTAAAACAACCCGTAGCCATTGGCTGGAAATAAGTTGTCATTCCACTTTCATTATTCACACTTGCCAAGATTGCATTCTGATATGTCTGATCATAGTAATCCGCATATTTTTTTTCACCAGTAATTTTAAAAAGTTCTCTTGTAAATTTTAGCATATTGTGGGTATTACAAGTTTCGCAGTTTGAATTTGAACGCTGGTAATCCAAAACATCATCTGGACCAAAAAATTCCGATTCAGAATTTCCACCTGTAATATAACTATGATGATGGATTATGAGCTCCCAAAATGCCTTTGCATATTCAAGATATTTTTCTTCACCTAAAGCTCTATATCGATTTAATGCACCTATAAATTTTGGAATAGTGGTGTTGGCATGTCTGTTATTCAAACAATTCTTTTTACCCGAAAAAACTTCTTCAAACAGTTTTTCTTCATCAAAAGCGTGGGCTGCTATTGCAAAGTGTTCAAAATCCTTATATCCGTCTTCTTTAGAACATTTATAAAGCTCATAAAGACAGTCGTTCATTCCACCGTATTCAGTTTCAAGCACTTTATACTTTTGAATTTCAGACCATTTTGAAACACGATTATATACCCATTCTCCGAGTTTTTGAGCAATTTCCAAAGATTTATGATTAGAGGTTAGCTTATAAACTTCAACAAGGCCAGCAAGAATTTTATGCATTGTATACCAAGGTACCCAGGTGTTTTTAGGATCACCAGAATCAAGACGGTCAAACTGACATTCTGCATCTTCTCCATCATCTAAAAGTGCACCAAAAATAAAACCATTTGCCTTAGAATAATTCTTCTGACATTTATCTAATTCTTCTATTAAGTAATTAAGACGTTCCTCTAAAGTTCGTCCATCCTTACCCTTACATGCAGCAAAACCGTGAGATACGCCTTGTGCACATGCTGCAAGATAATGGCCCATTGTATGACCACCAATTTTGGCATTTTCCCATCCAGGATAAGGTCCAAAAACATTTAAACTCTTATTTAGCCCAGCGGCAACTCTAAAATTATAAAGAAGTCGGTCTGGATCATATTTACCAATAAAATCTACAACCTTTTGTGAAATTCCAACTGAATAAGAATCTAAAACTTCAATATCATTTAAAGAAAAATCCTGTAAAAGCATAAAATACCTCACAAACACTTTAAGGTATGGTTAAACGTTTTACAAGCCTTTTTGTTAAAACTTTTCTAAAATATCACAAACTTTTTCAACAATATAATCGGCTCCTGCCTTTTGGAACTCCTCACGTTTTCCAAACCCAAATAAAACCCCGCAGGACTTAATTCCATTTTCCTTTGCACCAAAAATATCGTGCTCTCTATCCCCTATCATAATAACTTTTGTTTTATCAGGATTTCCTGCAGTCTCCAAGGCATACTCTATAACCTCGGATTTTTTACTTCGACTTTCGTCCATATTAGATCCGCAAATATGGTCAAAATATTTTGCAAGGTCAAAATGCTCTAAAATTCGAATTGAATATTCTTCTGGTTTTGATGTTGCAACAAACAAATGTTTTCCTCGCTTTTTTAATTCCTCCAACATTTGAGGAATTCCTTTTATTACTTCATTTTCAAAAAGGCCTTTTTGAGCAAAATATTCCCTGTATTTTTTTACACCAAGTTTTGCTTCTTCATCATTAAAACCACAATGTGTTTTAAAAGTTGTAACCAAAGGTGGTCCAATAAATGTACACAGTTTTTCGTAAGAAGGAATTTCAATTCCTAGTACCTTAAAAGCATATTTAAAAGAATTTGTAATTCCTAAAGCAGGATTTGTAAGAGTTCCATCTAAATCAAAAAAGTAATATTCAAACATAAGAAGAGTATCTCGGTTTTAAAACAAAAAAGCCACCCCCTTTTGCAAGAAGATGGCCTTTCGCATTTATAAACTTACTTCACGAGTTTTTCAAGGCAAAACTCGCTGTAGCATTACAAACTAGCATGAGCCGCAGGCCCGGAAAACCGGTCCTGCTTCACGAGTTTGCTTTCGCAAACTCGCTGTAGCATTACAAGCTAGCATGACAAGTACGTGCAATAACGTCGTCCTGCTGTTCTTTTGTAAGGTTGATGAAGCGTACAGCATAACCAGATACACGAACTGTGAAGTTAGCATATTCAGGTTTTTCTGGATGAGCCTGACAATCCTTAAGTTTTTCAACACCGAATACGTTTACGTTCAAGTGGTGAGCTCCCTTAGAGAAGTATCCGTCAAGAACATTTACAAGGTTGTCAATTCTTTCGTTTTCATCATGTCCAAGAGCAGATGGGTTGATTGTCTGTGTGTTAGAAATACCATCAAGTGAGTACTTGTATGGAACTTTTGCAACAGAGTTCAAAGACTTAATCAAACCTTTTGTTTCTGCACCGTAAGATGGAGAAGCTCCTGGTGAGAATGGAGCATGTGCTGGACGTCCGTTAGGAAGAGCACCTGTAGCCTTACCGTATACAACGTTAGAAGTAATAGTAAGGATAGATGTTGTAGGCTCAGCATTGCGGTATGT
>ODAI013875910.1_pt1 | contig 10196 bp, 7 predicted proteins | sample 1539321 | NCBI WGS metagenome assembly ODAI01 (sample SAMN02144231, study PRJEB22623) | gut metagenome | biome: sheep rumen | host: Ovis aries | place: New Zealand | reverse complement strand
GTCGCACGCCCGAGGCGGTTCGCCCCGCCATGTCGCGGGCGCGGGGCAAGAGCCAGACCGTCGGCCGTAATTCTTCCGCCGATCTGGGCAAAGACAGGGATACGTCCTGCGGCTGCCCTGACTACAGTTTCTGTGATCATCATTCTTTCTTCGACGGAGAGATTGCTGACCTCGCCGGTTGTCCCGCAGGGATACAGCGCATCGACACCTCTTTCCACCAGGTGAGTGGTCAGCTTTTCCAGAGAGGAATAATCGACAGATCCGTCTGTATTCATGGGTGTAATCATTGGAACACAGATTCCATACATTCGTTTCATCTTTATCTCCTTATATGCAAAAGATGTGACTTGAAATGTGTAACATGTGTAATTAGTCCTCTTGTTTCACATAATACTATTGTTCGTAAATTGTGGTCAATATAGCATATTAACTAAAAATAGTAGTGACAATTTGTGTAATATAATGGTTTTAAAAGAACGATAAACCGTGCGATAATGTGTGTAACAAAGTGTAAAATGTTCTGTTTTATTAAAGAGATTACACGTATTACACATTTGAGACGGCTTGAATTACATATAGTTTTGCTTTAGCATATAATTTTGGAAACAATCTGTTTTCCACATCCATTTGATACCGTTCGGCATCAAAGTAAGACTGGAGAGTTATGGGAACGAGAGTAACGATACGAGATGTGGCAGCTGAAGCCGGGGTATCCGTGGCCACTGTATCGAGAGCGATACATAAGAACGGATATATTTCTCAGGAAAACCAGGAAAAGATAGATAACGCGATAAAGAAGCTCGGCTATGTGGAAAAAAGCAGGGGAGGGGATTACAGGCCTGCCCGCCCTGCGGCTTCCGCGACCGGAGCAAGAAGCAGAGTAATCGCTGTCATCGGAGGAGTCTCAAGAGAAATAACTTTTCTTCCAAGACTTGAGCATGCTCTTTCGATCGCTGCCAACAGCGCCGGTTTTTACACCTTGTACATCGCACAGAAGCCCGACAATGAGAACCTTGAAGAAGTAACGGTCAGGGCACTGCGTGAAAATGTATGCGGGATTATTATTTCCGACTTCAGGGATGAACGGATCAGCCAGGAAAATAAGGAGATGCTCCTGAACCTTCCTGTTCCGGTCGTGGTCGTGGAGAGAGCTGTCTGCACCGAGCTTAACAGTGTGCAGATCGACTCCAGACAGGGCATTTATCTGGCCTGTAAGCACCTGTATGATACAGGAAGAAAAAAGCTCGTCTATGTCACAGCGCCTCTCGTGGGGAGCGTAGAGCAGGAACGCCTGCAGGGCTTTAAGGATGCAGCTGCGGAGTATCAGAAATCTACATCGGTCCATATCTGCAGGTCATCCTTAAGAGAAGACTGCTACAACGAACTGACCAGGATCTTCAATAACGAAGAGTTCCCGGATGCCATCGTCGCGTGGTCGGATCTGTTCGCAATTACGGCTAGACAGTTCCTGTACGACAGGGGAATAGAGGTGCCGGACAAGGTGGCCATCTTTGGCTATGATGATTTCCTTGCATCGTACACGGCACCGCCTCTCAGTACTGTCCGCGCGCCGCTCAATGAACTGGCGGCCGCTGCAGTCAGCATTATCAGAGACAATCTTGAGAACAAAGGCGAGTTCTTCGCGCGCAACATAAAACTCACCCCGAACATCGTTCTGCGGGCGTCAACCTGACAAATTCATAAGGAGGCCATATGAAACTACTTTCGGCAAAAGCTGCTTCATTTCAGATCCCGGCGATCGGCCTGGGCTGCATGCGCATCGCGTCTTTAAAGGATGACAAAGATGTGCAGAACCTGATCCATACGGCGGTCGACCTGGGAATCAATTTCTTTGACCATGCCGACATCTATGCGGGCGGCAGATCGGAGGAAATCTTCGGCCGCAATCTTTCCGGCATCGGCAGGGAAGAGATTATCCTGCAGACAAAATGCGCAATTAAGCCGGGTATTTCCTATGATTTTTCAAAACAGCACATTCTGGACAGTGTGGACGGGAGCTTAAAGCGTCTCGGGACAGACTATGTGGACATCCTGCTCCTCCACCGGCCGGATACACTGATGGAGCCGGAAGAGGTTGCAGCGGCGTTTGAAGCGCTCAAGAAATCGGGAAAGGTCCGGTACTTCGGCGTCAGCAATATGAACCCCGGCCAGATCGCCCTTCTTGAATCGGCGGTGCCGGATGAAATCCTCTTTGACCAGGTTCAGTTCTCCCTGGCACACTGTGATATCATCGACTCCGGACTCAACGTCAACATCGAGAACAGCGCAGGAACCGTCCGTGACGGAGGCCTCCTGGAATATGCAAGACTGAAACATATCACACTGCAGGCGTGGTCGCCCTTCCAGTACGGAATGTTCGATGGAACCTTCATAGGCTCCGAGAAGTACCCCGAGCTCAACAAAGTACTCGAAGAGATGGCAGAGAAATATGGCGTGACACCGGGAGCCGTCGCGGTGGCCTGGATCATGAGACACCCCGCGGGAATCCAGACCATCGTCGGGACAACCAAAGGCTCAAGACTTGCGGAAATCGCCGCTGCCGACACCTTCAGGCTCGAACATGACGAATGGTACAGGCTGTACCTCGCTGCCGGTAAGCAGCTGCCCTGAAATATTCCCAGCCCTGCGGCGGCATAATATTTGAGCCGGGGCAGGGAAAAATTGTAAAATCCTGATTTACCTTGAAGAATAGATTTCCCTGAAGTTAAGAATAAGAAAACACAAGGAAAAGCGGCTGTCAGACAACCTCTGACAACCGCTTATAAATTGTAGCAGGGGAAGAGGGATTCGAACCCCCATGAACGGTTTTGGAGACCGTGATACTAGCCATTGTATGATTCCCCTTGGCAACAGATGAATTATAGCATGCACTTTATCGAAGCACAAGCCTAAATTTTAATCCGCTGACATAAATTCTCTCCCGCCGGCAGTAATCTGCAGGCGGGAGATCTGAGTCTTATTTCATGAGACGGGAGTCAGGCCTTCCCGTAGTGGTATTTTCCGGATGTCAGCTTAAATACGCTGACCTTTCTGCCAAAGCGTGTCTCTGTTCCGATGCAGGTGACGCCTTCCTGCGCCGCGAAGGCTGTGACGTCGTCATCGCCCGTGGGCAGGTACAGGACAGCACTCGTATTGGCGGGAACTGTCGCGTCATAGGAGGTGAGGTGTCCGTCCTCTGCCTTCCAGGACGAGCGGATGGTTCCGTACCCGGAATCGTAGGAGCCGTCCACAAAGGTGAAGTTCCCACCCGGTACGGGCTGCAGAATAAAGCTCTTAAACCCGGCGGTATCATCTCTCTGGATTCCTGCCTGATACTCCATCATCCAGGTGCCGACGGCGCCCAGCGAGTAGTGGTTGAAGGAATTCATGCTGTTCTGTCCGCCGAAGCCGTTCTCGATCGTAAAGGAGTTCCAGCGCTCCCAGACGCTGGTCGCGCCGTTGACTACGGGATACAGCCAGGACGGATATGCTGTCTGCTCAAAGAGACGGTAAACAGTATCGATGTATCCGCCCTCGGTAAGTGCGGGCAGGAGAGGGCCGGTTCCCATAAAGCCTGTGGTCATGGTGTAGCCGGTCTTTTTGCAGGCTTCGTCAAGGAACTGTCCTGCATACTCCAGGTTCTCGTCGCTGAACACGCCGCAGACAAGAGGAAGAGAGTAGGAAGACTGTGTATCCTGGACCTGTCCGTCCGCGGTTCTTGTCCTGTGATCCTCGCCGACGTAGACTGCGTTCCATTCCGTCTTCAGGCCGTCCGCGTAAGCCTTGAACAGCTCAGCGTCACGGGCATAATCAGCGCATGCCGAGGAGTCCTCCGGAGCGGAGCTTTGCAGAATCTGTGCGGCTGCCTGGACAAAGCGCGCGACCCTGTAAAGCATGGCGTTGGACAGAAGGGCGATGTCGGTGGGCACTACTGCCAGGTGGTCTGCGGAGAAGCCCACATCGGCTGTAAGATAGCTGCAGCCGGGAGCCTTTTTCTCCATCATGTTCGTGACATGGAGCCGGTAAGCTTCATAATTCTCCCGAAGATACTTTATATCCGCGTACTGGAGCCAGGCCTCGAAGGGGAGGACGACGCCCGCCGCGTTCCATGCGTAGCCGAGCGAGAAGGACTCGCCGATCGTCGCATAGGAGGGGGCGAACAGGTGGTAGGTTCCGACCCTGTCCTGGGAGTCTCTCTGCATGAGAGAGTAATTCCGAAGGAAGGCGGACATGTCTGCCATGTAGGTCGCGGTCTCCGAATAGACATTGGCATCGCCGGCCCAGCCGAGCCGCTCGTCTCTCTGCGGGCAGTCTGTCGGGATGGACAGGTGATTGCCAAGCGTTGAGCGGATGATATTGGTAAAGAGCCGGTTTGTCAGCGGATTGGAGGATTCATAGTGCGAGGTCTGCGTGACACTGCTAAGGACCAGTCCCGTAATATTCTCAGCCGGGATCGGCTCATCCAGTCCGGATATCTCCACATACTGATAGCCGTGGAAGGTAAAGACGGGGCAGAACACCTCCGTTCCTTCGCCCTTCATGATATAGCGGTCGGTTACGAGAGCACCGCGGAGGTTCTCCGTCAGGATCAGGCCTTTCAGGTCGCCGTAGCAGTACGGATTCTCGGGATCCAGCTCGGGGTAGAGCTTTTCGGAGTAGCGGATGGTGACCTCTCTGCCTGCCTGTCCGCATCCCTCGGGGAAAACAATCCGCGGGATGCCGACCATGTTTTCACCCATATCGTAGATAAAGACGGTCGAGTTATCGCTGCCGCGGACCTGCTTTGAGACAAACGCAGCGCTCAGCTCCTTGTATTTGCGGATGCCGGTATCCAGCCTTGCCGTTATAACGGGGTGAACGCCGCAGACACACTCATCCATAAGAGTTGCAGCCTTAAAGAGAGCAGATCCCTGTGAGGTGCCGGCCTGTGCGGTCATAAATCCGGGAAGATCCCAGCCTTCGAAGGCGGCTTCCAGCGTGGCGTCATAGGTCTCGCCGTTGAAATTGGCTGCGTAGCGAACGGGGCCGTCTACGCTGCACTGCCAGGAGGCGTCCGTCGGAACATACTGCGTCCTGCCGTCCGCATAGCGCACTGCAAGAAGTGCGAGGAACGCCTGGCGGTCGCCGTAGAAATTGAAATTCTTCATGTCGTAGGAGGCTTCGTCAGAGTACCAGCCGGTCGCCAGAACGGCGCCCATGGCGTTTTCGCCCTCCCTGACAAGGTCCGTAACATCATAGGCGGAGTAGAGGATGTGCTGGCGGAAATCCGTATCGCCGGGCGTCAGGTATTCATCACCGACTTTCCTTCCGTTGATCGTCATTTCATAAATGCCGCGCGCAGTCACATATACCTTTGCGGAAGCGACCTGCCCGTTGGCTTCAAAGTCCCTGCGCAGCATGGGCATGCCGCCGAAGGAAGGATCCGCAAAGAAGAGTGTCCCGGGCTTTCCCCGGATGCCGTCTGCCTGCGCGGCGGCGCCGCTGCATCCCTCAAAGATGCGCCAGGAGGCGCCGGTATTTCTGCCAAAGACAACGTTTCTTTCGCCGCCGTAATGCCGGATGCAGAAATCAGCAAATAGAGCCTCAGTATTCTCTGCGGTGACAAATCCGACATTGCAGAGTCTGGGGAAAATCGGGACGTCCAGGGCGGTGTTCAGCGGATTCAGTATGAGACTGTATTCGGGCTCGCCGTTATCCTTTTTGCCGGTCTCGAGCATCTGTCCGTCGATGCTGACGGATTCCAGCTTGCTGCTGCAGATTACCGCTTCGAAGGAGTGTGCCTCAAACCGGTTATTCTCATCGATGACCGAAGCGGGAACGGGAATGGAGGCAATCAGCTTCTCCTCTTCCTCACCGGGCATATAACCCTTTCTGCGGATCTCAAGAGCCGCGGGGAGGCTTCCCGCATTCAGGCATAAGGTTAAATAGTTCTCGCCGTTAATCAGGTAATTGTTGTGGATGCTGGAAAGGAGCCTGGGATCCGCCGCGCCGAAAACGACGCCGGCCCTGCTTCCATCACTCCCGATCTGCATGGTGAACTGGATGCGGAAAACAGGCATTGTCTCCGCTGCAAGGCTGATGGTATCAGGACCGATCCATTTTGCTCCGTGCCAGGAATCAAGACCGGTGCCCATAAGGCCGGTCGAAAAAACGGAAGATGCCGTAAGGACAGCGCCGGTCTCATCCGTTACCTGCACTTCCCACTGATAATCCGTCTCCGGGATCAGTGCCTTTGCATCTCCGGGATAGGCGATGGCCGCGGAATCGGAGGATTCCACAATCCCGCTGTCCCAGAACAGCTCATCGCCGCTGCAGACGCGGATCCTGTAGGCGCGCTGGCAGGCGCCGGTCCTGTCCGACTTCATCTGCCAGCCAAAGGACGGAGACGCATCGTCAATGGAAAGAGGTGCTGTCATGTGATCGACTTTAAGGAAAACAAGTTCTGCCTTCTGATCCTGGCTGCTCATCCCCATAGAGGTAATAGTTTCTGAATTCTGCATGGTGTAATCCTCCCAATTCATTTGCTGCTATAACCCCAAAGTTATCATCTCATTCAGTCTCCGGGAAACAGGATCCCCGCATCCTTTCGACTGTTTTCAATAACGGAAACCGTATCAATCGTCGAATCGAGGCGCGCATATGCCGCGTCAAGATCGCCCGAGAGCATCATGGCCGTGATTTCCCTTACCTCATAATACCACCGGTCGGGAACGGGCTGCTCGTTAAAAGTCTCGTCGCCTGTTTTTGTGACTGTCCTGACCGACTGGATTCCGTTTGATCCGTTCTCGATATAGATATAACCCTTCTCTCCCTCGATCTGGAAGAAGTTGACTCCCCAGGTATCCTTGGCGCCGGCATTCGTGCTGACAAAGCCGTCATACTGCATGACCATGACGCCGGAGGTGTCGGAAAGGCCGGGGTAGCGGTTTGCCATATAGCGGGCGGAGGCGGGCTTTCCGAAGAGAAGGACATTTAAAAGGACGTTGTAGAAATTGATGTCCATCAGGCAGCCGCCCGCGTAGTCGGGATCAAAGATGGCCGGCTTTTCGCCGCGAAGGACTGCGTCATATCTGCTGGAATACTGGCTGTAATTGCTGATGACAAGACGGATCCTGCCGATTTTCGCAAGCTCTTCCTTTAAGATTTTGTAGTTGGGAAGAAAGCTTGTGGGAGCGGCCTCGACCAGAAACAGTCCGCGCTCTTTTGCGAGGGCTGCCAGCTCTCTTGCGTGCTCTTCCTTTGTCGTAAAGGGCTTCTCCGTTATGACATTTTTGCCGGCAAGAAGTGCCTTCTTCGTGTACTCGTAGTGCAAAAGGTTCGGGATCGCGATGTAGACCGTATTGATCCTGTCATCCGAAAGGAAAAGGTCAAGATCGGTATAGGTCTTCCCGCATCCGTACTGCGATGCCAGCGCCTCTGCCTTTTCACTGCTGCGGGAATAGACCGCCTCCAGTGCGATACCTTCTGTTTTTACAACATTGTCCAGTACAGAGCGGACAATGACTCCGCTTCCGATGGTTCCGAGTCTTACCTGTTCCATGTTCATCCTCCATGCCGCAGCGGGCTGTGTGTCACCCGCTGCCTATGCGCGTTACCTGCTGCGCTTTGCGTGTTATTTACTGCGCTTTGCAACCTCTGTTGCTTCTTCCAGAATCTCAAGGACCTTTACGACTTCCTCGTCTTTGATGCACTTTTCCGCGCCGTTTTCGATGGCGTCGATCAGATTGTCGTAGATTCTCTCGTAGTGCGCGCAGCCGACCGGAACCTTCTCCGTGATCTTTTCGCCTGCGTCATTGACATAGACGAGCGTTCCCCATCTGTCTTCCGGCGCGGGATCCGTGCTGATGACATGTCTTCCGACGACCTTCTTTTTCCCGGAGTTGTGAATGACGGGAGGAAGGGTAAAGCTGCCCTTTGTTCCGTGCAGTGTGAAGCGGGGATAATCTATCAGGACACACATCGAGGTGTTGACGGATGCCTTGCAGTTGCCGTAGAAGAACTCGAGGTCATAATAGTCGTCACCGACACCGGGGTGGTGGATGCTGCGGACATCAAGATTTGTGCGGTCGGGGATGCCGAAGAGACTGATCACCTGATCGACCGTGTGGACACCAAGATTATACAGTGTTCCGAGGTGGTCATACCACCCGTTCTCACGGAAATAATCATAGTGGCTCTCGAGGCGGACGGGAGTCCCGATTTTGCCGCTCTCGATGACCTGCTTTAACGCCAGGAAATCAGCGTCAAACCGTCTGTTCTGGTTCGGCATGCAGATCAGTCCTTTACTCTTTGCGAGGGCAAAACACTCGCGGGCCTCCGCTGCCGTAGGCGCAAACGGCTTTTCGATCAGCGCGTGCTTTCCGGCGTTTAAGATCTGCTTTGCATAGGACATGTGAAAGCGGTCCGGGGCGGATACAACGACGAGGTCGACCTCGGGATCGGAGAGAACGTCGTCAAAATTGACTGTGAAAGTAATCTCCGGATAGAAGGGCTCGTATTCCGCAAACTGCGCGATGTCCTCCTGCCTGCGGAAAACATATTTGACGCGGATATCATCGCGGTTTTCCACATAGGGGATATGATACTCACGAACCGAAACACCGAATCCGACATAAGCAACTGTAATCATCTCTTTACACTCCTTGTTTAATAACAAAAGCCTGTTCTTTTCACCTGCGGGAGGCTTTCTGCCTGCCTTACGATGACTACTATAACAGACTTCCGGGAGGTGGAAAATGTCTGAATCGAGCATCTTTTATTGATCTTTTGTGATATAATTGCGCGAGCACGAAGTGCGGAGCGCGCGGCGGCATATCTTACAGAGACCAAAAGAACGGTCGCGGATATCGGGATGCTGGTCGGCTATGAGTCGCCGGAGGTCTTTATCCGGGCGTTCGAGAAGGTTTTCGGCATGTCGCCGACGGCGTACAGGAAAAGGAAACAGGGCGATGCGACGCCCGTGCGGGAACAGCTATGATTCAGAATATCTATCCGGAAGTTTTTTACAATCAGTTCAGGAACGACGGCAGGGCGGCGGCAAGAGATGAGGATACGGTGTTTGCCTTCTGCGGAAGGACGATCCTTGTCCGGACCGATGAAAGGGGCGTGCTTGTTTTCCCCTCCGTCAGGGAGGCGAAAGACGTCGGCCTTTCGGATCACCTCCAGTACCTGTTTTCCATATGCAGGGACCCCGAAGGGGAGGAGCACAGATTCTTTCTGTATACGGATTACGGCGCGGATAAAGAGAGTATCATCCTGAAGCTCCCTTTCTATTCCTTCGAAGGGATGATGAACTTAAGACTCCTGAATCCCAAGGATCTTTGCTTTGCGGGAATGACCGCATACCATCTCTATGTCTGGTACAGGGACAACGTTTTCTGCGGAAGGTGCGGCGAAAAGACGCATACCTCCGAAAAGGAGAGGGCGCTTGTCTGCCCCCGCTGCGGCAACACGATTTATCCGAAGATCTGCCCCGCGGTGATTGTGGGCGTAACGAAAGGCGACCAGATCCTGATGACGAGGTACGCGGGACGGAGCGGCGCCGGCAAGGCCCTGATCGCGGGCTTCTGCGAGATCGGCGAGACAGCGGAGGAGACCGTGCAGCGGGAAGTTATGGAGGAGGTAGGACTCCATGTCACGGACATCCGGTATTACAAGACCCAGCCGTGGGGCTTTGAGTCGGATCTCCTGCTCGGCTACTACTGCCAGGCGGCCCCGGGAGAGGACATCGTCATGGACGAAAACGAGCTTTCCAGAGCGGTATTTGTCCCCAGAAATGAAATCGGCCAGGAAGACAATGATGTCAGCCTGACCGCGGAAATGATCCAGTATTTCAGAGACCATCCGGAGAAATTCTGAGCGCGGCTTAAGGGGGAGCTTGCGCGGACGGTCTCTTTGTAACAGCTGCTTAGAGAATAGCCTCTGCGGAATGCTCCTCAAATCTCTCATCGCAGTATTTGCAGCGATAGATGCCCTTTTTCTCGTCCGCAAGATAGAAGATATGGGGAAGTCCCTGTTCGATGGAGGAAATGCATCTGGGGTTCGTACACTTTACGATGCCGCGCATTTCCTTCGGAAGAGAGAGGGAACGCTTCTCAACAATTTCCCCGTCCTTGATTACATTGACTGTGATATTGCGGTCGATGAAGGCGAGGACGTCGAGGTTAAGCGAATTGATGTCGCATTCGACCTTCAGG
>ODAI013183289.1_pt1 | contig 10196 bp, 11 predicted proteins | sample 1539321 | NCBI WGS metagenome assembly ODAI01 (sample SAMN02144231, study PRJEB22623) | gut metagenome | biome: sheep rumen | host: Ovis aries | place: New Zealand | reverse complement strand
TATAAAATTCAAAACAGTCCCAGCTTATAACATAAATAAACAATATCATAAAAAAGAATATGGATGGGTGGGATACATAATAAATTTAGATAAAAAATACTATATAATGGGAGATACAGATAGTACTGAAGAAGCAAGTATAATAAAATGTGACCATCTATTCGTGCCAATAGGAGGTACATATACCATGGATTATAAAGAGGCGGCAAACCTAACAAATAAAATTAACCCAAAAGTAGTAACACCAATTCACTATGGTTCTATAGTAGGAACCAAGGAAGATGCAAAAAAATTCTCAAATTTAGTAAATTCTGATATAAATGTAGAAATAATTCTAAAATAATATTCATAAAACAAGAAAAGTATGATAAAATATTGTAAAAGCAATGAAGAGGACAACATTATTAAAAAGTATTTTAAAGAGAGTTTGACACTGGTGGAAGTCAAATAAATAACTTTAATAATTACTACCTCAGAGCTGACTAAAAGTCCGGCAGTAAACCGTTATACAAATTAAGTAAAAAATAAGGATGGTACCGTGCACTTTAGCACTCCTTGCATAATAGCGAGGAGTTTTTTTGATTATAGGGGGAAAACAAAAATGACGAAAAAAGAAATAAGAAAAACACCTTCCATTACTATGGCATACTTTTTAAAAACATACCTAGGTGTGACAAACACAATATTACTTAATAAATTAACAGAATTATCACACTGTGAACTTAAAGAAGTAGCTAAAATATATGGAGTAAAGCTATCAAAAATATCCTTTGATACTTTAACAAAAGACATGATAGCTAGAGGAGATATATTGCTAGTAGAAGATAACTTTGGAAATAAAGCTCCATATATAAATCCGTTGAGAAAAATGGAAAATGAGTATGAAACAACACTAGATGAAAGATACGTATCACACGAATTATATGATTTAGAAGGAGAGGATAATAATGATCAATATAAAGGAAAACAAAAAGTTAAATACATTAAATCATAGCTGTGCACACTTACTTGCTCAAGCTGTAATGCATTTATATAAAGATGCAAAACTTTGGGTAGGGCCAGTAATAGACGAAGGGTTTTATTATGACATAGATCTAAACGGTCACACTCTAACGGATGAAGATATTGAAAAAATAGAAAAAGAAATGAAAAAAATATCTAAAGATGGAAAAAGAATATATAGAGAAGAACTAACTAAAGAAGAAGCTTTAGAAAAATTTAAAGACAACCCATATAAAATTGACATAATTAAAGAAATTCCAGAAGGAGAAATAATAAGCTGCTATACCCAAGGAGACTTCACAGATTTATGCAGAGGGCCACATGTAAGTTCAGTAAAAGAATGTAAATACTTTAAACTACTTAAATTTAGTGGATCATACTATAAAGGAGATTCAAACGAAAAGCCACTACAAAGAATATATGGGGTTTGTTTTAAAACTAAAGATGACTTAGAAGATCATCTTAAAGAATTAGAAGAAGCAAAAGAAAGAGACCATAGAAAAATAGGAAAAGAACTTGGAATATTCATGCTTTCAGATTTAGTAGGAAAAGGGCTTCCACTATGGCTTCCAAATGGATATACATTATGGAGAATAATTCAAAATTATATTACAGATAAAGAAGTAGAATACGGCTACAAACATGTTCATACACCTGACTTAGGAAACGTAGAATTATACAAAACATCAGGACATTTCGACCATTATAAAGAGGATATGTTCCCAGTAATGGAAATGGATAACGAACAGTATGTTTTAAGGCCAATGAATTGTCCACATCACATGGTAATATATGGAAATTCACTTCACTCATACAAAGACCTTCCAATTAGAATAGCAGAGATAGCTAACGACTTTAGATATGAAGCAGCAGGAGCAGTTAAAGGAATAGAAAGAGCTAGAAGCTTTACCCAAAATGATTCACATATTTTCTGTACAAAAGATCAGATAAAAGAAGAATTCAAAAATGTATTAAATCTTATAATAGAAGTTTATAAAGATTTTGGAATAGATATTACTAAAAACAAATTTAGACTATCCCTAAGAGACCCAGAAGATAAAAAAAATAAATACTTTAAAGACGACGACATGTGGAATACTGCAGAAGATGCCTTAAGAGAAGTTTTAGATGAAATAAAAGTAAAATACTTTGAAGCAAAAGGAGAAGCCGCATTCTACGGCCCTAAGTTGGACATACTTATAAAACCTGCAGTCGGATCAGAAGTTGCTATTCCAACTATACAGTTAGATTTCCTACTTCCAAGAAAATTTGACTTGACATATGTAAACGAAAAAGGAGAAAAAGAAACACCTATAGTAATTCATAGAGCAGTACTAGGATCACTAGATAGATTCATAGCTTTCCTTTTAGAGGAAACCAAAGGAGCACTACCACTATGGCTAGCTCCAAATCAAATAAATATTATCCCAGTAAATAATAACCTACACTTAAAATATGCAACCAAGATATACAATAAATTAAAATTAGAAGGTTATAGAGTAACGATGGATACAAGAGATGAAAAATTATCGTATAAGATGAGAGAAAGCCAAATTAAAAAAACACCTTATACATTAATATTAGGAGATAAAGAAGAAGAAACAAAGACATTAAGTTATCGAAAATATTCGACAACCGCTACAGTAAATTTATCATTAAAGCAATATTTAAAAGATCTTAAGGACGAAATTGAAAACAAAAAATAGGAGATAATATGGAGTGTACATTATTAACAAAACAAGAGGTTTGTGATAACCAGATACAAATATTTAAAAAATATGGCACAAATGCAGCAGTGACAGACTTCTCACTACTATTAGGAATAGAAGTATCATCAAACCACACATGTGATACATTATATTATCGAGATAAAGACTATATAGACACAAGAGCAGCCGATTATTGGACTAAAACAAGAGAAAAAGACAAAGTAATAGCTATATCATCATATAGTTTTGGTTATAACAGTCCAAAAAATATGAAAAACAGATATCTAGGAATAAGGCCAGTAATTAAATATTCTGATATTTTAGATGAATGCTTAAATAAAAGACTATCGGATAAAGAAGTTATAGAAGTAGAATACGGCGAATATCCTCAGACGATATGTGATGAAAAAATAAGACTAGAATTAGAAAAAGAATATAAAGAAGATAAATTAGTTAAAACAAATAAAACTTATGTTATAAACTCAACCAAAGAACCCTATAACACTAAAATACTACAAGAATACCAATGTAATGGTAGAAAATATATTAGATTTATAGCCGATGGAAATCAAGTAAGAACAAAATTATCAAATAAAAAATATATAGAATATGGTAAAGCCTACTGGATTAAAGTAGAACCTATAATATGGATGATAGATAAAGAAGAAGATATTGCAGTTTCTAAAAAACTATTAATCTCAGGCATGCCATTTGATAACAATTACAAAGAAAGTTTTGAAGAAACAGAAATATATAAATATCTAAATAACTATTTTATTAAAGAAATAATCACAGAAAAAAAGATAAGAGATAAAAGTAAACTAGAAGAAGTAGAAGAATATTTAGAAAATTTATCTCTTCAAGAATTACAAGAACTTAGAATTATTATAGAAAAACAAATAAAAAAAGAAGTAAAAATAAAATGTAAAGGAGGAATAAGATGAGACAGTTTACAGAGCAAGAACAAGTTAGAAGAAATAAAGTAAACGACTTGATAGAAAAAGGAGTAAAGCCATTTGGGTATAGATTTGACGTAACTTCAAACTCAAAAATAATTAAAGATGAACATTTAAATGATACAAAAGAAGAGCTTGAAGAAATCAAAGAAAACGTTATTATTGCCGGTAGAATAATGACAAAAAGAAGAAAAGGAAAAGCAGGATTCTTCCACATACAAGATAAATATGGTCAAATACAAATATATATTGCCATAAACGAAGTAGGGGAAGAAGCATATGATCTATTTAAAGCGTCAGATATTGGTGATATAGTTGGAATTGAAGGATTCATATTTAAAACAAATACAGGAGAATTATCAGTACATGCAAAAAAATATATACATCTAGTTAAAGCTCTAAAACCACTTCCAGAAAAATATCATGGTCTAACAGATGTTGAAGAAAGATATAGAAGAAGATATGTAGACTTAATTATGAATGAAGAAGCTAGAAAAATAGCCTTCGCAAGACCTAAAATTATAAGAACAATTCAAAGATACCTAGATAACTTGGGATATACAGAAGTAGAAACACCTATTTTAAATCCGATATTAGGAGGCGCTGCAGCTAAACCATTTGTAACACACCATAATGCACTAAACATGCCATTCTATCTTAGAATAGCAACAGAATTACCACTAAAGAGACTTTTAGTAGGTGGAATGGATGCTGTATATGAAATAGGAAGAATCTTTAGAAACGAAGGAGTAGATAGAAAACATAACCCAGAATTTACATCAATCGAACTATATAAAGCATATTCAGATATGTATGGGATGATGGATATAGCAGAAGGAATAATAAGCGAAGCATGTATGGAAGTAAATGGTACTTATGATATAGAATATATGGGAAATAAAATAAGTCTAAAACCAAATTTCAAAAGAATACACATGGTAGATGCTATTAAAGAAGCTTGCGGAGTAGATTTCTGGAAAGAAATGACTCTAGAAGAAGCTAAAGAACTAGCAAACGAACATAAAATAGAGCTAGAACCACATTTCGAAATAGGACATATAATAAATGCCTTCTTTGAAAAATACGTAGAAGAGACATTGATAGAGCCAACATTCGTATATGGTCATCCAGTAGAAATAAGTCCACTTGCCAGTAGGAGTGATGACCCAAGATTTACAGAAAGATTTGAACTATTCATTTGTGGTATGGAGTTTGCCAATGCATTTACAGAACTAAATGATCCAATAGATCAATACGAAAGATTTGAAAACCAGCTAAAAGAAAGAGATTTAGGAAATGAAGAAGCAAACGAAATGGATTTAGACTTCGTAGAAGCACTAGAATATGGAATGCCGCCAGCAGGTGGAATGGGTATAGGAATTGATAGATTGATAATGCTTTTAACAGGTGCAGAAACAATTAGAGAAGTTATTCTATTCCCACACATGAAAAATAAAAACTAAAAAGCTACGCAAAATAAGCGTAACTTTTTCTTTTTTTTTCTTGAGATAAATCTGTCACTTTTGAAATGAATTTAACAGGAAATGGAACGAATGATGAAAACATATATAAAATAGTAAAATAACTTTTTTCAAAGTTATTTTTTTGTAATAAAAATAAAAACAATAAATATAATTAATTAGAAATGTACTAGGAGGGATAATAATGATTAATAAAAGAAGTCTTTGGTTTTTGACACTATTTAGTTTGATATTAGTATTAAGCGTTTATTACATTACAATGCCAAGCGAGCTTTTAATCGCAACAAATAATGGGACGAATAAGAAAAAGACAGAAGAAGTTTCAGTAACAAAAGAAGAAAAAGAAAGTGCTGAACTAGTGGCTTCAAGAGTAGAGTCTGAAGAAAAAATGTTAGATAAAATATCTGAGTTAAAAAAAATACTAACAGATTCAAAGGCGACAACAGAAGAAAAAAATAAAGCATTTGAAGAATTACAAAATATAAATAAAACAAGATCTGAAGAAGAAAAAATAGAAAAAAGTATTGAAGATGAATTAAATTTAAATACATTTGTAAGTATCGAAAACAATAATATAACAGTAACAGTAGATAGTGATAAACACGATAATAAAATAGCAAATTCTATAATGAGAAATGTACAAAAAAACTTCGATACACAAATGAAAATAACGATAAAATTTAAAAACTAGCTTTCCCTAAAAAGAAAGCTTTTAAATAGGCATTTTTTCTCACTTAAAAAAAAGTAATACATATAGTATAAATGAGTAAATATAAACCACCCATCATAGGAAGTGAGGAAAATATGTCAAATAGTATTCTAACCAAAAGAGAAAAAGAAGTATTCGAACTATTAATAAAAAATAAGACCACTAGTGAAATAGCCAAAGAATTAAAAATAAGCGATAAAACAGTAAGAAATCATATATCAAATGCTATGCAAAAACTTGGAGTAAAAGGAAGAGCAGGTGCTGTAATAGAACTATTAAGGTTGGGAGAAATTAAGTTATAAAAAGGTTATAAAAGACCTTTTTTTTGAATAAATTTAAATAGGTGATTTAAATGCTAAAAAAAATATCAATAAGAAAAATAATACTATCATCCATCGCCTTATTCGCCATATCATTATTATACTTAATGCCATCAAACGAAAACAAACTAAAAGTAAAACAAGAACTAGAATATGTAGGAAAAGAGGTTAAAGAAACAGATATTTTTCTCATGGATAAAAATAGCTATGTTGCATTAACGAGTGTACCTGTAGCCGAACAGGATATAGAAAAAAGAGCAAGAGAACTTATTAAAATACTAACAATAGGAGGAATGGATAGTAAAGTTCCAAGTGGATTTAGCGCGATTCTTCCACCGGACACAGAAATTCTAAATATAACATATGATAAAGGAATACTAAAAGTAAATTTTTCAAAAGATATATTAGAAATAGATAAAAAACTAGAAGAAAAGATGGTAGAAGCCTTAGTATATACATTAACATCAATAGAAAGCGTCGATAAAATAATAATATATGTAGAAGGAGATATACTGACAAAATTGCCAAAGACAAAAATAAATCTTCCAAGCACATTAGATAGAAATTTTGGAATAAATAAAGAATTTAATCTAACAAGCACAAAAGATATAACGGACGTCACCGTATACTACATAAATCAAATAAATGAAAACTACTATTACGTACCAGTAACAAAATATTTAAATGACAATAGAGAAAAAATTGATATTATAATAGAAGAATTATCGGTAGGACTAAATCCAAATAAAAAACTAAAGAGTTACCTAAGTGATAATGTAGAAATAGTATCAAAAAACATAAACGAAAAAACAGTAAGCCTAGAATTTAAAGAAAAACAAAACAATAAAAAAATAGAAGAAAATATTGATAAAACAGTAGCTTTGTCAGTATGCGAGACATATAAAATAGAAGGAATAGAACTTAACAAAACAAAAAGAACATGTAAACACATATAAATAAACTTGTTATTTAATGAAAAAAAATATATAATTAAACTGTAAAGAGAGGTGTAAGCATGAACAGCAAAATTTATACAGTGGAAGAGATAAAGCAAAATTTAAAAAAAATACTAAAAGGTAGCGAAGTAAATAAAGTAACATTATTTGGAAGTTACGCGAAAAATACAGCTGATAAAAATAGTGACATTGATTTAATAATTGATTCTAAAGGAAAATTAATGGGTTTTAAATTATTTAGCCTAATTACAAAAATAGAAGATTACTTTAAAAAAGATGTGGATGCTTTTGAAAAAAAAGAAATAATATCTGGATCACAAATAGATAAAGATATAAAAAAAACAGGAGTAATTGTATATGAAAAATAAAGAAAAAGAATCAATAAAAAAGATGATAGAATATATCGATAAGCCGATTAAGTACACTGAAGGATATGATTTCGATATGTTTAAAAAAGACGAAAAAACTCAGGATGCGACTATATTCAATATAAGCCAAATTGGTGAATTAATAAAAAACATAACAAATGAGACAAAAGAAAAAAATAGTGATATCGAATGGCAGATGATTAAAGGCTTAAGAAATAGAATTATTCATGACTACTCCGGAATTAATTTAACTAATATTTGGTATATTATTAATAATGATTTAAAAGAATTAAGAACAAAACTTGAAAATATTATAAAATAATGCTGTAATAAAACAGTATTTTTTTCTTTTAGCCTTGTTATTTAATGAAAAAAAATATATAATTAAATAAGAATAGAGGGATAAAAATGGACGAACAAATAAAAATAATAGATAAATATTTTGATGCAGCAAATTACATATCAGCATGCCAATTATATCTTTTAGATAACCCACTTTTAAAAAGAAAACTAAAAAAAGAAGACATTAAGAAAAAAATAGTTGGGCACTGGGGAACAGTGCCAGCCCAAAACTTTATATATGCCCATTTAAATAGAATAATAAAAGAAAAAAATCTAAATATGATATACATATCAGGTCCAGGACATGGAGGAAATAGCCCAGTAGCAAACACCTACTTAGAGGGAACATATTCAGAAATATATAAAGATATAACTCAAGATGAAGAAGGTTTAAAAAAGCTATTTAAAAGCTTCTCCTTTCCAGGAGGTATCCCATCACATGCCGCACCAGAAACACCAGGATCAATTCACGAAGGAGGAGAGTTAGGCTACAGTCTTTCTCATGCCTTCGGAGCTGCACTAGATAATAAAGACTTAATAGTCGCATGCACTGTAGGAGATGGAGAAGCTGAAACAGGGCCCCTTGCAACATCATGGCATGGAATAAAATTTTTAAATCCAAAAAAAGATGGATTAGTTTTGCCGATACTAAACCTAAATGGATATAAAATAAGTAATCCAACAGTACTTTCCAGAATGACAAAACCAGAACTAGGAAGTTACTTCTATGGACTAGGCTATAGAGCATACTTAGTAGAAGGTAAAGACAAAAATCAGATACATAAAAAAATGTATTATACGCTAAATAAAGTAATAGAAGATTTTAAAAGAATAAAAAATGGCGAAGAAACATTATGGCCAATGATAATACTTAAAACACCAAAAGGGTGGACTGGGCCAAAAATAGTAAACGGTTCAAAAATAGAGGGAACATTTAAAGCACACCAAGTTCCAATCCAAATAAATACCGAAGAAGATATAGAAATATTAGAAAATTGGCTAAGAAGTTACCATCCAGAAAATCTATTCGATGAAAACGGAACACTAAATAAAGAAATAAAAGACTCACTACCAATAGGAGAAAAAAGAATGGGCGCAAACCCAAATACTAACGGAGGAAAACTTTTAAAAGAACTAAACTTGCCAGATATAAGCAACTATGAACTAAAAATAGAAAGAGGAATAACAAAAGAAGAAGACATGCATAAATTAAGTGAATACTTAAGAGACGTCTATAAAAATAATGAAAACTTTAGAATTTTCTCACCAGACGAAGCAATGTCTAATAGACTATATAAACTATTTGATATACAAAAAAGAGATTGGCAAGAAGAGATAAAAGAAAATGATGAATACTTAAGTAAAGACGGAAAAATAATGGATTCATTCTTATCAGAACACATGTGTGAGGGAATGCTTGAAGGATATTTACTTACCGGAAGACATGGAATATTTGTAAGCTATGAATCATTTGTAAGAGTAGTAGATTCAATGGCTTCCCAGCACGCAAAATGGCTCAAAATATGTAATGAATTAGACTGGAGAAAAGATATATCTTCACTAAATTACATCCTAACATCACACATCTGGCAACAAGACCATAATGGATACACACATCAAGAACCAGGTTTTTTAAATCATATAGCTGATAAAAAATCAGAAATAGCAAGAATATACTTACCATATGATGCTAATAGCTTAATAATTACAGTAGACCATATATTAAAAACAAAAAACAAAATAAACGTTGTAACAGCATCTAAACATCCAAGTTACCAGTGGCTAACTATGGAAGAAAGTAAAAAACACTTCGAAAAAGGAATAGGAATATGGGACTTTGCCAGTAAAGAAAATCCAGATATAATAATCGCATCAGCTGGAGATACACCAACAATAGAAGCACTCGCGGCCACAAAAATAATAAATAAATATTTGCCAGAAATAAATATAAGATTTATAAATATAATTGATCTAATGAAATTAAATAAAAATCATCCCCATGGATTGACAGATGAAGAGTATGATGAACTATTTACAAAGGACAAACCAATTATTTTCAATTTCCATGGCTATCCATCATTAATAAAATCCTTACTATATGAAAGAACAAACAGAAACGTCATAATTCATGGCTAAGAAGAAGAAGGAACCATCACAACACCATTCGATATGAGAGTAAGAAATAAAATTGATAGATATCATCTAGCAATAGACATAATGAATAAACTAAAAATAAACGACAAAGAAATAACTAATATGCTAGAAGAAAAACTAACAAATCATGAGAAATATATTAAAGAAAATGGAATAGACACAGAAGAAATAAGAAATTGGAAATACGAATAAGTATCTT
>ODAI011951222.1_pt1 | contig 10196 bp, 12 predicted proteins | sample 1539321 | NCBI WGS metagenome assembly ODAI01 (sample SAMN02144231, study PRJEB22623) | gut metagenome | biome: sheep rumen | host: Ovis aries | place: New Zealand | reverse complement strand
TAGATTATTATCGCACTTTTTACGTGAAAGTAAAAGCAAATATTCTATATTTCCTTTTGTTCCTTTTATAGGAGAATACGACAGCTGCTGAGCATAAAGACCGTTATCTTCAGCATACCCAATTACGTTATTGATAACTTCTTCGTGAACAGAAGGCTCCCGTACAATTCCGCCCTTTCCTACCTGCTCCCTGCCTGCTTCAAACTGAGGTTTTACAAGGCAAAGGATAACGCCGTCATCAGACAGCACCTGTGAAGCAACCGGAAACATGTGCTTTACAGATATGAAACTGACATCTATCGAGATAAGGCCGATCGGCTCTTCAATAAGTGATAGGTCGAGGTAGCGGATATTTGTCTTCTCCATGTTTACGACCCGGTCATCGTTTCTGAGCTTATAATCAAGCTGCCCGTATCCGACATCTATGGCATATACCTTGCGGGCTCCGTGCTGGAGCATGCAGTCGGTGAAACCGCCGGTGGAAGCGCCCATGTCCATACAGACCAGACCATCGCAGGAGACTCCCCATTCGTTTATGGCCTTCTCCAGTTTAAGCCCTCCTCTGCTGACATAAGGGCATTCCTTTCCCTTTACCTGAACATCTGCGTCTATATCGAAGCGTGAACCGGGTTTGTCTTCAAGACGGCCATCTACGGTGACTAAACCAGCCATTATAGTACGCTTAGCCTTCTCTCTTGATTCAGCTAATCCATTATTAACTACAAGAACATCTAATCTTTCTTTCATGTTTAATGATTCCTGCTTTCCAGGGAGTCAGCTAGTTCTGTGAAAAATGCTGCCTTACTGCCATACGGATTCAATGCATTTTTTGCTTCGGAGGTAAGTCTGTGAAGCTCCGCTTTTGCTGCCTCGAGACCGTGTACATATGCGTAATTGCACTTTCCCTGCTCTGCATCTTTGCCAAGAGTCTTGCCCATAAGAGCCTGATCGCCTTCGATATCAAGTATGTCATCGAGAATCTGAAATGCCACGCCTATATCCTTAGCGTAAACAGTAAAATCCTCAAGCATTTTCTCATCTGCTCCAGCCAGCATGAGACCTGCTCTCACTGGCGCAGTAATGAGATCAGCGGTTTTATGAAGTTCTATATACCTGATAAGAGCAGCATCGGCATCTATGCTTTCGCCTCGTATATCAGCAGTCTGACCTGCGATCATCCCCCTGGCTCCTGCGCGTAACATTATCTCATGAGCTGCTTTTATATGATTTGCCATTTTGACAGCATCATCTGCATATTCAAGCGGACATCCGGTTACGACCTCAGCAGCTGTTGACAGCAGTCCGTCACCGGCAAGTATGGCCATGGCTTCTCCGTAAACCTTGTGGTTGGTAGGTTTTCCCCTGCGGAGGTCGTCATTGTCCATTGCAGGAAGATCGTCGTGTATAAGCGAATATGTGTGAATATATTCAAGAGCCAGAGCATACGGAAGAGCTTCAGTAATGCTTCCTCCTGCAAAATCACACGAAGCAAGAAGCAGTGCAGGTCTGAGGCGCTTGCCACCTACCTCAAGGCTGTACTTCATGGCTTCTGCAAGAACAGCAGCTTCTTCGCCGGGATCTCCTATATAATCAGTCAGGTGCTTATTAACAATATCTTTATATTCGTCAAATTTGAGCATCTTTGATCTCTCCGTTCTCATACAGCTGTATCTTCTGTTCTGCGCTTTCAAGTATCTTTCTGCAGTACTCAGCTTCTTTCATGCCCTCGTCAAAGAGCTTGAGCGAGTCTTCAAGAGTCGTGGCCTGTCTGCCTATTTCAGCTGCCGCGTTCTGAAGATCCTTCAGTGATTCAGTAAACGTCTTTTCTGCCATGGCATGACCCTCCGTTATTTATTTTTAATTCCGGTGACTTTAGCTGCGAAGCTTCCGTCCCTCATAATGATATCGTATTCTTCCCCCACACTTATCGAGGATACATCCGGGACTATGTTGCCTTCCTTATCTGTTACGGCAGCGTAACCCTTCTCAAATACCCTGCGCGGATCATTTTCCCTTAGAATGATTTCAGCTTTATCTACAGCAGCTGATGCTTCTGAGAGCTTTGAACGAATGTTTGCGCTAAGGAGCGCTGTTCCGCTGTCAAGAACTCTTCTTTCAGCAGCGATCTTCTGACCAATGGAAGCAGCGAGTATTGCAGTGCTGCGGCTTATTTCCTCTTTCAGTCTGAACGTATCCATTACGGCCATGTCAGCTGCTGCTGTAGGAGTTTCTGCTCTGGCATCAGCTACAAAGTCGCTGATAGAGAAATCGATCTCATGACCAACCGCACTGATAACCGGGATCTCTGACTCAAATATGGCACGCGCTACGAGCTCATCGTTGAAAGCTGCAAGGTCTTCAGGCGAACCTCCGCCTCTTCCTACTATCAGGGTATCTATATTTATGCCGTTACGGCTAAGGCTGTTTGCTGCTCTTATGTTTTCGCATATGCTGTTTACCGCTCCGAGCCCCTGGACTGCTGTAGGGAAAATAAGAATGTCCGTGAAGTCGTTCTTTGCAGTTATGATCTTTCGTATATCCTCAATGGCTGCGCCGGTTGCCGAGGTTACAACTCCCACTCTGTATGGAAATTCCGGGATTGGCTTCTTGTATTTCTTATCGAAGAGCCCTTCTTTCTCGAGTTTCTCCTTCACACGTCTGAACTCTGCAGCAAGATCGCCTTCTCCGATAGCTTCAACATATCTGATGCTGAGAGCATAAGTGCCGCCCTTTGCATATGGACTTATATCGCACACTGCAACTATCTTTTTGCCGTTCTCCACAAGAGACATATCGATGCGTGCAGCATTCGATCCCCAGATAGTGCATCGGATCTGGCTCTGAGCGTCTTTAAGCGTCAGATAGTAGTGCTGGCCGCTCCTGCTGAGACCGGAGATCTCACCTTCAACAGCAAGTCCGCGCAGATTCAGATCATCACGCAGTTTTTTAGCTATATATTCATTTACCTGTGATACTGTTACCGGTTTCATATTTCCTCTTTGCAAGAAGCGCAGTGCCTACAGCATTGTCTCCGGAAAGCAACGGCTCTCCAAAGCTGATTTCCGGCATATTGCTTCTCTTTGTAATTTCGCGGAACGTTCGGCTCGAGGCCACTCCTCCGGCCATGTATATTCTTTCAGCACTGTATTTTCCGCGGAGATACCGTGCTTCATTTAAAAGCAGCTTTGAGACAGAAACAAACAGCTCTGCTATAACAGAGCTGACTTCAGCATCGGCAGCTCCCGGATTCTCTGAATATCTCATCAGTCTTGTTTCGGCACCAGACAAGTTGAAATGGCCGTCATCAGATTTGATTTCAGGAAGAACTCCTGTCTTTTTAATCTTACTTGTATCAAAGTCTTCTTTTCCAAGGACTTCATAAGCTATTTCATCCAGATAGCTGCCGGATGGAAACGGCTTGCCAAGCGCTACACCGAACCTGTCGAGAAGCTGACCTACGGAAATGTCTTTTGTTCCTCCGACAATGTTCATGCTGTATCCGTCTGCATCCGGGTCACAGAGAAGTGCTTCTGTGGTACCCCCGCTCAGGTGAAAAAACAGCGAGTGCGAAACCGGTGATCTGCCTTCGCTTTCCATCACTGCGGCAGCGTGCCCTTCCTGATGCGAAAATCTGTAAACAGGTACTCTGAGAGCAGAAGCAATCTCTCTTGAAGCATTTACTCCTGCAAGAAAACAAGGCATGTATGAGCCCTCTATCCTTCGCGGTCTTTCAGAGACTCCTACAGCCTTGATGTCTGATGGATCGACAGATCCGAATAATTCCCCGATATAATCAGGCAGCCTGTTGCTGTGCATGAAAAAAGCTTCTGACTGTCTTAAGCCTCGTTTACCTTCAGGTACGTCGAGCAGCACGGCCTTCTGAGCCAGGATACTGCCGTCTGCATCTATCAGAGCTGCAGACGTTCTGTAATTCGAAGTATCTATTCCAAGAAAAACTTTATTCATCCGCTTCGCTGCTGCGCGAGATCTTGCCAAGCACGGAATTGATGAAGGCGTAGGACCGCTCATCACCGTACTTTTTTGCAAGGTTGACTGCTTCGTTTATTGAAACTCTTTCAGGAATGCTGTCAACATAAAGCATCTCTGCAACTGCAGTCCTGAGAATGGCAAGGTCTGTCTTAGCGATCCTGTCGATCGTCCACTTGTCAAGATTTCTGCTGATAAGAGCATCGATCTCTTCATGGTGATCCTGCACAGCAGCAAGTGTCTCTGCAGCCTGCTTCTTTCCTGCTGCCTTTGCGCTCTCCTCAACTATGGAAAGATCAGCGACCTTGAAATCGTTCGTAATATCCATCTGATATACGAGCTGCATTGTTTTTTCTCTGATGTCTTCTCTTTTCAAAACTACTCCTTTTGCAGCAATGATAAGCTGCGGTAATTGCTGCCTGTGAATTTATCTTTTATCTATCCCTTCAACCCGTATATTAACAGCTCTGACTTCAGCTTCAGAGACTTCTTCTACGTCTCTTTTGACTTTCATCTGAATATCATAGCAGAGCTGAGGTATGTTGACTCCGTAGTATACGATTATCTCACAGTTTACTGTCAGATTGCCGTCATCTTCACTGATTTTAACACCAGGATTAGGAGCCCCCATGCCGATGGCTTTCTGTATGTTTTCGCTGAATCCGGGATCCGGAAATCTGCTGACACCATCAAAACCAAGAATGTCTTTTTCTATAAGAGCGATCAGATCAATTTCTTCATTCATCTGAAGTATCCTCTCTCTGCACTTTCTCTATACGTATCTTCTCTATTCTGCGGTCTTTTACCGAGAGAATCGTAAAGTCGTAATCTTCATACGATATAGGCTTATATTTGACATTTTCTCTTGGAATCTCTCCCATAAGGTCGATTATGAAACCTCCGATAGTCTCGCTGGTCTCGGATTCGAGCCCAACACCGGTCTCTTCTTCCAGATCGTCAAGATATACATTGCCATCTACAATAAATGTAGTATCGTTAACTTTCTCAATGATGCGGTCTTCTTCATCAAATTCGTCGTCTATGTCGCCTACGATCTGTTCAATTATGTCCTCAACAGATACGATTCCGCTGAATCCGCCATATTCATCTATGAGAATGGCAAGATGCTGCTTCTCGATCTGCAGTTCTCTGAAGAGTGAGTCTATATTCTTTGTTTCAGGTACAAAATATGCCGGTCTGAGAAGCTGAGCTATGTCTACGTTATCGAAGCCCTTCTTTGTAGCATTGTACAGATAGTCCTTAATATGCAGTATTCCGACAATATTGTCAGGATCTCCTTTATATACAGGAATTCTGGAATGAGTGAGCTCCATCAACTCCTCGAAGTACTCGCTTCTGTCGTCTTCAAGGTCAAACATAAATACGTCAGTACGCGGAGTCATGATCTCGTAAGCCAGCAGATCGTCAAACTCAAAGATAGAGTCGATCATTTTGCGGCCTTCTTCCTTGATCTCACCGGATTCCTGGCCTCTGTCGAGCATGGACATTACCTTGTCTTCGCTGAAGTACGAGTCATCTACATCGACATTCTTGCCCATGATCCTGAGCAGCACGTTTGCTATAGTCTTGCACAGCCATACGATTGGAAGCGTAATTATATAAATGAACTTCTGGAATCCTATGAGCCTTATGCCAGCGGATTCACTGGACTGCGCAGCAAGCTTTTTGGGAAGTATATCCGAAAGCGCAGTGTACACTATGTAGAATCCGAGATTGCAAAGCAGCAGGACCAGTAATCCGATCCCGTCCCTGTAGAATCCGAAGCCATTCGGATCGCCTGAAAGGTCAGTAATCAGAAGCCAAAAGTTGAAAAGCACGAAGCATACAACTATGTTTATATAACTTGCTGCGTGATCTGCATAATGGTATTTTGACGGTTTTGCGAGGAAGGCTGTAACGGTCTTAAGCCTTTTGTTATCTGGCTCATCCTCAAGCATGTCCTTAATGACGTTCCGGTCAATGTAGTCGAGTGCCCTTTTGCAGGCAACAACAAGGCCGTTGAACACCATCAAAAGTATAATAAGTATCAGAAACAAATAAGAGGGTAAACTGCCGTCTTCCATTTTTTATTCCTCATTTCTTTTTGCGAAGGATGAATCCTTCTTCTGGTATGCGTTTAAAGCGGATGCGAAGTATCTGCTGAGGATGCGGAGCGCTCGTAACAGGATTGCCCTCCTCATCGTACATCTCGCTGATGGTTTCTTCGTAATATGGCGTGTATGGCCCAAAGATCTCTACGGTTTCACCAACTGAGAACTTGTTTCTCTGCTCTACTGTTGTGAGCCCTGTATCAGCATCTGTCTCTTTTACAAGACCTATGAATGAATAGTCGCGCGTATAATCGCTTGTGATATAGTTCTGATCTTTGTCTGTCGGTTTATTGTAATAGAAACCGTGGGTGAACTCCCTGTGGCTCGCCTTGCAGAGCTCATCATAGTACTTATGGTCAAACACGTAGTTTTCAGGATCGCTGAGATAAGCGTCTATGGCTGCTCTGTACGCTGTTACAACTGTAGCAACGTAATACATGGACTTCATGCGGCCTTCTATCTTAAGTGAGTAAACGCCTGCTTCAGCAAGATCAGGAATCCGGTCTATCATGCAGAGGTCGCGGGAGTTAAGAATATAACTTCCGTACTGATCCTCTTCGATAGGATAATACTGGCCCGGACGCTGTTCTTCTACCAATGCGTACTTCCATCTGCACGGATGTGTGCAGGCTCCGCGGTTGGCATCTCTGCCGGCCATGAAATTGCTCAGAAGGCACCTTCCGGAATATGAGATGCACATTGCTCCGTGTACGAAGGATTCGATCTCGATGTCCTCCGGAAGCTCCGCTCTCATGACACGGATCTCTTCGAGGCTCATTTCACGTGCGCATACTATCCTTTTTACTCCCTGGGATGCCCAGAAGCGTGCTGAAAGATAATTGGTTGTGTTAGCCTGTGTGGACAGATGGATTTCAGCATCAGGGATCTGCTCTTTTATAAGGCACATTACTCCCGGATCTGACACGAGAAACGCATCAATGGGAATATGCCTGATTTTGCCGATATAGTCTGTCAGAGCCGAAATATCGCCGTTATGCGGGTAGATATTTATAGTCATATACCCCTTGGCGTTATTGGCATGCAGCCAGTCCATGGCTTCTTCTATTTCAGGTACGCTGAGATTTCCGGCACCGGCTCTGAGACTGAACATCTCTCCGCCAAAATATACGGCATCTGCACCGAACCTTACTGCTGTTTTGAGTTTTTCCATATCGCCTGCCGGAGCAAGCAGTTCAAGTCTGGGTTTGTTATCTATTGTTTTCATCTAAAAATCTAATTATTGCAAGTCCGTCTGCACCTGTAAGAACTGATACTTCCAGATCATCGCGCATACGGAGGTATTCAAGAAACTTTTTCATGTATTTGATGCTCGTCCTGTGCCTCTTTGCTGCACTTCCTTCTGCCTGGACGATCCAGCCTTTAAGCAGTATGTTATCGCATACTATGAGAGCATCTTTAGTGCATATTTTTTCAGCTGCTTCAAAGAACTCGCGGTAATGGCTCTTTGCTGCATCTATGAATACAAAATCGTATTTTTCAGATTCATCTGCATCAGAAAGCTCTGCAACAAGTGAATCGAGTATCTCTAACGCATCACCGACACGGAAATCAATGCGCTCCGCTTCTTTCCTGGAAGCAAACTCAGCTCTTGCTGCTTCAACCATTACGGGATTGCGTTCGATGGTTGTAACATGCGCATCAGGAAGTTTTTTCGCAAAAAACAAAGACGAATAGCCATGAGCAGTACCGATCTCAAGTATTCTTTTCGGTCTTGTCAGGCTGGTAAGGATTCCAAGGATTTCTTCTGTTTCAGCGAGGATAAGCGGAACGCCTTCTTCTTCGTTAGCGCGTCTGAGAGCAGCGAGATCATCATCAACAGCCTTATGCTGACGATCGACGAATTCTTTTAAAGGAACATCCCTGACGTCTATCATTCGCCTTCGCCTTCCTTCCCGCTCTCGTCATCCTCTGGTTCCTCAGATGCAGCTTTTACAGCTTTTTTGTACTCTTTACGCCATTCTTTGAACTCATCCAGATCATCAGTAAACCTGTGAGTTCCGTCAAGAGCGCTGTTGAGTACATAATGAGTGTACTCGTGCTCCTCCGGATAAAGCGCAGCCATTATTGACTCTTTTCCAGGAGAACAGAGCGGCTTCTCAGGCAGCTCATCTATACTGGTGAGTCCCATGTTTATACGATTGTGTATAACGCCGGACACAGCAGCCCTTTCCTTATCGACGGAAGTCTCCTTCTCGATCATGGAAGCTATTACAAGAAGCTGCCTTGTAGTAATACCGAGCTCATCTGTCCTGGCTTTGCAGTCTTCGTTAAAGAAGTTATTAAATGCATCGAGCATCATGATTATCATCATGGACTCATCGGCATCTGCAGATAGTGTGTATTCACCCGGAAGCAGGAATCCTTCGATAAGATCTGCTCCTTTTAAGCCCTCCGGGTTTTCACCGAGTACATCGAGCTGGGCCAGATCAGGTGAAGCAGCAGCTTCAAGAAATGCCTCCATTTCTGCAAGACCGTCTCTGTCCAGTGCAGCGGCGAGCTGTTTAACAGTATAACCAGGAGGAACAGTGAATCCCTTCGATGTAGTAAGCCCGCTCTGGAGAGTTCTAAGAATGCTTATGGAGTCCATTGATGGTGACAGATAGTATGTACCCGGCTTGAAATCCTTAGCGAAAGTGAGCTTTCCAAGAGTCTCAAAGCTTGATGATTTCTTAATAAACTTCTGTTCGTCCAGATGAACAGCTATGTCGCTCAGGCTCTCACCTTCTTCTACGACAAAATCCGCGTAGGTCGTACGCGTTCTGTCGTAAGGTCTGGACATCATATAAACATACCAGAGGACCAGTGCAGCAATGATTATAAGAGCTGTAATGATCCTCAGCGGTATGCCGAATCGCCTGATGCTCTTGGGATCTTCTTTCAAAGGAATCTCCTACTTGGATCTGCCGAGATATTCGCCTGATCTTGTATCGATCTGGATTCTCTCACCTTCGTTGATGAAGATAGGAACCTGAATAACAGCACCAGTCTCAACAGTAGCTGCCTTTGTTACGTTTGTAGCTGTATCACCCTTTACGCCAGGCTCAGTCTCAACGACTTCAAGGTCTACGAAATTAGGAGCTTCAACGGTGAATGCATTGTCCTTATAGAATTTAACTGTAGCAACGTCATTCTCGCGGATATACTTGATAGCATCCTCAACGAGATCGTATGTCAGAGGAACCTGATCATAAGTCTCCTGATCCATGAAGTAGTAGAGCTCTCCATCATTGTAGAGATACTGCATCTGCTTTGTCTCGATGTGTGCCTTAGGGAACTTATCGTTAGGGTTGAAAGCTTCCTCGCGTGTAGCACCAGTAAGGATGTTTCTGTACTTTGTTCTAACAAAAGCAGCACCCTTGCCCGGCTTAACATGCTGGAAATCGAGCACAACATGAGGTTCGCCGTTCATCTCAAAAGTAATACCTTTTCTGAAGTCACTTGCATAAACCATTAGTTTTTCTCCTTTTATAGTTAATTTAATTAATTGGCAATTAATTGTTTTATATGTTTGATAAAACGCATCGGCTCGCCTGCTCCGTCTACGGGAATGCCATCTCGTTCGACCTTGCTTCGCGGGGAACGGCGCTGACGCTTCGCTTGCGCGACTCGTTCCAGCCACTCAGCTGCGGTCTCGCTCCGGCATTCCTAGCGTATCCTACGCACACGCTCGCCTCTACGTTTTATCAAACATATGATATTTATGCTTTCATGCCCATTGCCTCGCCTATTATACCAAAAACATCGTTCATCATCAGCATAAATGTGCCCTGTGCCTGCATGTACTGTGCAGCAAGAGGCTTTGTGGCTATCATTGTGCTGAGTGTCTGGAATCGTGTAACGATTGATTTATCTGGCTCCTGACCCGAAAGCTGGGCTGCCTGAAGCTGCATCTGAAGATCCTGAAGCTCTTTGAGCATGTCGGAAACTTCCTTGTCGTTATCAACGAGCAGTCTCATTCTGTCGAATTCCTTGAACTCGTTGGATTCCTTTATTGCCTTGGCAAGGCTGTGAGCCTCGTCGTATACATTCATGATATGTTACCTCCTCTATACGTACAGAATGACCGGAATTATCATC
>ODAI012089630.1_pt1 | contig 10197 bp, 10 predicted proteins | sample 1539321 | NCBI WGS metagenome assembly ODAI01 (sample SAMN02144231, study PRJEB22623) | gut metagenome | biome: sheep rumen | host: Ovis aries | place: New Zealand | reverse complement strand
AGAGCTGCTTTTTTCCACCGCAGAAGAAAACGCCTCCGTCCTGACATCCTTTGATTCCATCTGATATCCTGCCCTTTTACGCTCTTTGTCATATGAGGCAAAATCATTTACAATGGCTCCTTTTTCAATTTCGGAAAATCTTTTCTCAAGCGCAATGACCAGCTCGTCACTCCAAACCACTTCCTTCATCGGGTAAATGAGAACCTGCTCGTGATTTCCGGAGGAAGTCTGCGTTTCAACTTCAAAGGATTTAATCTGCTCGATTTCCTCAAAATCAAAAACAATGCGTACAGGTTTTTCTTCACCAGGCATGAAAACGTCTATCACTTCACCGCGGACAGCAAATTCACCGCGCATACCGACTTTGGGAACCCTTAAATATCCGAGGCTCTGAAGTTTTTCAGCAATTTCATTCGGATCAACGGCCTGCCCCTTTCTCAATGTAAAAGAAAGTTCCCTCATGTACGATGGAGGCGGCACCGGAGTCAGAAGAGCCCGCTGCGGAATTATGAAGATTCTGTCTTTTTTTAATCCCGGCATGGAAAGTTTTGCAAGAACACCTGCCCTGCTTCCAAACACAGACGAACCTTTTCCCGCCGGCCTGTAAGGAATCATCCCCCACCACGGAAGTTTGTGAATTTCAACCCGGTCTGCAAGTATGGTCTCAAGGTCTGTTTCATATTCATCAGCATCTTTCTGAGACTGCGCTATAATCACATAATCACTGGGTGAGGATTTTTTTCCATAATATTGCTCATTATGAAGTTTTTTAAAAGCTTTCTGCCTGATTGTTTCCGCCACGAAAAAAGACGGAAGACTTCCGTTCAGCCCTTTTACAGAACGTTCAAAAGGAATTTCCTGTGTGGAAACCTCGTTCACAGCAGATTTAAAGGGAGTCCAGGCAGAAATAAGAGGAATAAGTGAATTTGTTGATAATGAATTTTCCATTTTTATCCGATACTATAAGAAATAAAGTTTCAGGGTCATTTTCACTGGTAACTCTTTCGGAAATGACTTACAAACTAATGTCAGTACACAAGTCTGAAATCAGACGGGAGCATAGTCGTGAAACGAACACTGTTGACCATTATAACACTTTTTGCGCTTTTTGCACATAGCCTTTCAGCGCAGAATTATGTCGCCACCACAGACGCAACACCGAACAATGCGGAAATTGCAGTCAAATTCTACAACCGCACGTTGTACTATCCAGGAAGCGGAGAAGCAAACCCTGTTTATGTGCACATCACCATCAAGAACACAAGTTCGGACACACTCAGGTTCAAGCTTGCCGATGACCGTATGTTCAGCATCGATTTCAAGGCTGTTGATGTGAAGAACATGGAGCTTCCGCAGACAAATCTTCTTACAAGGAAGAGGACCACAAGCCAGACTGTCTATTTCAGGGAAATCGCCCTTGAACCGGAGGAAGAATATTCTTTCGTTGAAAACCTCAAAAATTATCTGGACATTTCAGATCCTTCGATTTACTACGTAACAGCTTCATTCTACCCCGAGCTTTACAGAAACAAAGACAAGGTCATTGAATCAAAGAGACTTACTCTTGAAGTGCGTCCTTCCCCGACAGTCAGTGCGTCAAGCTATGTTCCGGTCGAAGCAGGATCCGCAGCCGTCATTCAGGCAGAAGAAATCAGCCCTGACAAAGTTGTGGAACAGACAATTCTTGCAAGACAGCAGAGTGAATGGGACAAATTCTTCCTTTATATGGATCTTGAGGCAATTCTGAAAAACAATGCAAGCCGCAGCCGCAGATACAACACTTCAAGTGCTGATGAAAGAAGCGAGATGCTCCGCCAGTTCCGTGCAGATTTGATGAGAAGCCGTATCGACAGCGACATTGTGGCAATTCCTTCAAAATTCGAAATCGAGACGACAACCTACTCCCAGACACAGGGCACGGTGAAAGTGCTTGAATGGTTCCGCAACCCGACATTCACAGAAGTAAAGCGCTACACTTACTATGTGCGTCAGAGAGACGGAATCTGGCAGATTTACGATTACACAGTTGACAATCTGAGAACAGAGTAAAAATGAGCGAAAAGAAGAAGGCCAAGTATTTTTGCGAAAACTGCGGGGCGGAAGTTGCTGCAAAAGCCCGATTCTGCCCTCACTGCGGTAAATTTTTTTCAGCGGTGCGCTGCCCCCACTGCGGTCATACAGGAAGTGTCAGTGAATTCAAAACAGGCTGCCCTGTATGCCATTATGCAGTGACGGAAAGCGAACTCCGCGGCGAAGCACCTGCACATGGAACATCCGACGGACTCAAGCACAAATTGACCGGCAGAAAAAAAAGAGCAATAAACAAGGCCTTCAGTTCTTACAACAGCAGGTCGGCTGCAATAACCGGAGATACTCCTGTCTGGCTTCTGGTGTTGAGCATAGTCCTGCTGATTGGTATTTGCGCAGTGTTTTTCATATTTTTCAACAAAAACATATAACATCCGCTTGACAAAATTCTTTGATTAAAGTATACTGATTATATTCTGATTGCCCGGATGGTGGAATTGGTAGACACGCTAGTTTCAGGTACTAGAGCCTTCTGGGTGTGCAAGTTCAAGTCTTGTTCCGGGCATTTCACCGCTTCTTTTTCAGAGGCGTTTTTTTTATGCCCATTTTCATGTTGATTTTACCGGCTGATTTTTCCGAAGCAAACCGTCTTTCCGTTTTCCAAGGGAAACTGTAGTCCTGTTGCGTGGAATTCCATCGGCCCGGAAGCTTCAATGGGATTGTAAATCCTGTCATTCACAATGCAAAGTCCGCACCAGGAAAGATGACATCTCACCTGATGCATAAAACCGCGGGAAATCGTGCAGTCCACCAAGACAAAGGAATCATCTTCTGAAATAATTTTCACGTTGGTCTCATACAAGCCGGGAGCCGCTTTTTTACGAATCACTTCACTACATTCCCCTGTGACAGGCCGTACAGAAGAACCTCTCGCGCCGAAATGCCTGAATCCTGAAGACAGAGCGAAAGAATCGCCGGAAGAAAGTCCTGAGACATCCACCGGGCATGGAGGAAATCCTTCGAGGGAACAGCGGCTTCTCTTGCATCTGGCACTGTATTTTTTTATAAAAAGACCTTCCTTCTGAGCCAAAATGATGTGATTGTAAAAAGCCTGGGTCGAAGCAATCAGAAGAAGTCCATCGGTGTCGGTGTCAAGACGGTGAACAAGACCGTGCTCAACTTTCTTTCTCCCCTCGACATCTGCCAGTGAAGGAAACAGAGTCATTACCCTTGTGAGGGCACAGTCATCTCCGTCCTCAAGCGGTGCACTGGGTAGTCCTTCTTTTTTTTCAAGAACGACAAAAGGCTCTGCATCCGAAGGTTCATGTATTATCCTGATTGCATCCATAATCATCTGTCCTCCAGAATGACCTTTTTGAAGCGTTTCTTCAAAATCTTTTCCACTTTTATAAATCTTTCGGGGGTATGGCTCCTAAACTTAGTGGGTGTTTCGTCTCCAGGGAGAACTATGCTCAAATAACGGGCATGAAGCATCAGAGTCGCATGTGGAAAAATCCTGTCGGGCCGGCCGTAAATCTCGTCTCCAAGAATCGGGCAGTTTATGTGTTTCATATGCACACGGATCTGGTGGGTTCTTCCGGTTACAATTCTCACACGCATCAGGGAATATTCTCCGTAGCAGGCAATACATTCGTAGAGAGACTCCGCATATTTGCCTTCTCCATCAGTTTCCACGGCCTTAAATCTTCGGCGGTGACGGATATCGCGCACGATGTTTGTCTTAATGACTCCTTTTTTGTGCTGAGGGCGGCCCATGCAGATTGCGATGTATTCCTTTATGATTTTGCGGTGAGTTCTGAACTGCCCTTGGAGCCATTCTTCGGCATCACGGTTTTTCGCAGTGATTATGATTCCCGATGTGTCTTTGTCCAGACGGTGGACTATGCCGGGTCTTCTTGCAGAAAGAATCTCGCTTGCATTTCCTTCCGTCAACTGCGGGATTTTTTCCCTTCCCCAGTGATAGAGCAAGGCATTCACGAGAGTCCCGTTCCAGTTTCCGCAGGCAGGATGAGTCACCATTCCCTGAGCTTTGTTCACAACGCAGACCCTGGAATCCTCAAACAAGATGTCGAGCGGAATGTTTTCAGGTTCTATATCGGTGGGGATATTGTCTTCCCATTCAATGTCTATATGGTCTCCGCCTTTTATTTTGTAAGAAATCTTCTGTTTTTTACCGTTCACAAGAATTTCGGTCACGCCGCTTTTGAGTTTGCTGCGGTTCATTCCGTTAGGCAGCTCCGAAATATATTTGTCCAGACGCAGGTTTCCTGAAAAATCATCCGGCACTTTTACGCTAAAATACGGCATTTTCCTCTCCGGGACTTTCATTCGTTTCCGGCACAGCCCTTTCCGGCGCAGGCACAACTTCAATGGTACTCATCACCCGCCGCGTTTCTTTCTGCTTTTTATGATTTATGACCAAATGTATGATGAAATCAACAAGTCCGATTACAAGACTCACTCCAAGGGAAAGTCCTACTATAAATTGAATGTCTGAACTTGAATATGAAGATGTTTTGTCGAAAGGATTCGGAAAAGTGGATGTCTGTCCTGATATGTACTTGAAAAGACCCACACCGAAAGTGACTCCCAGTGTTGTGAATGGAAGTGAGCCAAGTGTGATTATTTCCGACCTTCTGAGGGTAAGCGCCCAGTGAGGAAATTCTACTTCAGTGTACGGCTCGGGGTCTTTTTTTTCCGTGTCTTCTGCATAAACGCAGGAAATTCCAAGACTGAAAACCGCCGCCAAAAGAAGAATGATTTTTTTCATTTGTATTCCCTCTCTCCGAAAATGGCCGTTCCAATGCGTACCATCGTGCTGCCTTCCTCGATTGCAATTTTGTAATCCCCGGACATGCCCATGCTCAAGTCTGACAGCGGCAGTTCAGGAAACATCGTCTTGAGGGCCGTAAAAGATTCTCGCAGAGCCGCAAAGGATTTTCTTACAGCTTTTTCTTCCTCCGTAAACGGAGCCATAGTCATAAGGCCTTTCAAAATGATGTGGGGAAAAATCTCCGTTGAGCAAAGTTCGGCGGCTCTTTTCAATTCATCTGAATCCGCAAATCCGCTTTTGGAATCCTCCGCAGTATGAAGCTCTAAAAATACAGAGATGTTTTTATCAAAAGATGATGCGTGTTTTTCTATTTCGTAAAGCAGCGGTATTCTGTCAACCGACTGAATGCAGGACGAAGCCTCCACCGCCTTTTTCACTTTGTTGGACTGCAGGGCACCGATTATATGAAGTTCAGGCTCAGGAAGATTTGATTCTCCCGAAGAGATTTTTCCACGGATTGTCTGGAATTTCCGACAGGCTTCCTGAACACGGTTTTCACCGAAAAGAATCTGCCCTGAAGAAAGAGCGGCCTCCACAGCTTCCGCCGGATGAAATTTACTTACTGCGCAGAGTCTTACGGAACCGGCTTCCCTGCCCGCTTTCTTTTCAGCATCTTGAATCGATTCTTTTATTTTTAGAATATTCTCTTTAATCTGCTCTTGATTCATACATAGTTCCCTGAATCTGCATTATATCAGATGAAAGGATTTGCGACAACCTCACGAAGTTTTCGACGGTAAGATTTTCCGCACGCTCGGATTTATCGAGTCCCGCTTTTTCAAACAACTCTTCCACCTGCATTTGCGGCTTAAGCAGAGGCTTTATATTGTTTGCAATGGTTTTACGCCTGCTTGAAAAAAGAGCATGAACCACGGACACAAATTTCTTCGTATCCACATCGGGAAGTTTTTCCTTTCTCTTGAGAAGCACGGCCTGAGACGACACATTCGGACGCGGCCAGAAATTTCCAGGTGCAAGTTCTATTCCCGGGGACACATCGTATGAAAGCTGACACAAAACAGAAAATGAAGAATAGTTTTTTGTTCCCGGGGCTGCACAAATTCTGTCGGTGACTTCCTTTTGCACGGTGAAAACACAACGGTCGAAAAATACCCCGCTGGCAATGGTGTCGGCAATAAAGGTTGCCGCAATATTGTAGGGAAGATTTCCGAAAAGACGCACAGAGGTATTCCTGTCCTGATTTTTCCAGGTTTTCAAAACATCTCCTTCGACTATGGAAAAACGTCCCTCAGACTCCTCTTTTGAGAAAAAAGAATGAAGCATTGATATGAATCCACGGTCAATTTCAAAGACGCGCACCTTGCATCCTTTTTCAAGGAGAGCCTCTGTCATGCATCCAAGCCCAGGACCTATTTCCCACACCTCATCGCCGGTTTCAGCGGAAAGAAGACCGGCAATCTTTTCTCTCGCCGCAGGATTCACCATAAAGTTCTGACCGAATTTCTTCTGCATGGCCATTCCGTTTGCATCCAAAAAGGCCTTCAGCGCGGCGGGTGAATTGTAATCAGGGTGTTGCATAAGTCCTCCATCAAATCTGTACAGGCGGAACCCTTGCAAAAACTGAAACCAGGGAAACAATCAGCTTATACAGTGTGTTCATTATAACGCCAAATGCGGGTGAAAGAAAAGGGATTGCAAGGCTTAAAATGATAAAAATGACGGAGAGCGTCAAAAAAAGGCTCACTACCGGAGAAACGAACACTGTTGAGACAATTCCAATCGGCGTAAAGGAGCCGAAAAGGGAAATGCTTATCGGGCAGGTTGCGCTCTGTGCGGCAAAGGATGCGGAAAGCGGAGATGACAAGGAAGGAGGCAGGGATTTCGCAAGGACACGGGAAACTGAATCCCCAAGAAGAAGTATACCTGCAAGCGCACCGTATGAAAGAAGAAAGGCCGCGGAAAACAAATCTCCGGGACGCAGAACTGAATGTAAAAGAAAAGCCGCACAGAGGATTTCGAAAGTATCAGTCTTCCGGCAGAAAACAAAACGTGAAATGATTGCAAGGAGCGAACAGATAAGCGCCCTGAATAAAGACGGTGAAAGACCTGCAAACCAGACAAAAAAGAGGATTCCCGCAAGCTGGGCAAACGTCCTGATTTTTTTACCGCCCAAAGTTTTTCCGGCACCCCCTGCAAGTCCTGCAAAAAAAGAAAGATGCATGCCGCTCAATGCAAGTATGTGTGAAAGGCCGGCATTTCTGAAAGAGTCCCCCACACCGTTTTCAAGATATTCCCGTGAACCCGAAAGAAGAGAGAGGACTAGTCCCCCGGCCGAACTCCACGAAAAAAGAAGCCTTTTGAAAATCAGCCTCGATTTTGCCCTTATGTGTGAAATGCTTCCGAAAAATCCCGGAGTATGTCCCCGGTAAAGCGCAGTTTCCGCAATGAATGCATTGTATTTTCTTGACCATTTTCCTGTGCAATAGATTTTTTCCCCCGCCTCCACAAGCAGAGCACCGGTGCCGAGAGAATAAAGCCTTCCCGGATACACGGCTTCCACCAAAGATGAAGGAATACGGACTGAGATAATTCCTCCTGCGGATGATAAGCAGTCTTCTTTTTTTTCAGTTGATACGGAAGAAAGTCTTAATGACACCGTGTAACAGGTCCCTGACGAAGATTTGACGGGGTTCGAATCAACAGTGCCGGAGATTGAAAAAACATCCTCAATCGGAATCGCCGCAAAATACGGACTGTCGTTCTTTAAGGGAATGAGTTTCGTATAAAATAGAACAGAGCACAAAACTGCCGCCGCGACGAAAGGATTCCTAAGAAAATCAAAAAATTTAGTCATCAGAACCTCCGGGCCTCCGTATTTTGATTTTTGGGAGCACCCTTACTTAATAATAGCCCTGACTTTTCATTTTCCGCAGAAAAAAAAGAATTTTTTGAGGATTTTTTTATGGGAGTCTCGAAAAACATCAGTTTCGGCAAAATGCTTACGCTGCATATCAAGAGACACTTTTATCTTCTCAGATAATCCCTGATGTCACGGTTCAAAGCCGATCTGTCTGGTTTCACATTGACCAGTTCAGCACTGCCGTCGAGTCCAAAGAAAGATGCCGTATCGGAAGCGACTTCCTCTTCAGTTTCATTTGCAATGGCATCAGTGGGCGGTGTGGGAAGCGGGAGTTCCTCATCCTGAACAGGGGTTCCCTTTTCCTCATTCTCCTCGGCTTCTCCCTCGTTTTCACCCTCACTGTCGCTTTCAGTTTCAGTGATTGCCTCGTGTATCTCCTTCTGCTCCTGCGGCAGAACATTGTAAACATAAGTGAGAACAGCGTTTTTCATTGCCGGCTCGATATGCGTACATTCAAAATGAAGCCTTGACTGGTCGATATCCTTGTTGTATTCAACAGCCCGTACGACTCCGTACATCATAATGAAGGTATCATTCACTTCAAACTGAAGTTTAATCTGCACATTCGTCTTTCCCTGACCGCCGATTCTTATCATTGCACCGTCCTCGCTTATGTCCTCCAACAGACATTTGAAGCCGGGTTCCGTATTTACTGCATTGTAATCTGTCACGGCGGATTTTATCATATACATCTGAGCATAAATCTCACAGGAACATCTTACCGACTGCCTCTTCTGAGTACGCACCAGTTTGTCGCTGTGATTGAGGAAAAGACAGTCCTGCCCCTGGAATACACCTGCATCGAAAACAGTGGAATCGAAGGCATAACACGCATCACCCTTGCGCCACAGGTAAACGCTCACGCGGTGGCCGATCCACATTTCACATTCAGGGATGATGTACCGCTTTGTCTTTTTATCCTGCTGACGGGGTCTTGAAATCACAAGTTCTCTTCCATTTGTAAGAATCTTTGCGGCAAAAACGCCTTTTCCAGAAAGGATGATTCTGACCCTCTGCCCCGGATCAAGAGACCTGGTGTCTTCTATTCCCCTTTTTCCCTCGGTGTCGAGAGCAATGCGGGTTCTGTAATCATACAATTTTGTCAGGAACTGCTGCACTTGAAAACTTTTGTCGGTGTTTTTCTCCTTCGCATCGTTTATCACCTGTGCAATACAGGTATTTAAAACAGCCACCGATACGTAAAGCGAAAGAGGATCCTCTATTTCCGTTTTCTTCGCCAGTTTCCACAAAGTCTGGATTTCACTGAACCGGAAATTCGAATCAAGTCCCTTGGCAAAAAACTGAATCTTCTTGTCATTCGCCACATAAAGACGGGCAATCAGTGCCAAGACAGCAACCACAATCAAGAAAGCAATAAGAATTTTCAAATTGACCTCTCCTTTCCTTTCGTTTATAATAACACAAGACTGATGAAAAAAAAATATCTATTTTTTGAATTAACAGCAATTTTTATCTTCCTCATCATCCCGCCTCTTTCGGTTTCCCCGGACGCAAGTGCCACCGTTACTGTTGCAAACAACGGAGTTCCATCGCTGTGGACTCTAATCCAGATTCTGACTGCACTGCTCCTTCATCTGCAATACACTCTGACCATTCAGAACAAACGCACCCACTTCGAAAAAATACAGGTGATGTTCCGTTCTCTGAGCTGGTGGGCCATCTGTCTGGGGCTTCTGCTTATTACGCACGTACTTCTTTCGCTTGCCGTCTCCTTGCTCGGAATCCCGGGCAAAGAAACAGCCTTCCCTGAACCCGGAGCGATATGGGCAATGTCTTTTCTGAACCTTGCAGTCGGAGCCTTCTACGAGGAATCAATCTACCGTGAATTCATTCCACAGGCACTGATTGACATTTTGCCTGAAAAAAAATCCGTACACATTTTCATAGAACTTTTCTGCAACATTCTCTTTGCCTTTTCCCACAGATACATGGGACTTCCCGCAGTTGCAAATGCCGCAATCTGTGGAGCAATCCTCCGTGTCTGCTGGAAAAAATCAGGCTCGGATTCAGACGGTTCCCCGCACACCGGCTCAATGTATGCAGGCACAGCGGCCCACTTTGCATACAATGCGCTGTTCTTTTTCTTTGCATCACACTGACACCCACTCATTATCGGCAGAATTCCCGTTTTTAAGCATAACGGATATTCCAAAAACTCCATTTTTCAATGTCAATTTGAAAAAATACGGGGAGCCTCGAAATTTATGGAGGTTAAATACCCCGAGGTTCCGCCTCGAGACTTGGTGATTGATTTTTCACGTTGACTATAATGCCCGAATGTCGAGTTTCACATTTATTGTAAATTTCCCGAGAATTTTTCCTTGCCGGACTGGTCTTATGTCATTGCCGGACTTGATCCGGCAATCTCTCCTGCAAAAGGGATTCCCGCGTCGGAGCGCGGGAATGACATTGT
>ODAI014097091.1_pt1 | contig 10198 bp, 5 predicted proteins | sample 1539321 | NCBI WGS metagenome assembly ODAI01 (sample SAMN02144231, study PRJEB22623) | gut metagenome | biome: sheep rumen | host: Ovis aries | place: New Zealand | reverse complement strand
TGCCGATGGCGGCTGTATGCTCTACCCACTTCGATGGGGTCATGACGAAGCGGTTTAGTCCGGCCTCGGCTCTAAACGTGTCGAATTGCCCAAGGTTAAAACTTGGTTTATGAAGGCGCTCCCAAAGTCCGAGAAACTAGTTCAAACCTTTTGCAAACTTTTCGCTGCAAAGTTATGATATTTTTCTGAATCCACAATGATTTTACCAAGAAATATATCGTCCTTAGTGCAAAGTTAGTTCTTTTTTTTGTTCTCACGGTCTCACGGGTCTCACGGTCTCACGGTCTCATTGGTCTCACGCAACATACAAAGAAAAAGAGGGGTGTGTATATAAAGGTACGTAAAATTCCTGAAACTGGCAAATAAATTTTGGTGTTTCGCCCGAAATTTCGTAACTTTGCACGCTGTATGAGAAAACTGATTTGGATAATAGCAGCGATATGCCTGATAGCAGGCTGCGGCCAGTCGTATGAGGAGACCAAGCGCATCAGCAGGGCTCAGCGCATCAGACTGGCAAAGGAAGACTCTGCCGCACTGAAGATAGCAGTGCTGCCTACGCTCGACTGTCTGCCATTCTATCTGGCTGAAGACCATAATATGTTTGACACCGTGGCTGACATTCGCCTGAAACTCTTCACGGCACAGATGGATGTAGACACGGCGCTGACAAACAAGCGTGTGGAGATAGCAGTGACCGACCTGGTGAGGGCTGAGAGGATGATAAAGCAGGACACCACCATCGGCTATCTTACAGCCACCAATGCCTACTGGCAGCTTATCACCAACCGTATGGCCAGAATGACTCAGCTGAAGCACCTCGACGACAAGATGCTGGCAATGACCCGCTACAGCGTGACTGACATGCTGGGCGACATGGCTGTAGACAGTGCGAAGCTGAAGCCGGAGCGAGTGTTCCGTATACAGATAAACGATGTGAACGTGCGCCTTAAGATGCTGGAGAACAACGAGATGGATGCCCTGATAATGACTGAGCCACAGGCAGCACAGGCCAGACTGCTGAAGCACAAGGTGATACTCGACACTCGCAACCTGAACATGAAGATGGGGGCTGTGGTGATGAGAAACAAAGTAATGGGTGACGACAGCCGCAAGCGACAGCTGGAAGTGCTGGTAAAGGGATATAACGAGGCCTGCGACTCGATCAACCAGCGTGGAGTAGGGGCATACGCCGACCTCGTCATGAAGTATTGCAAGGTGAAGAAGAATACGGTAGAGTCGCTGAAGGACATCAAGTTTGAAAAGATCTCCAAGCCGCGACCAGAAGATATAGAACGAGCGAAGAAATGGCTCTCTAAGAAATGATGATGGCAGAGCATAAGAATCTACAAGACGTCTACGAGAATCTGTTGCTGAAGAATCTCTCAGCTGCGTTGGACTCGATGCAGATATTCCTGTCTGTCAGGCCCAATGGCAATGATGCCGACACCCTGAACAGCATAAGGGCAGACTTCCAGCTGATGACAGACTACTGGAAGCGCGGATACAGTGACCCACAGGCTGAGGCACTCTACGACAACTTGCTGAAAAGGATGTATGCCTTCTATGTGTACGAGAGTATCGTGTACGAGGTGAACGGCTCTTCGATGCTCGGTGAGGTGTACAGCAGGACGTCGCAGGTGGTAAGCTCACTGTCGATAACCGACCTGCAGCACCTGCTGGAGAGTTTCGTATCAGACGTGGCAATGCTCGAACTGGAGCATGAGCATAAGCGTGGCGAGAAGAAGAGAGAGCTGTATCAGCGGCATCACAAGCTGATGAACGACTGGTTCGATTATATGTATATCTCGCCGGCATGGAATGCTGAGCAGGCGGAGGAAATGACGAGACTGCTGCTTTCTCCTACTGTGGACACCAACGACCAGCAGCTGTTTGTGAGCAGCATCACTATAGCCGTAGTCAACCATTTTGACGTTAATAAGCTGAAGGTGCTGCTGAATGTGTATCAGAATACCAACGATGAGGCAGTACGTCAGAGAGCCTTGGTGGGATGGGCGTTTGCTGTCAACGACGAGATACTCCCTGTGCTCTATAGGGATGTCGTGGCTGAGATAGAGAAGCTGCTGGAGAGAAAAGAGGTGTGCGAGGAGCTGGTGGCTCTGCAGCAGCAGATATACCTCTGTCTGAATGCCGAGAAGGACAACAATACCATTCAGAAGGAGATACTGCCCGGCTTGCTCAATAACAGCAACTTCAGAGTTACCCGCAACGGCATAGAAGAGGTGGAAGACAACTCGATGGAGGATATACTGCATCCGGATGCCGAAGAGCGCAGGATGGAAGAGCTGGAGGAGAACTATCGCAGGATGCAGAATATGCAGAAGCAAGGCTCGGATATATACTTCGGAGGATTCTCGCAGATGAAGAGGTTCGCTTTCTTCAAGGAGGCCATGAACTGGTTCGTGCCATTCTATAAGGATCATCCAGGCATTTCGGATATAATGGATAAGTTCCACGGGAATCGCTTCCTGGAGCTGATGATGCGTATGGGTCCGTTCTGCAACAGCGACAAGTACTCGTTCATCCTCGGATTCTCACAGGTGGCAGAGAGGATGCCAAAGGAGATAATGAAGATGCTGGAGATGGGAGAGGCGAGCATAGAAGATTCGCTCAGTGATGAGATGAAGTCGGCAGCATTTGTACGTAGGACATATCTGCAGGATTTGTATCGGTTCTACCGGCTGTTCAGCTACAGGGGTGTGTTCAGGAACCCATTTGAGCAGGAGGTGTGCCTCTTCTTCGCAAACAGTATCTTCTCGCATACACATCTCGAACCGTACTTCACTGAGATCGCTTCATCACTCATGAAGCGCAAGCGAGTAAAAGAGGCCGCAGCAGTGCTGGACAATGTGGGGGAGGCAAGGAGAGACCTGAGATTCTACCTGATGACGGGATATCTGTCGCAGAACTACATGTGTGACTTCTTGTTTGCTGCCGACCCCGTGCATGAGAGTTTCAACAGAGCACTTGAGATTGACCCCGCCAGCGAGCAGGCACTCAACGGCCTGGCGAGGGAGTGCTTCAAGCAACAGGAGTATGGCGAGGCATTGGATTATTATGACCGTCTGCTGACAATCAATCCCGAGAAGAGAAACTATCTGCTGAACCATGCTGTCTGCCTCACTAAGCTGAAGCGGTATGAGGATGCACTGAAGGAACTCTTCAGGCTGAACTATGAACTGCCGGATGACAAGAGAGTGAACAAGGTGCTCGCTTGGACTCTTACCTGCGACGGAAAGTATGAACAGGCTGTCAAGCTATACCATCAGCTGCTGTCGGAAAAAGCCGATGCTGAGGACCTGCTGAACTATGGATATTGCCTGTGGTTCAGCGGCAACGTATCTGATGCGGCAGACTGCTTCCATCGCTATCTTAAGGAGACAGAAGAGAAGAAAGACGTGATACTCGATATAGAGCATGACCTTATCAAGGAGAAAGGCATCACTCTGACTGAGCAGCAGATGATGCTCTATATTCTCTGACCTTGAGGCAGGCTTTCTCGTAGAGCCATGTCCCGGCAAGGGGAATACCCACTCCGGCGATGGTATAGAGTATCCAGAAGCAGTCCTGCTGGGAATAGTCGTGGATGACCATGTGGCATCCTATCTGGCGGATGTCCAGCCCGTAATACCAGATCTTAATCAGGCTTACTACCTTGTAGGATACAATGTGGAAGATGAATATATTAAGGGTGTGATTACCTATATAAACCAACAGGCGCTTAAGCATATTGTCGCATCTGTCAATCCAGCCGCTTATATTGTATGTCATCAGGAATCCTAATATTGCAGGCACTGGCAGTGATAGGAACTGCTGGAATGACGAACGCCAGTTCATGTTGGCAGTGAGATACTTTGAGAAGAGGTAGACCACGACAGCAAAGACGACGGTGGTCCATACTGATGCATAGTAGTGGGATATCATATTGCGGTATCTCTCTGCGAACTGCCTGAAGATGAATCCTACCCCGAAGAAGAAGCACCCCATCATGTCGCGATAGCCTCCCTGCACGAGGTTGATGACCTTAAGCCCCTCCCACGTTTTCCATCCACAGAGCAGAAGCATGATGATGCATACCAGATATGGGGTGACAGAGTCCCTCTTCTCGGATATCCTGTGGAGATGGGATAGGGCATAGTCTGTCACCTTATATATAATAAGGTATAGGATGCTTGCCACAAAAAGTCCCCTGAAGAACCAGAATGCTCCACAGAGGAATGCATCGTAGCCTCCCATGGCAGTAAATATGTTCCACAGATTCTGCTGCATCTGATGGGCAGACCAGCGGTGAAGTACTCCGCCGCTCTCGTTGCCATAGACCTCGTTGAGGATGCCGATGTCGAACATCCAGTTGTGGATTATGAGAAAGAACACCGCCCACTTGACAAAGGGGATGTAAAGCCCCTTGATACGTTTCTTAACGAAAGTGGCTTCGTCATGAAGGTATTTCGTGGAGAAGAAAAAGCCTGCAGTGATGAAGAATAGGGGCATGTGGAACTCGAAGATAAACCTACACAGCCATCCCGGAGCCTCGGCATGGGCGATGACCATCAGTATGATGGCAATACCTTTGGCGATGGATATGGTTGTGTCTCTCTTCATAGCCAAGGACATAATAGGCTTCCGAACCATCCCCGGAATTTCTGCCAAGGGGTACGGAACTTATCCCATTCTTCTTCTGTGAGAAGGACACTCTCCGACTTGTCACGATCAAACATGTCATCAAGCTCCTTTGTAGTTTCCCGGTTGACGATGAGTGCATTCTCCTCATAGTCGAACCTTAGGCTGCGGGCATCGAGGTTGGTGCTGCCAACAGTGCAGAAGAGCCCGTCAACCATCATTATCTTTGAATGATGGAATCCCGGCTGGTATAGCCATACCTCAGCTCCGAGCTTCATCATTTTGTGGGCATTGCGGTAGACTACATCAGGAGTAAGAGGGATATCACTCTTGGCAGACACCATGATCTCAACTTTTATTCCTCTCTTAATGGCACGCTTTAGAGCCTTCTTTACTGAGGGGATAAGGGTGAAGTATGGATTTATCAGCTTGATGGAGTCTTGTGCAGCATCGATAGCGTGAACATAGAAACGGCGCATGATCTTATTAGTGACGCGAGGCTCACGGTTTATTATTCCTATCGTCTTGTTGCCTGAAGGCTGTGCCTTGTAGTACTTTGGCGCACCGACATCCTCTTTCGTGGACTTCTTCCATATCCGTGCGAAGATCTCCTGAAGATCATTTACGGCAGAACCTTCGATGCGGCAATGCATATCGCGCCATTCGCCCACCTGATCTGTTCCTACGATATAGTAGTCGGCCACGTTCATGCCTCCGGTATAGGCTGTCTTGCCGTCAATGACGACTATCTTGCGATGGTCGCGTGGCCAGATATGGTTCACCCAGGGGAATCGTATTGGGTCGAACTCCACAATATTGATACTGTCTGCATGAAGCTTGCGGAGGTGATGCTTCTTCAGAGGCTGATTGTTGGAGTCGTTGCCAAACCCGTCGAACATCGCCTTCACTTCTACGCCTTCCTTACGCTTCTCCTTGAGCAGTTCGAAAAGGAGGGACGCTATGGAGTCGTTGCGGAAGTTGAAGTACTCCAGATGGACACTGCTCTTGGCCTGACGTATGGTCTCAAACATATCGGCAAACTTGTCTTTACCTGACATCAGGAGTTTGACGTCATTGTCGTTGGTAAATCTTACGCCGTATTCTCTCATCTTCTGTACAATGACGGAGTCACTCGTCTGTGCAGAAGCTGGGAGAATAAATAATAGCAGAGTGATAAGGATGAAATTCAGTCTCATCACTGACGATGTTTGAGGCGGTACTCCAGTGGTGTCATGCCAAACTTCTCACGGAATATGTTGATGAAGTTTTCTGCTGTCATGAATCCAATATTTGTTGAGAGTTCGCTCATATTAATATTTGTACGCTTCAGCAGGATACAAGCATGCTTGAGTCGCAGGTCGCGTACAAGCTCTGCAGGAGTCTTGCCAGTGAGGTTCCTTACTCGATGGAAGAACGGTACGCGCCCCATGCCCATAGCACTTGCCATCTCTTCGAGCTTGATCTGGCCGCGGCTCATGTTCTGCAAGACATATTGCTCGATATTCTTCATCAGCTGCTGATCCATAACGTCGAGCATAGAGTAGTCAGACAGATCCTGCTGAACTTCTTCCTCTTCTGTTACCTGTTCTATCTGCTGAGCCAGTTCTGTTCCTTGTTTTGTGCTGTTTTGATTCTTGATGATGACGGTTTCAACTTTGCTCATAGGATCGTCAGGCTTTACTACCTCCTCAGGCTCAGGCTTTACCTCGCCCATCTCGCTATAGCTCTCTGTTGCCGTTGTCATACTTGCATTGTGATCCTCAAGCATTCGAGTCTCTGCTCCCTCAATAAGATTGCTGTCTATCTCGATAGGACCGAGACCGAGTATCTTGTTGAATCTCATGACGGCCTCCTGCAGGTTGAATGGCTTGGCAAGGTAGTCGTCGGCAGAGAGTGTGATATTTTGCTTGCGCATATCCTGTGGAGTCAAGACACTGTCGGTCATAAGGACGAACTTGGTGTTTTGGGTGCCTACATTCATCTTCAGCTGATTGCAAAGGTCACTACCCGTCATTGAAGGCATATCTTGCTTGCAGACTACAAGGTCTGGGCGCATCTCCATCAGATCGTCGGCTGCCTTTTCTATGTCGTCATAAGCATGGAATGCATAGACGTATTTCAGGCGTGATGTGGCGAAGGTGAGGAAGTCGATGTTATCGTCAATCATGACAACAGAGAACTTCATGGTAGGAGCGTCGAGTGCTGCTCTTGACCTGGTTATCTCTGACGTGAGAGTCTCGCCTCCAAGATCCGGGAGTTGGATCTCGCCCTTGCCATTCATCTCAAGACGGTCATGAACGACATTCTTTGCCTTCTCCTCCGGATGTTCAAGATTTGTCTGCATGTCACTTACGCGGGTGATAATCTGAAGCATCTGAGAGTGGAGAGCATTGAGCTGTTCGCGTTCCTCGAGGGTCTTTTTCTGCTCTGAGAGGTTTCCTATTATCGAAGTCATACGTGCCATCGGCTGACGGAGGTCTTCGCTTGCTGCCTTTATCTCCTCACGCTGCCTGATAAGCTCTGAGATAATTGCATTCTTCCTTGATCTTATTGCCTTTATCTGCTTCCTTCCTATCTTCCAGAAGTAGATGATCGTGGCCAAAATCAGTATATAGGCAATAATCATCCACCAGGATAATAGCCAGTGGCGCTCGATGTGTATCTCGAGTGTACGCTCTTGTGTGCTGACTGCTCTCTCAGCGCTTATGGCTTTCACATGGAGGGTATATGATCCGCTACTCAGATCTGTAAAGGTGACACCATGGGTAAGGGCGTTGCCGTTCTTCCAGTCATCATCAAGTCCTTCCATCCAATACTTAAACTGTAGGCGCTCACTCTGATTGTAATTTCCTGCACCGAACCTTATCGTAAAGGTGTTTTGGTCATGGGCCAGCTCTATCTTGCTCATCTCGTTAATAGCCTGACCGAGAATCACCTTGCCGCCATAGGTATGGCCTACCTGTACTTCTTCTTCACCAATATATAATTGTGTCAGCATTACTCTTGGGAGAGACTCGTTGTCATCTTTTGTCTTTTGCAGAACCCAGTTGATTCCATAGAGTCCGCCTAAAAGTACATTTCCGTCTGCTTTGGTGATAATTGAGCCAAGGTTGAACTCATTGCTCTGCAGTCCATCAGTGGTAGAATAGTTGTAGAGTCCGAAATTGTATGTGCCGTCTTCATGATTACGCTGTGTCACTACGCGGCTGACTCCTCCACTTGTAGTTATCCACATATTGTGGTTCTTGTCTTCTGCAATTCCACACACGTTGTTGTTGCACAGACCTTCCTTTACGGTAAGATATTGCAGATTGTCAGTCTCCAGGTCCAGAATGTTCAGACCTTCGCGGGTTCCTATCCAAATCAGACCTCGTGAATCTTGTAATACCTGTGTGATATAGTTGTTGGTGAATGGAATGATGTTGTTCGAGTTGCCTGTAAGAACCTGTCTCTCGGTGCTTGAAAGATTTAGGATTACAAGTCCCTCAGCTGTTCCGATAAACAGATTGTTCGACTTTCCGTCTTTGTTGTAGAAGAGGCTGGTGACATTGTTGGTGTTAAGTTTCCTGTTCTCACGGGTGTAAGAAGAGAATGTATTCATTCGTGGGTTGAATACCTGCAGACCTCCATTAGTGGCAATCCAGAGATTACCGATCTTGTCGGTACACAGTGCATTGACGTGATCGTCGATGAGTGTACGGGTACTGTCCTTGGCAAGTGAGTAGATCGTTGAGGCTCCGTTCTTTATGCGTGTCAGGCCATTGCGCTTAGAACCTACCCACAGGCTGCCGTCAGGAGTTGTAGCCATACAAGACACCTTCAGACTGGCGAGTGGTCCGTCATAGCCAATCACTCCTTTATCGCTTGTTCCATACCAGATGCGTCCGCTGTCATCTTGAGCAATGGCAGTAATATCACCGTTGTGTGTGGTACCGAAGCGGTATATGTATTTCCCAAAGAAGGCGATACCGTTCTTCTCAGTACCTACCCACAGGAGGTTCGTGTCATCGACGTACACGCTCTGTATACTGATTCGCTCCTCGAGAAGTCTGCTGTCGTTGATGTTTCTTGGCTGGGTGCTCTCTATCTCATGAGTGGTTATGTCGTAGCGAAGGAGTCCTAACTGGTCTGTGGCGATCCATAAGTTCCCGTTGCGGTCACTTGCCATGCCATTGATGTTCCTGTCTACTCCGACTCCTGTCATTCCAAGTCCTTCTCCGACGGTTGTGTCCCAGGAATCGGCATTCTTGTTATACTTGAAGAGTGTGCCTTGACCATAGAGCCATATATTATCCATCTGGTCTGCAAAGGCCCTCAGTGACTTTGTCCTGCGAAGTTGCCTTGTTGCGATTTCGTCTGTACTCCATACCGTATGCTGCTGGTGCATCACGTCGCAACAGACCATACGACCGTCATCATACACGATAATTGCTCCGTCTTTACATTCGCTAATAGAGCAGACAGCACCCTGAGGCACTCCGTTCGCATCATTGGTATAGCCAAACTCGTAGTTCGTCTGTTGCTGCATGTTATAGCATACAATTCCCTTGTTGGGAATCGATCCCCATAGGTTCTTGTGGCGGTCTACGAACACGATACTTGGTATAGTCTCGATACCCATACGGGCAAAGTATTGCTTCATGTCGCGCTCAAAACTCTCTGTCTGAGGGTGGTACACACAATATCCTGAGGCAGTCTCAATAAGCAGGTTGCCGTCGAGAGTCTCCTGGATGGTATTGATGTAGCTGTTAGGCAATGAGTTTCCGTCCTGTGAGTTACTTTGGAAGTTCTTAAACACATATCCGTCGTATCTGTAAAGTCCTGCAGGCGTTCCAAACCACATGTAGCCGCGTGAGTCTTTGAGGATGCAGTTGATCTGACTAGAGGTAAGTCCGTCTCTCGCATCAAGAGTCTTAAACAGATATTCTGCCACCATTGCCATTGGCAAGGTAAGGAACAAAGCAAACATCAGTTTCTTTATAGTTTTCATAAGGCCTTATTTCACTTAGATCATACACGAATAGTGGTCTACGACGCCTAAGAGGTGTCTGTTGTCGTCGGTAACCAAAACCGAGTGTACTTTATATTTGTTCATTATCCTTTGTATTTCAGTTATCTTAGTTTCTGGCTTTACAGTCTTCGGGCTACGGGTCATAATGTCGCTTACCGTCCTGTCGAAGAATTCAGCCTGCCATTTCTCCATTGCCCTGCGGATGTCCCCGTCTGTAATCAGCCCCACAATCTCGTCATTCACCTCTGCTATGCCCAAACCGAGTTTCCCTTTGCTAACGAGGATTATTGCTTCACCGAGATGCATCTCTGGGGGAAGAACCGGCATGTCGTCGGTGCGCATCACGTCTTGCGCTGTCGTGAGGAGGCGCTTTCCCAATTCTCCTCCGGGATGGAACTGGGCAAAGTCCCTGGGCTGGAAGTTACGTTTCTCGATGAGGGCAACTGCAAGTGCATCGCCCATTGCCAGCTGCGCCATTGTAGAACTGGTTGGCGCGAGATTCAGCGGACATGCCTCTTTCTTTACACTGACGTTCAGGTGGCATGTGCT
>ODAI011783789.1_pt1 | contig 10198 bp, 9 predicted proteins | sample 1539321 | NCBI WGS metagenome assembly ODAI01 (sample SAMN02144231, study PRJEB22623) | gut metagenome | biome: sheep rumen | host: Ovis aries | place: New Zealand | reverse complement strand
CCAAGTTCCTCGAGGCTGTCGCGCATCAGCAGCAGGACTGCGGTCTGCTCACGTTCGTCTTCCACGATCTCATAGGTGATCTCATCTGCGTTTCCGCCCTTGTCCGCGCGGAGGATCAGGGCTTCCCCGTCGCCGTCCGGACTGTCTGTGACGAGCAGATACTGCTTTCCACCCAGCATTTCCTCGTCAAGCACATAAAAATCCACTGCATGGTTTTCGCCTTCCGGCATAAACTGTACTTTTTCCATAGCTTCTCCTGAGCTTCTACTGCTGAACAGTCCGGCGCCCGGCAAGACGGTCCAGCTCATCGCGGTGATTTTCCATGTATTCCCTGAGAATAATGCCTGCGGCAATCATATCCACATAGTCATGGAATTTTTCACGGGGGATCCCCTGCTCTTTCATAATTTCATCGGCTTCGACTGTCGTGAGGCGTTCGTCGGACATGACAACCGGGAGACCGGTTCTCCTCTGCAGACTTTCCTGGAATTCCAGAGTCTTTTGAGCCCGCTCTCCCTGCGAATCATCCATATTTAACGGAAGCCCCAGAACAATCAGACCGACATCGTACTCCTTGATCAGCTCCTCAATACGTGCAAATGTCCTGCGGAGCTTGTTTTCTCTGTCTCTGCGGATAATCTCCTTTGGCTGCGCCGTGATCAGAAGTGCATCAGTGAGCGCTTCACCGACGGTGTTTCCTCCAAAGGCCAATCCCATTATTCTCATATCTGCTTCGTCATTTCTGTTTACAGCCGTCCTGACATCTTCGGTCAGTCAGACCAGTGGTTGGCCTGAATATAGCTGCGCATTATCTCCTCGACCAGTTCGTCCCTTTCCACTTTCATGATCAGACTGCGAGCCCCTTTGTAGTTGGTCACATAGGTAGGGTCTCCCGACATGATATATCCGACAATCTGATTGACCGGATCGTATCCTTTTTCAGAAAGTGCTTCATAGACGACAGCAAGAATCTTCTGCACGCCATTCACCGGTTCAGGCTGAATCCGGAAAAACTGTGTGCTTTCCAGATCCTTATTTGATGTATTCTTTTCTTCCATATACTCCTCACAAAAAACTACATCCGCCGGAACTGCGCGTTCCTGTCCCTTCTGCACTCCCGGCTGCGGATCCCGATCGATCCGCCCTTCATCATCGGCCGGCAGCCCAAAGTCACGCACAGACCCGTACTGAACTGCTTAAAAGCCTGTTCTTTATCTTACCCTATTTGTTCTGTTGATTCAATATTGTTTAGTGCATTAACATCGCTTTCCCTCTGGACAATTCTATTGTGCCGCCGCAAAAAGTCCCGGACACCAGTGACCCGGACATGTTCTCGGCCGCGGCATGTCCCATGTCATGCAAATCGTCTGCACTGCCACCGGGTGCGCCGTCCTGCATTTGTGCGCCCAAACCGTTCTGCAGAAGCTTCCTGCAGTCCTCCACAGCAATCGCGCCGGTCACATAGCGGGTCGTACTCCCTGTCCAATACTGTTTTCCCTTGTATTCACATACTTCCTCCAGGAGGATCGTCTCCTGCTCTCCGGCAAACTGTGCGCGGAAGTCCGCCGCCTGGGAGGCCGTCAGGGCGAGCAGCTGCTCGCTCCTCATCGCTTTCACGGGTTCGGGAATCTGATCAGGCATTTTTGCCGCCGCAGTGCCGTTTCTCCTTGAATAGCGGAAGACATGGATCTCATAAAAACAGATCTCCTTGAGGAACGCGCAGGTCGCGGCGAATTCCTCCCCGGTCTCTCCGGGAAAGCCGACAATAACATCGGTCGTGATCGCCGGCCGGTCATAATACTCACGCAAAAGGCGCACGCTCTGCGCATATTCTTCTGTCGTATAATGTCTGTTCATGCGGCGGAGGGTCTCGTCGCACCCACTCTGCAGCGAGAGATGGAAATGGGGACACACTTTTTCCATGCGGGAAATGGCGGCAATAAAGTCTTCCGTCATGATCCGGGGCTCCAGGGAGCTCAGGCGGATCCGCTCCAGGCCTTGCACGGCGTTCAGTTCTGTCAGGAGACTGATCAGCGCATTTCCTGCGCGTACAGGGTCGAAGCGGACGGGACCGCCTTCCGCAGTCAGATCCAGTCCGTAGGAACTCACATGAATCCCTGTCAGAACGACTTCGCGGATACCGTCTGCCACCAGTCCCCTGACTTCACTCAGGATATCGCTCTGCGCCCTGCTGCGGATACGGCCGCGTGCAAAGGGAATAATACAGTAGCTGCAGAACTGATTGCATCCGTCCTGAATCTTGATGTAGGCGCGGGTATGTCCGGGACTTGTCAGATTCATATTTTCAAAAGAAGGAGCGCAGGTGAGATCTTCCCTGAAGGAAGGCTTTGCCTGCACAGTCCCGGAAGTCTCCGCCCCGTCTTTTTGCCCTTCCCTTTGTGCCAGAAAACCGGTGAGAATCTGTCCGATCTGCGTCTTTTTGTTGTTGCCGATCACAAGATCGATGGCATCGTCCGCCTCCACTCTTGCGGGGTCTGTCTCCACATAGCATCCCACTGCAATGACAACCGCGTCCGGATTCTGTTTTTTTGCCCGGTGCAGCATCTGACGGCTTTTGCGGTCCGCGATATTGGTCACGGTGCAGGTATTGACAACGTAAATATCCGCCCGGTCCTGGAAAGGGACTTCCTCAAAGCCTTCGTCACGCAGAATCTGGCGCATGATATCCAGTTCATAGCTATTCACTTTGCAGCCAAGATTATGAAAAGCAACTCTTTTTTTCAAATGTTCATCTCCTGTGACAAAAAGCGCGCGAAAAACGTTACAGTACACGCCCTATCGAGGGCGTGTACATGTAACATCGCGAAAATCGCATTCCAATGCGCTTCGCGCGCGATTTTCGCCGTTCAACTCGGGTTTTTCGCGAAAAGCACGCGAAAAACATCTCGCGTTTCAGGTAGGCCTGAATCGTAACCGAAAAATACTTCGCGTTTCAGGCGGACTTGTATTCCTATAACCCTTTTTCGTTTTCGGCACATCCGTTTATTTTTTATCATTGACTTTTATCAATACAGATTTTATATTGACTGTATGGAAACGGCTTGCCCGAAGGGAGGATTGTTGCCCGTCAAAAGGCGGATCTGCATACATTGCGTGTTTGTGATATCCTCGAACAGGTGCTCCGCACCAGAAAGGAAAAGAAGGAAAGTATTATGAAAACAGTATCTATTTCTCTGAATTCTATCGACAAGGTCAAATCTTTTGTAAATGACCTCACCAAGTTTGATGATGATTTCGATCTCGTCTCCGGACGTTATGTCATTGACGCAAAATCGATCATGGGTATCTTCTCTCTGGATCTGTCCCGTCCGATCGATCTCAATATTCATGCTACCGAAAACATAGACCAGATCCTCAAAGTTCTTGATCCCTATATCATCAAATAAGGGTCACTGTCCAGCGGTCACTGTTGCGCCCCGGCAAGGGCGGACACACCATTATGATTTTCAAAAACTGCGCGTGTGCCGGCAGCCCGGCACACGCGCTTTTTCTTTGCATTTTTCTCTGCGGCATTTTTCTCTGCATAAAACAGATGCGTGCCTGCATCCGCAGATGAAAAACCGGATCCGCGCGGAACCCTCCCAGTATCTCAGCACTCCTCACGGGGACGGTAATTGCTGACATTGATGATCTCGTCGGTCTCAAGGGCGCGCTCCACCATCTCGTCGATCTTTTCATCGAGATAGTGCTCGTGCTTGCGGATGACATCCGCTTTCGGCTTGGTCACAGGATGCTTTGCCACAAAAATGGTGCAGCAGTCCTCGTAAGGCAGGATAGATGTCTCATAGGTGCCGATCTTTTTGGACACCTGGACGATCTCCTCCTTGTCAAAACCGATCAGAGGGCGGAAAACAGGCAGTGTGCAGACCTCATTGGTCACCGCCAGGGCGGCGAGGGTCTGGGAAGCGACCTGTCCGATACTCTCTCCGGTAATGAGACCCAGACATTCATTTTCCCTGGCGATCCGCTCGGCGATCCGCATCATATAGCGGCGCATGATGATGGTCAGCTCATCGTGCGGGCACTGTTCATAAATGTAGAGCTGGATCTCTGTAAAATTGATATTGTGCAGACGGATCGGGCCGGTGTAGACGGAAATCTCGCGGGCAAGATCGATGACCTTCTGAAGGGCACGCTCGCTGGTATAGGGCGGTGCATTGAAATAGACCGCGTCGATCCGGACACCGCGCTTAGCCACCATGTAGCCCGCAACAGGAGAATCGATTCCGCCGGAGAGCAGCAGCATGCACTTGCCTCCGACACCCACAGGAAGACCGCCGGGGCCGGGGATCACCTGGGAATAGAGATAGATCTTCTCGCGGACTTCGATGCTGAAAGTGATCTCGGGTTTGTGAACATCTACGCTCATGTTGGGGCATGCCTCAAGCACAGCGTGTCCCACTTCGGCATTGATGACAAGAGAATCCTGGGGATATTCCTTGTTCATACGCCTGGTGCGCACTTTAAAGGTGTGCGCCGTGGCAGAGGTACCTCCGTCAGGATATTCAGACTTGATAAAGTCCGCCGCAGTCTCACAGAGCTGTTCCAGAGGCATGAGATCATATTCGGCAACCGGACAGATTCCCCAGATACCGAAAACATGGGACAGGGCCTCGGTGACTTCCTCAAAATCATAATCGCTCTTCGCCTCAACGAAAACACGTCCATAGGTGCGTACCACATTGAAACTGCCCTGGCAGGGACGCAGGGCGATCCGGATCTGACGGACCAGTGCCTCTTCGAAGATGTGGCGGTTTTTCCCCTTGATGCCGATCTCGGCATATTTGATCAGAAAAGCATCGTATTTATTCATGTATTATTCCCCTCTATTTTCATCACAGCACACGCCCCCGGGAAGGACGCCGCCTGTCCATGACCGCAAGTACAGAATCTTTCATCTTCTCACGAATCTTCTCAGAAAAGGCAGAAGCTCCTCAATCGCGTCGGCCGCAGCATCCATCTCTTCCATTGTGTTCATGACGGAGAGACTGATACGGATCGAATTCTCCAGTTCCTTTGAAGGAACGCCGATAGCCATAAGTGTCTCGGAGGGCCGGGGATGATTGGAGGAGCAGGCACTGCCCGCAGATACATAGACCCCTTTATCTTCCAGGGCGTGGAGAAGCACTTCCGCGCGGACACCCTTCACGCGCACGCTCAGTATATGCGGCGCGGCTGTCTCATCCGTCCTCCCGTTGAAAACAATATCCGGGATGGCGCCGAGGCGTTCGATCAGCCGGTTTTTCATCGCAAAGAGCTTCCGGCGGTCTGCATCAATATTTTTGTAGAGCATTTGCGCGGCAAGGGCCATTCCGGCTATACCGGGCACATTTTCCGTGCCGGAGCGCAGGCCGCCCTGCTGTCCGCCTCCGTGCATCAGGGGCACCAGGCGGACACCGTCAGCGATGTAGAGGAAACCGGTCCCCTTGGGGCCGTGGATCTTGTGTCCGCTGACGGATAGAAGATCGATATTCATCTTTTTCGGATAGATCAGGGCTTTTCCGAATCCCTGCACCGCGTCCACATGGAAGAGGACATCCGGGTTGGCCGCCTTGACCGCTCTCCCGATCTCATCGACCGGTTCCACTGCACCGATGATATTGTTGGTGTGCATGACAGAGACCAGGATCGTATCCGGACGGACAGCGGCTGCAGCCTCTTCGGGGGAAATCAGGCCGTCGCGGTCGACGCCCAGACGTGTGACCTCAAATCCCCGGGATTCCAGGAATTTCATGGCTTCCAGGACAGCAGGGTGCTCGATTTTGGTCGTGATCAGGTGTTTTCCCTTTCGCTGCATTGCCATGGCGGCACCGATGATGGCCAGATTATCCGACTCTGTCCCGCAGGAAGTGAAACAGAGATTTTTTTCCCTGACCTTCAGAATGCCTGCAAGGGTCTTTTTAGCGTCGGTAATGCGGCGTTCCGCAGTGACACCGCGGTGGTGCATAGCGGAAGGATTTCCGTAATCCTCCAGGAAAAGCTCGTTCATCAGAGCAGCAACTTCCGGAAAGCACCGGGTCGTCGCGGAATTATCGAGATAGATGTCTCTTTTTTCATTCATAAGATGATTCTCATTTCTGTAATTCGTCAATCCAGTTCGAAGCGGTAAATGAGGAATGCCATAAAGGCCAGCGCCGCCGTCTCTGTGCGCAGGATCCTCTTTCCCAGGGAAATCGTCCTGGCCCCGCCCTCCAGAGCAGCCTCGATCTCAGACTCTTCAAATCCGCCCTCGGGGCCGACGAAAACAGCCGCCGTCTGCCCGGCTTTCATGGATTCCAGGAGAGAACGGGTTCCGGTCCCGGCTTCATCCGCCATGGCTTCGTAGGGCACAAGGACAAAGTCCGCAGCCTCTGCGGCATATTGAAGGGCCTCCTTGTAGGAGAGGATGTCGTGCACCCGAGGGATCATGGCGCGCCTGCTCTGCTTTGCTGCCGCCTCTGCAATAGACTGCCAGCGGCTGACCCGCTTGCGCCTCTTGTCACCGGCCAGCTTTACAATGCTGCGGTGCATTTCCACCGGCACGATCTCCGTGACACCCATTTCCACGGTTTTCTGGACGATAAAGTCCATCTTGTCCGCCTTGGGAAGTCCCTGAAAAAGAATCACTCGTACGGCCAGCTCCGCCTCGGACTGTTGCACAGACAAAAGGCGGCAGTTGACCTGACTGTCGGAAAAAGAGACGATCTCAAAGACATACTCCTCGCTGCTTTCGTCCGTGCCGCGGACCGCCAGCTTTTCGCCGGGGTGCATCCGCAGAACATTTTTAATATGGTTGTAATCCTCCCCGCAGACAGCAAGCATATCGCCCTGCATGGCGGAAAGGTCCGCGAAAATCTGGGTCATATCTTCTGTTTCTCCGGCAGTCTCGGTTTTCTTTGTTTTCTCTGTTTTCTTAAGTTTCTTAAGTCTGATGTTTTATGCCGCGCGATTGCCCTGATGGCTCACTGCGTGACCGGAAACATATCAAACATATCCATCGCTTCATGCCTTGCGGCCGACTACGCAGCACCACTCGCCCTGTTCTGTGACACTTACAATCTCAAGACCCTCACGGATCATGGCGTCTTTGACGCTCTGTGCGCGCTCGATGAGAATTCCGGAGGTGATATAAATTCCGCCGGGCTTCATGCACCTGACTGCCTGAGGGGTGAGGGGCACAAGCACATCGGGAAGGATGTTGGCAAGGACTACATCATAGCGTTCCTGACCGACCCTGGCCTGCACGGAGGGATCATCAATCAGATTGCCGAGCATGACCTCAAAGAGGGACGGGTCTACATTATTGGCCGCGCAGTTGTCCTCAATGGCCGGAATCGCACAGGGATCCAGGTCTGTGCCGACTGCCCCGCGGATTCCCAGCTTCAGGGCCAGCAGAGCAAGAATGCCGCTGCCGGTTCCCACATCCAGCAGGAATGTGTCCGGCCTGATATATTTGCGCAGCTCGCGTATGCAAAGCTGTGTTGTCTCATGCATGCCGGTTCCGAAGGCTGTGCCGGGATCGATATGGAAAACAAGATGAGGAACCTTCTCATGGCCGTCTTCCATAACAGGTTCGGGTTTTTCCCAGGAGGGGATCACAAGTATATCGTCGATCCAGAACTGGTGGAAATACTGCTTCCAGTTATTGATCCAGTCGATGTCCTCGGTCTCGTCAATGGTCACAGTCCCTTCACCCAGGTCACAGAAGGCGCGGATCTCTGCGATCTTTGCCAGCATCTTATCCCTGACTTGCTCGGGGGTACACTGCTCATCGTCAACCATGAGATGTCCGTCTTCTGTTTCTTCCAGGAAAAAACTCAGGACAGCCGTCCCGTCATCCGCAGGTCCTTCAGGCAGAATGTCCACAAACATCTGCTCTTTTTCGGACGCCGTAAGCGGCACGTTGTCCTCAATCTGGGCACCGTAGAGTCCGATATCCTCCATAAAGCTGATCAGTATATCCTCTGCGTCCGTCTTTGTGCGGACCCTGAATCGCATCCATTTCATCTTGCAGTCCTTCCTGCCCGCCTCATCATCGAAGCGCCTTGCATTGAAACAATTATTCTACGGGCTCAAATATATGCCGGTACAATAACACGAAAAGTTGTCAGGAGACAATTCCCCTGACAACCTTACGGTTACTTCTTTCATTTAAAAGCATTTAAAAGGTGTTTTGCGCGGCTTTGCAAAAAAGTCATGCTTCAGCTTCAGCCGGGGAAAAGGCACCCGAGAGGGAGTTATAGCATCAATTACTTCTCCCAGAAGCGTTTCTTCTTTTCTTTGTGGTCTTTTTCCTTCTTTTCAGGTTCGCTGCCGGAGGCGCCGGCGCGCTCTACAGCTGTCAGGGAATCTCCGGTCAGCTCATCGAACTTGCGGAGCGCTTCCTTGGCCTCCTTGCTGAGTTTTGCCGGAGTCTCCACCACAAGGGTCACATAGTGATTGCCGCGGATATCCTTGCTGCGCAGGGACGGGACACCCTTGCCGCGGAAGCGGATCTGGGTGCCGGTCTGTGTGCCGGCCTTGACATCGTAGACAATCTTTCCGTCAACGGTATCAATCATAATGCTGCCGCCGAGAGCAGCGATGGCATAGGAAATTTTGACCATGGAGAAGATATCGATTCCCTCGCGCTCAAAGGTCTCGTGGGGGGATACGATGACTTCTACCAGCAGGTCGCCCCGGGGACCGCCGTTGATGCCGGGCTCGCCCTTTTCACGGATGCGAACGCTCTGACCATTGTCAATGCCTGCAGGAATCGTGACATTGATGGTCTTGCGGCTGGTGATATAGCCTGTGCCGCCGCAGTCGGAACATTTATCCTTGATGATCTTGCCGCTGCCGCCGCAGTCCGGGCAGGTCTGGACATTCCTGACTGTTCCGAAGAAGGACTGCTGTGTAAATACGACCTGGCCCTTGCCGCCGCACTTGGGGCACATCTGGGGTGACGTTCCGGGTTTTGCGCCTGTACCATTGCAGGTCGGGCAGGGATCCTTGAGGTTGAGTGTCAGTTCTTTTTCTGTGCCGAAAACTGCCTCGAGGAATGTGATCCGGACGCTGGTGCGGATATTGGCACCCTTCACAGGGCCGTTTGAAGGGCCCCTGCTCCGCCCGCCGCCGAACATACCGCCGAACAGATCGCCGAAAATATCCGAGAAGTCCGTGCCTGTGAAGTCGAAGCCTCCTGCGCCGAAACCGCCGGTGCCGTCAAAGGCCGCATGGCCGAACTGGTCATACTTTGCCCTCTTCTCGCTGTCACTCAAAACTGCATACGCCTCGGAAGCCTCTTTGAATTTTGCCTCTGCCTCTTTGTCATCAGGATGCATATCCGGGTGGTACTTCTTGGCAAGTACACGGTACGCCTTTTTGATTTCTTCGTCACTGGCTGTCTTGCTGACTCCCAGCACTTCGTAATAATCTCTTTTCTGTTCAGCCATAATCTATCCAATCCAATGTATAGAACACCAAAAACTGTCTTTGCTCTCTAATCACAGATGTAGCCCAGGCTGCCTTTGCAGCCTGGGCAGTTATTCATGATTTCTGAATCCGCCGCCCCCTGAGAGGCAAAACCGGTGTTTTCACCGGATCCTGCGCCCATGGGCGACAATTGACTTTTATACCACACCACAGTGCCATTCGTCAAGAGAACGACATCCCTGCGCTGTGTATCTTTTATTTCAGCGGAGGAGAAGCTGAAAGCTTCACCTCCGGAGAAGTTTATATAAAATTTCTGCGGGTACTTCTCCGCTTTTCGCGGAGGAGAAGCTGAAAGCTTCACCTCTGGAGAGGTTTCAAAACTTCTGAAAGAAGTTTTAAACCTCTCTGTAGTCCCCGTCTACGACGTCGTCATCTGCGCCGCCCTGGGCATCCTGGAAGCCGCCTGCTGCGCCTGCGCCGCCCATATCGGGACCTGCCGCGCCGCCCTGGGCACCCTGATACATCTGTGCAAACAGCTGCTGGGCGTCGTTCATCAGTTTTTCCTTGCCGCTCTTGAGGGCGTCGATATCGGAATCGCTGAGGTCGGTCTGATCCTTGGTGCGCTCCAGAACTGCCTTGAGGTCAGCGATATCAGCTTCGACTGTGCCCTTGACAGCGCCGTCGATCTTGTCGCCTGCTTCCTTCATGGCCTTCTCGGTCTGGAAGACGATGGAGTCGGCTTCATTGCGGGCCTCGACAGCCTCTTTGCGCTTGCGGTCCTCTG
>ODAI013594044.1_pt1 | contig 10199 bp, 8 predicted proteins | sample 1539321 | NCBI WGS metagenome assembly ODAI01 (sample SAMN02144231, study PRJEB22623) | gut metagenome | biome: sheep rumen | host: Ovis aries | place: New Zealand | reverse complement strand
GTATTCCATAGACGAGGAATCGGTTAAGGAGGAGACAGGCGGGAAATGAAGCTCTTTATAATAATACTGGCCCTCTTTTTGATAGTGCGTGCCATAGCGACCTGTCTTCACAGGACATTGCTTACATCAATAATCATATTTATGGCTTATTCGACGATAATGAGTATCATCTGGGCATTGCTTGAATCGCCCGACCTTGCCATAACCGAGGCAGCAGTGGGAGCGGGTGTCACTTCGATACTCTTCTTCGTAACGCTCAAGAAGATAAGGGCCGTTGAAACCACCGAGATCCGGGCCGGAAGCGCGGAAGAGTCGGCGGCGATGGCTGAAGGCATAGGGGCTGAGAATGAGTAGGAAACGCAAGGACTATAAGTCTACCTTTTACAGCAGAATAGAAGACTTTGTGAACGGTAAGGAGGAATTCCTTCTCTACAGGCCAACGGGCACGACCGAGGCCAAGAAGCTTGAAACATTGGAGGAGGAACTTACCGAGGCGGCTGACCTTCTTGAGAAGAGGGAGGCAAGGCAGAAGATGCAGGACAATACAGAGCCTCTGGATTTCCTGAAACGATTCCACAGGCTTTACGGGATCATTGCAGTCATGGTGTGCACAACCATGATGGTCATGCTGATGGTCACGGTCTCCTGGCTTCCCAAGTTTGGTGAGCCGGAAAACCCCGCAAATAATGAAGTCATTGCAAGATATATAGAGAAGGGGCAGGAGGAAACGGGAGCGGTTAACATCGTGACCGGTCTTATCCTGAATTACAGGGGATTCGATACCATGGGAGAGACCCATGTCCTTTTTATTGCGGCAAGCTGTGTAATGATACTTCTCCTTATAGCCGAAGGGGAGGAGAAGAAGTCAAGCTATGCCTTCGACCGGTATCTTGAACCCAAGAACGATATCATAATCCAGAAGGTTGCGGCCTTTCTTGTCCCGGTTGTGTTTGTCTTCGGTATTTACGTTATCTTAAACGGTCATCTGTCTCCGGGCGGGGGCTTTTCGGGCGGTGCCATACTGGGAGCCGGTCTTATAATGTATGTTTCGGCCTTCGGCTTTAAGAAGACACAGAGGTTTATGAACGAGCATGTGTATAAGATAGCCAAGGTGAGCGCCCTGTGTTTCTATGTGTGCTGCCTTTCCTATTATTTCTATATGGGCGCCCACGGATATGACAATCATATACCCCTTGGGACACCCGGAAATATCATAAGCTCCGGCCTTATCCTCTTTATCAATATATTTGTGGGGACCGAGGTTGCATGTACCATGTATGCCTTCTACGCCCTTTTCAGGAAGGGGGGACTGTGATGCTTGGACCCAATTTCTTCCACAACATTTATTCGGTGGTAGCGGTCGTTCTTTTTTCGGTCGGTTTTACCACCCTGATGCTGCACAGGAACATGATCAAGAAGATCATCGGATTCAATATAATGGATACGGCCGTTTATTTATTTCTTGCCAGCAAGGGCTATATAGAGGGGCGCAAGGCTCCGATAATCGTAAATAACGTGATGAGTACGGACGCATATATAAACCCCATTCCCGCAGGCCTTGTGCTTACGGGTATCGTGGTGTCGGTATCCGTTACGGCCCTGATGCTCTCCATAACCATAAGGCTGTATGAACGCTATCATACCCTTGATATTGACGAGATATCCTTAAGGTCCAAGAAGGATACCCCCGGACGCAATAAGTATAAGATAGATCTTGAAGGGGAGGAAAACGAATGACTTTTATAGAAAACTTCGTCCCCTTTTCAATTATATTGTGTATGGGAGCAGGCATCATAAGCTCGGCGCTTAAGGGCAGGACTTCGAGAAGGTTTTCGATCATTATCCTGTCTGTCGTGCTTATCTTAAGCTGTTTTGTTCTGGGATATACGGTATATCTGGGACATGCCTTCGTATATGTTATGGGCAAGTTCCCGGCTCCCTGGGGCAATGAGCTTCGTGCCGGCTGTCTGGAAGGTCTCATGGCTGTATTTTTCTCCGTTATCATGCTTTTGTCGGTCGTAGGAGGTATCCGCGGTCAGAATGATGATATCAGGGAGGATAAGATGAACCTCTATTTCATCATGATAGACCTCATGATGGCATCTCTCCTTGCGCTTGTCTATACCAATGACCTTTTTACCGCCTACGTATTTGTCGAGATAAACACAATGGCGGCCTGCGCCCTTATAATGATAAGGGATAACGGTCACACCCTTGTTGCGGCGACCAAATACATGATCATGAGCCTTCTTGGTTCCGGTCTTCTCCTTATAGGCATCAGTATGCTCTATACGATAACCGGCCAGCTCCTCATGCCCAATATCCATGAGGCGGTCGTAAGGCTTAACGAGACGGGGGAGGACGCCATTCCCCTGACGGTCGTCATCGGTCTCATGAGCGTTGCCCTTGCAATCAAGAGCGCACTGTATCCCTTCCACAGCTGGCTGCCGGAAGCCTACGGCTATTCCACGGCATCATCGTCAGCGATATTGTCATCACTTGTAAGTAAGGGATATATCTTTCTTCTTATCAAGATATTTTACAGGGTTATAGGTATGGATGTAATGGTGGGACATAAGATCACCAACATCCTCTTTGTCTTCGGTATAATAGGTATGATAATGGGATCGGTAACGGCCATAAGACAGACTGATGTCCGCCATCTGATCGCCTATTCCTCGATAGCCCAGATAGGCTATATCTATATGGGTATGGGCCTTGGCTCCAATGCGGGAATGGTGGCAGCGATCTTCCACATCATGTCCCACGGGGCGACAAAGTCAATGCTTTTCATTGCCCAGAGGGGACTGGTTGAGGTATCTTCGGGTTCCAAAGACTTTTCGGACCTTAAGGGATCGGGCTTCCGTAATCACCTTGCCGGACTTGCTTTCGCCGTGGGCGCCTTTTCCATGGTGGGTGTTCCCCTGCTGGCGGGATTTACAAGTAAGGTTTATTTCGCCGAGGCTGCCATTACGGCAGTAAGGGTTAAGATGTGGATCGCCATGATAACCCTGGCGATATCCACCATACTTAATGCGGTGTACTTTATCAGGGCTGTCATATCGGTATATACGCCCAGAAACATGGAATATAAGGATTCTTCCTACAAGCCTTCAACTAATATGGCTTTCGCCCTTATATGCTTTATAATATTCAATTTCTTCTTAGGGATACTGTCTTATCCCATAGCCAATACGATAGAGACGGGACTTAAGGTGTTTGACTGATGGACATTTATCTGCTTAAGGACATACCCATACTGATAAGGACCGATACGATGGGACTCTTTTTCCTCATACTTACGGTTTTTACATGGGTAATGAACCTTATCTTTTCAATCGAATACATGAAGAAGGAGAGGCACAGGCTGCGCTACTACATTTTCTTCACCCTTACCATGCTGTCCATGGTCGGGATATGTATATCCGGCAACCTGATAACCATGTATGTCTTCTATGAGTTTATGTCACTTTTGTCTCTTCCGCTTGTCCTGCACGAGCAGACGGCGGAGGCGATAGCGGCTGGGAAGAAGTATATCTTCTACTCAATGGGAGGCGCCTTTATGGGCCTTGTGGGTTTCTTCTTTATATACAGGTACGGTACCACACTTACCTTCACCCCCGGCGGTGTGATCAATCCCGGACTTATAGAGGGTCATGAGACGGCGCTGTATCTGGTTACGCTGTTTGTTATCATAGGCTTTGGCTCCAAGGCAGGAATGTTCCCCCTGCACGGATGGCTGCCTACGGCTCATCCCGTGGCTCCGTCACCGGCTTCAGCTTACCTGTCGGGAAACATCACAAAAATGGGACTCTTCGTGATAGTCCGCTACATATATTACCTCATTGGCCCATCATACCTGAAGGGAACGTGGGTTCAATATGCCTTTATCGGTCTGACACTTGTTACCATAGTCATGGGATCCATGATGGCTTATAAGGAGGGACTCTTTAAAAAGAGACTGGCTTATTCCACCGTGAGCCAGGTAAGCTACGCCCTGCTCGGCATTGCCTTTATGACAAAGTGGGCACTTGTGGGAGCCCTGCTGCATGTGGTATTTCATTCGCTTGTTAAGAATACCCTGTTCGAGGTGGCCGGTGCCGTCATACACAAGACCGGCTTTAAGAACGTTAAGGATTATAAGGATCTGGCCCGCAAGATGCCGGTCACCATGTGGTGTTATACACTTGTATCACTGACGCTTGTGGGCGTACCCCCGACGAGTGCCTTTTTAAGCAAGTGGTATCTTGCGCAGGGAGCACTTGAAGCTTCCATTCCGGTGCTGTCGTGGCTTGCTCCCGTATGCCTTATAATAAGTGCCCTGCTGACGGCAGGATACCTTCTGTCAATAACGCTGAAGGCCTTTTTCCCGGGGGATGAGTATGATTATCCCTGTCTTGAGAAAAAGGAACCTAACCTGTATATGCTGATACCGATACTCATCATGACCGTATGTGCGGTGGCAATGGGAATTTGGGCAGGCCCTATTACAAATATAGTGAACGGTATTGTAAACGACCTTCTGTAGATGACGTCATTTTTATGACGATAATTTCACAAGGAGTATGTTGTGAATAAAATATTGATACTTTTTCCCATAATTTTTCCACTGCTTACAGGAGCACTGCTTCCGGTCTTTAAGTTTAAGAGCAGGAAGAGCAGGAATGTCTATACGGAAGCGGTCACGGTCATTAATTCCGCCTTTGTGTGGGTAATGCTCCTCAATGCGCCTGAGGGAACCTTCAGGGCACTGAACCTGGCGGGAAACCTTGAGATCACCTTCCATGTGGATGGACTTGGTTCGGTCTTTGCCGGGCTTGTTTCGCTGCTGTGGCCGCTCGCGACCCTGTACGCGTTTGAATATATGGAACACCACGGCAAGGAGAAGGTTTTCTTCGCGTTTTATGTAATGACCTATGGTATCACTATGGGTATAGCCATGGCAGCCAATCTCATGACCCTTTATATGTTTTATGAGATGCTTACCCTTGTGACTCTGCCCCTTGTAATGGCCGGGATGAGCAGGGAAGCGATAATGGCAGGACGCAAGTATATCCTTTATTCCATGGGAGGCGCGGCCTTTGCCTTTATCGGGTTCATCTTTATCTTCACATACGGAACAAGCATGGACTTTATTCCGGGAGGAGTCCTTGCAGGTGCGGACATAGTGGGTAAGGAGAGGATACTTCGCGCGGTCTATGTACTTGCGGTGCTTGGTTTCGGCGTCAAGGCAGCCATTTTTCCCTTTCACGGCTGGCTGCCGTCCGCGTCCATCGCACCCACTCCGGTTACGGCTCTTCTTCATGCGGTTGCGGTTGTTAAGGCGGGCGCCTTCGCGATAATAAGGATCACTTACTACAGCTTCGGGACAGGCTTTCTTAAGGGTACGCCGGCCCAGTATATAGTCATGACATTTGCCATGGTGACCATCATATACGGATCTGCCAGGGCAGTTAAGGAACCGCACTTTAAAAGAAGGCTGGCCTACTCGACGGTTTCAAACCTTTCATATATCGTATTCGGGGCATCGCTTATGACGCCGCTTGGCTTATCGGCGTCCCTTAGCCATATGGTATATCATGCAGTGATCAAGATATCCCTCTTCTTCTGCGCCGGTGCGGTATTGATAAGGACCCGCCGCGAATACGTACGTGAACTTGACGGGCTTGGAAGGAAGATGCCTGTAACCTTTGCGACCTTTACCATAGGAGCCATATCCCTTATCGGCGTGCCGCCTTTTCCCGGGTTCATAAGCAAGTGGAACCTGTGCACCGCGGCTATGGCAGAAGGGTCCGCCTTTGCGCTCTGCGGTATTGCCGTTTTACTTATATCGGCGCTCCTTACCGCCATATACATGCTGGTTCCGGTGATAAGGGCTTACTTCCCGCCGATTGATTTTGACCCTAAAACCGTAAGGGATTACAGGGATCCCGGTTATAAAATGTGCCTGCCCTTTATGGTTTTTTCTCTCGGAATATTCGTCCTGTCATTCACATCACCTTGGGTGATGAGGGTATTTGACAGGATATCTTCTTTGATGTAGATCTGATACTTCGGTTTTTTGATTTTTAACAGAGGTGGAATATGCTTCTTGCGCTTTGTCTGGGCCCGATGGCGGCCGGAATAATCGCATACTGTATAGGCCGTAAGAACAAGACGGCCAGGGACTTGTTCGCAGATGCAATAACTGTCCTTGAAACGGGACTGTTATTATATCTGTCATTAAAGACCCTTAACGGTGCTCCTGTAAGCTTCGCCGCTAGGGACCTGTGCGGTCTTGGCCTGACACTTAAGCTTGACGGTTTCAGGGTCATCTATGGTCTTGTAGCCGCTCTTATGTGGACCTGCACCACGGTATTCTCCCGTGAATATATGGCCCATTACCCAAGGACCAACAGATACTACATGTTCTTTCTTGCGACCATGGGGGCTACGGTGGGCGTTTTCCTGTCGGCCGACCTCTTTACGACATTTCTTTTCTTCGAAATAATGTCCTTTACTTCGTACACATGGGTAGCTCATGACGAGACAAAAGAATCACTCAGAGCGGCCGAAACATACCTGGCCGTTGCGGTCATAGGCGGTATGGTGATGCTGCTGGGCCTCTTCTTCCTGTATAGCATTGCGGGTACCCTTTCAATAGATGAAATATACGGAGCCGTAAATGCGGCGGTTACGAAAGCCCCTTCGGTCAGAGGACGGATATATACAGCCGGAGCCCTTATGCTTACGGGGTTTGCTGCCAAGGCGGGCATGTTCCCCCTGCATATCTGGCTTCCCAAGGCTCATCCGGTCGCACCTGCTCCGGCTTCGGCACTCCTTTCCGGAATCCTGACTAAATCAGGTATCTTCGGAGTTCTCATAATAAGCACTGACATTTTCAGGTATGATCCCGCCTGGGGCTTTATGATCCTTTTATTTGGCGTGATCACAATGTTTGGAGGCGCGATGCTGGGTATCTTCTCTATAAACCTGAAGAGAACGCTTGCATGCTCATCAATGTCCCAGATCGGCTTCATACTTGCAGGCATAGGTATGCAGGGGCTGCTTGGTCATGAGAACGGACTTGCTGTTCGCGGCACCATTCTTCATATGGTAAATCATTCGCTCATAAAGCTTGTACTTTTCATGTGCGCGGGTGTTATATACATGAACCTTCATGAACTTGACATTAATAAGATCCGCGGCTATGGCAGGGGCAAATACTTCCTTATGATCTGCTTCCTTGCAGGAGGCCTGTCCATAAGCGGTATACCCGGCTTTTCGGGATATTTGAGCAAGACACTTCTCCACGAATCGATCGTTGAGTATATGGAAGAGGCCGGTGCAATGTATGGAACATATAAGTTTATCGAGTGTGTCTTTCTTATGACGGGGGGAATGACTCTGGCATATATGCTGAAGCTCTTTATCGCCGTCTTTATCGAAAAGGGTGCGGGAATGGGAGGACATCCCGGCAGTCATGAAGACGTCAATATGGTTGATGGCATTGATGATGAAAACGATAAATACAAGGGGTATCTTAACGCCGCAAGTTCTGCTGCCATCCTTGTGCCGACGGTTATTCTTCTTATTCTTGGCCTTATGCCCTATAAGGTTTCCGACAGGATCGCTGCACTTGCATTTCCTTTTATGCACGGACAGGAGCATGCGGGTTCGATCGCATACTTCTCGGTCACAAACCTTAAGGGATCCATTATCTCCATAGCGATCGGGATACTGATCTATCTTGTTATAATAAGGAAGCTCCTTATGAAGACGGAGGAAGGTGAACGCGTATACATCGATGCATGGCCTAAATGGCTTGACATGGAAAATATTATTTACAGACCTCTGCTTCAGCACATAATCCCCTTTGTTCTTGCCTTTGTATTAAGGATATGCGACCGTATGGCAGATCATGTGATCTCTCTTGTCCACAGGACCCTGCTGAGGGAAGTTGAACCCAGGCGGCCTCTTCTTTACGGTAATGCCTTCACCCATGTTGTGGGTGTGACCATGAACATGATAATGAGGGCATTGAATAAAACAGTCCGCAGGAAAAATCCCAGATTTGTCAATTATGAGGAGAAGCTGGCATTCTCATTCGACGAAGCCCTTAAGACAACACGGCTTACCGCAAGGAGCGTATCCTTCGGCCTTATGATGTTCTCGATCGGATGTATATTTACACTTGTTTATCTTATCATTGTACTGCTGCTGCATGTACAGTGACACATTGGTTCTGAACCAATGTGTCAGCAAATGTGACAATTTAGAGGGATAGTATGGATATAAATAAGGTACTGGAACAATTGGATTCCATCTCCGGAGAAGACGGAGGCAGGAAAACAGAGGAATTCCTTAAGGATAAGATAAAGGAAGCAGGAGATGAAGGTGATCTGTCATCTGAACTGACCCTTGTAAATGAACTGATAGGATTCTTACGTTACATGGGCAAATTCACGGATGCGCAAGCGGTGATCGGTGATGCCCGCAGATTGTGTGAAGATATGGGAATAACGGGGACAGTTTCCCATGCGACCACTCTGCTTAATATTGCCACCCTTGAGCGGGCCATGGGAAGACATGAAGAGTCACTTAAGGATTACGAACAGGTACAGGATATATATGACAGGGTTCTTGCTCCTGATGACTATCTCTATGCGGCTCTTTATAACAATATGAGTCTCCTCTATCAGGAAACGGGCGATCACGAGAAGAGCGCGCTCTGCCTTAAGAAGGCGATACCCATAATCAGTAATTATGATGATAAGAGGATAGAACAGGCCATATCAAGGACCAATCTTGCCCAGACCTGTCTGATGTTAGGAAGGCTTGATGAAGCCGAGGCCGAGCTTATAAGTGCCGAGGATATCTTCGAAAAAGACGGCGGAAATGAGTTCCATTATCCCGGGTGCTTAAATGCCATAGCCGACCTTAAGATGAGGAAGGGTGACTTGAAGGGTGCAGTCAACTACTACACCAAGGCCCTTGGACTTCTTGAGCTTAAGGTGGGCAGGGACAATCCCGGATATATCGCGGTGTCTGAAAACCTGGCAGAAGCCGAAAAAATGCTTAAGGTAAGCGGCGGCATAGATAAGGAGATAAGCGGGATGGAGCTTGCCCGCAGGTTCTACAAAGAATACGGACAGGCCATGATACATGAAGGCTTCGCCGAATATGAGGACAGGATAACAGCGGGCCTTGTAGGAAGGGGGTCCCAATGCTACGGGTTTGACGATCCTCTCTCAAGGGATCATGATTTCGGTCCTGATTTCTGCATATGGCTGGATGATGACCTGTATGATGAGATAGGGGATAAGCTGCAGGAGGCTTATGACAGGCTTCCTGCCGAATTCATGGGATTTAGCAGAGTGACCGTGATCCCTCCCGACGGTAAAAGAGCCGGTGTCATGAGAACATGGGAATTCTACGCAAGGATACTTGATGTAAGCGAGGAATTTCTCTTATCATATATTGATATATCCTGTAAGAGAAGACATCTTTGTGAGGAAGATAAAAAACCGGAACCCGGTATTACCGCAGGCGTTGAGACCGGACGGGTTGAGGAAGAGTGCAACAGGATGGAGCTTGCTTTCTTCGGAACAGTCGATGAAGCCAACCTGTCCCAATGTACAAACGGGGAGATATTTAAGGAAGGAACGGGTGATTTCGCAAGGATAAGGGAAGGACTTAAGTACTATCCCGATCATATATGGAAGAGAAAGATCGCTCAGGAACTGCATTATTCAGCCCAGATGGGCCAGTACAATTATGTAAGGATGTTAAAGCGTGGGGAGAAGGTGGCCAGTGAGATAGCTCTTTCCGGTTATATGGAGCATACAATGAAGCTTGTGTATCTGCTGAACAGAAAATACGCACCATATTATAAGTGGCTGCACAGGGGCATGGCAGACCTTGAGAAGGCAGCAGTCATCATGGATATCTTCAATGCGGTCTATGATATGCCGAAGGGGGATGAGAGGATCAGGATGACCACGGAGATAGTCGCAGCCATTATAATAGAAGAACTGGAGAAGCTTAACATGACGGGTGGGGTGCCAAAAGAAGAGAAATTCCTGGATGTGTATTCCAGAATCATATAGGAGACCCGGGAAAAAGTGAAACGAGGAACCGTCCCCCTGTTTCACGCGTCACATATTATAAGGAAACTAACACATATAAAAAAGGGAGGTAAGCAATGTCGGAAATTAACT
>ODAI011233174.1_pt1 | contig 10199 bp, 4 predicted proteins | sample 1539321 | NCBI WGS metagenome assembly ODAI01 (sample SAMN02144231, study PRJEB22623) | gut metagenome | biome: sheep rumen | host: Ovis aries | place: New Zealand | reverse complement strand
GTCACCGGTCCTACAATACCCACAGCACTCAATGTATCCACAGCCTGAGAGAAGGTAGTGTAGTCACCTGTACTGTCGGCAGCAATGGTATAGACACCTCCGCAATAACGAACCACAAAGGTGGTACGTAGGGTATCGTTCGACGCAATGCTGTCGCCAGCAATACTTAGCACAGCAGTCAGAGAGTGACGCCCAGGCTCTATAGACTTGTTAAAGAGGGTGAGTGTATCAAACTGAGCTCCCGCAATACTGACAGCATGCATGGTGGAATCGACAGGCTGATTGTCGAGATAGTAATAGAACTTGATTTCAGTGGCGGTGTCTTCTCCTTGATTGCGTACCTGTACGGGAATTGTGACACTGCTGCACGAATTATAAACTAAAGAATCAGCGAAACCAATCATTGCCATATCCATCTGGGGCACTCCCACCAGATGCATATTGAAAGGCGTAACCGGGCTCCCACAGCCAATTATCTTGTTGAATCGAATATTCGGTCGGTTGCCACTTCTTGAACCTGTGCCGGAATAGCCAAAGATAGAGGGTGACATCGCTGTGTTCTGAGCCTTATACAGGGTCGAATTTGCCTTTGATGTGTAACGGATACTCGTACCTGTAGTCACTGTGGTGGACAGTTGGTAGGCAACCTGTACCACCAATGACGAGGTTCCATCCCACTGGAACGGTGTGTCAAGGTCTAACCGCACCCAGTCTTTCGCCTGTCTGCGGTAAATCACCATCGGATGACGTTCATACACCTGTGACACCGTCTTCCACGAAGAAGTACTGCCGAAGATGGTATCTGAAGCCAATCCCATGGCGATAAAATAGTTGTCAAACACCACAGAATCTCTCGGTGTCGTAGTATTGATATTATAGATGGAATCGAGGAAGAAACTGATGGAATAGATACCTCCAGCCGTAAGACCTGCAGTGGCTAGGTCGTGGGCACTGTACATATATTGCTGCCGTACATAAGCGTTGTTAGGCTGGTATGGTGACGGGAGTGAAGTCTTGGCTGAAGTATTCGTTCCCGTACCAACAATGGCATCCTGCCCCTTATCCACCAATAGGCTCATGCCCATAGTTCCACCAGCATAAAGAATATCCGTCACATGTGTGAAACCAGTATCCACGGCATTCATATTGTAATTGTACCACACCGGAACGACACCGCTGTGTGTCGGTATATAGGTAATGGTATCACGGGTGGCGTAGGTAATCTGACGGTCGGGAATAGCTGCCGGCGCATCAGGGGTGTACTTCACATCTACTGTCCCCCACACCGTGTCGTCGGCACTTGTCACATCTTGCTGAATCGAATTCACCCACACATGAACCGTCACCAACGTATCGGCATCAAGATCAAGATGGAGTCTATTGGTGAAGGTATATACCATCGAGTCTCGGGCTCCAATACCGTTGGCAATCACCTCTGATACGGTGTCGCCTGCACCTCTGAAATTAAGCACAATCGTGTCTGTAGCCTGGACACCAAAGTTGTGAACCATTACCGACACTTCCTCGTCTCCAAGAGCGCATCCTCCCTCTGGCAGCACAAGGGCACTCAGTGATATATCGACAGTCGGCACATTGATAACTTCCACCGTTATTTTGCCTCTGCCACCCTCGCATCCATTATCGCTATAGCGAATCCACGCTGGGTTGTTATGATCAAGGAACATCGGATTGTCTGCAGTCGAGAGCGTCCAGTCTGTCGAATTGCCATTGAAGGCTGTACGAACAACGCCAGCTCTCGTAGCTGGCACGCTGATTGACGAACCACTCCACACGTATGAAGGAACATTCTTCGAAGTCCACGAGGTGCCGTTTGTAATCACACTATTGAAAGCCAAAGCATCTTCGATCACACCCCCACGACGATAGATGAAGCCCACATTCGAATTATAGTTGAATGACGGGGATGTCTGCGTGCGGATAGTTTTGCTGCTGTCCGATGCAGGGTTTCCACTCACACTACCGTACTGCACCACCAACGACTGCCCTGGTTCTATCTTTACATCGGGCATTACAAAGACAGTGTTCAGAGAGGAAGTCGACGACACGGTCTGCAAGGTATCGCCTTGCAAATAGGCTGTGGCGTCTCCTATATTGGTCAACTGCACCGCACCTTTTCTGTTGGACACCCGCCAAGTATCCCATCCCGAATTGGGTGTCGTTCCCTGGGCCGCAGCAGCTGTCGAAATCTCCACCTGCGTAATGCGCACAATCGGAAGGCTTCTCCGTTGCATGATGTAGTATTCCGCATTCTCTCTCATACTGTCGGTCGTATAACTATTTCCAACATAGAACGGTTCTCCGCCGATAGAGTCACTGTACCAGAACAACTGCGAATACCGTTGCGGTGCTGTGGTAGAGTTATATACGTCCCATTTTTCCACTCCTTCAGTTGGAGTAATGCTTATCGCCGTGTTGTAATTCACTTGCACTGTGTCGTCAGCCGGTGTGGAAGGATGGGAATGGCTCACCACCCGGAAAACGTTGGTATCATTGGTCTGGTTGGGATCGTTTCCGAAACTGGTCCACACACAGATGCTATACACCGAATCGTAATGTCCGTTGGCTGGCAAATGTAACATTACTCCCGTATGTATCGACACCGAATCCTCTGCTGGAACCGTCTGCGTCACTGTCAGGTTGTGCACAGCCCCACCGTTCATCTGGTATGAAAGGCCCAGAGGCAGGCTGGTAGCAGGATTATAGACACTCATACCGTTGTTTCTCATCAGTAGCACCATCTCCACAGAATCTGGCATATAGCAATCCTCTGACGGAGGATTGAGCAAAGCCTCTACTTCGAAGTCGTATGCCAGCGACGAGAACTCAAAAGCACCAGGACAAGTCACCATAGTGCCACGGAGAGTATCAAAAATATCGGTCGTCACACTCGCCACAGGAATACCCACACCCTTTACGGCTCGATTATACGTACGCAAATCAACCAAACTGCCGTTCAAGAAGCCTGGATTCACCGATATAGACAGTGAGTCGGCTGGTTCGGCCATTTTCCATGTTTCAATCGTGAGGCATGAAGTTGTGACTCGGCGGTTCAGTACACTTCCGTTCGAATAATATACATTGTTGCTAAGTGTATTACTCGTATTATTGCCAGGCTGATAACTGAGGGCATAATTGCGATTGTCCATCGCTGCCACTATATTATCTACAAAAGTGCAGTTGCTGATACCCGAACCTCCGAAAGTTGTGGCGGCCACATTATTTCGAGTCGGCGCATTCATCTTCACCGAGTTATACACCACCTCAATATACGATCCGCTGATTATATTGAACGGCGTCCACTGCGAATTGGCATTCCCGTTGTCCTCGCATACCATCATGTTGTTGGCCACCAACGCATGCGCTGTCGCTGTACCCGTCAGTCCGCTCAAACCCATGGCTCCGGCACCGTTGCTTGTGAATATACGATTACGTTGCAGGCTGATGCTTCCGTAGCAGTCGTTCACCTGAGCCACAAAACCTCCGTTGGTCAATACATCGTACATCTCGTTGCCGTCGATGGTAAGATTGGTCTGATAGACAGCTTGCACTGCATTGTTGTATTGGTTGCTGAAACGGTTTCCACAGATTGCCACTCCCATCGACAGGCTCTCTGACGAGGATCCCAATGCCTTCACTCCTACAAGACCGCCCTCAAAAGTGCATCCCAACACCTGCATTCCATCAGAATAACCGCTGTTGATCATGCTTCCGATTCGCATCAATGCCTCTGGATTGGCCAGACTATCTATAAACCGGCACCCTTCGAAGCGGCAGCCATCGCTATTCTGTCCCATCTGCACCATCTGCTCCAATGCTCCATTCCGACGCACAAATTCCATATTGCGGAAACGCACATGTGCCACATTCTCCAAATTCACTATCGACCCCTGGGTCTGCATCTCATCGTAATAAAGAGTCGCCATTGTGTCCGACTGCGACTCAAACACAATATAATGTGCTTCCGTAAGTCCGTTTACCATTGGCATCGTGAACGCTGGATAACTGCCCGGTGCCAACCTCACTATCAAACTGTCATCTATTCCACAACGACTCAACGAGAAAAGGAACTCCTCTATCGTGCTGAAATGCTTGTTGGCTCCGCCGATATTACGCACTCCGTTCATCGGCCCTGCACATACGATAAACTCCGTCTTGATGGTATCGTTATACGGTTCATGGTCTCGGTAACTATGCGAATTGGCCGTCAGCGTATCCTCCACCCACACTTTCAATGTGTAGAATCCTGGTGCCAACGGCACGTTTGGTGCTATTGTCACTGCCTCTGTCGCCCCCGCCGCCAAATTTCCGCTCCAATCGTAAAAGTCACTCACCGTGTCATTCGCTCCCATAATGGTGAAACTTATCCTTATGGCGTCGAATGGCAACGCTCCGCAGTTCTTCAATCGCACTTGGACACTGTGATCCTCCGGCGTCATCGGCACATTGTAGTTCGGCGTCACCAACCCATACGTTGCCGACGTCGTCACCGTATCGAACCCCGCGTCATATAGCAACGGCAGATTGGCACTCTGGTAGAACACCATCGCCGGACGATACGCATAAGCCAGATTCGAATTCTCATACTCATAACCGTTGCCGTGGTAACTCGCATTAACGACACTATAATAGATCGTCTTCAACGAGTCCACTGCCGGTATGGTCCTCGTCTTCACCGACACTGCCGCTGGGTCGTATGTGTCGTCATACACAGCCTGCACCATCAATCCCTTACCGGCATAATAGAACGTATCTTTCAAGTTCACATTAAACTCTGTGTTCGCACTCAACTGGGGAATCGTTAACGCCGAATCATATACAATCTGCATATAACTACCCGTAAACGCACGGTAATACTCACTCGGGTCCATTTTGTAGTCTGTCGGCACATTCTTCAACCTGAACTGGAATTTCTGGCGTGTCTGCGGAGCCGTCATACTCTCTCCAATCATAAACTTCATCGAGGTCATTGCGCCCGGTCCGTATCCAGCATTCCTCATCGTCGCGGAATCATACACCCACTCACTTCTGCTATCGGCCCCCCCGGGGAACGGATACGACTTCCCATACACACTCACCGATCCTTCCATACCACTCGTCCACTCCGCAGCCTGCGCAGTCCCTCGTGTGCAATAGTACCTCGCCCAGGTTCCCGACGAACTCGGGAATCTGCTCATGTTGCTGTTACTCGTCGAATCTCGTGCCACACAGTAAAAATACATCATCGTGTCATACCCCGCGAACGGTATGCGGGCACTATACACCGTACGCGTTGCCAAGTCAGTCGGGAGCGTCACAGGACTCTCCCATGTGTACGACGTCGTCGCCACACGATGCTCCGTCGGGTCGCTACCCACACGATACACCACATACACCGAATCCCTGTTCATACCCGCCGACAACGATGTCTTTGCCGAAAACTCAATCCTTGCTCCTCGGCTGCTTGCCAACACCTCCCCGTCGGGATATGCCACCATCTTTAACGTCGGCGCCAACATACGATCCGCACTCGCATCCACTTTGATATTGTCAATCCACCAACCGTACCGATTCGTGTCAGCAGGTCCGCTCAACGAACGTCTCTTCACCACAAACTTGATAATCACCTTTCGCTCATTCGCCGCCACCGACGCCGTCAGCGCATTATCGATATTGAATCGCTCACTCCTCCACTGCGCATTCGTCGGCCCACTGGCGGTATCGTCCCATCCGCTTCCACTGTACGACTTATTGTTGAAACCTCCATTACCGCCAAACTCCGTACTCCGCTCTCCCGCAGGTGTCGCATAATGCTGGCTCGTCAACTGCGTCCACGTAGATTGATAAGCCAACTTGTAATAAATCGCACCCATCATAAGACCGGCTCCCGACGTCGTGTTCTTCGGCAACTTGCAAATATGATCGAAATACAACGAAATATAACGGATGTCACGTAATTCCTGAGTTTGCGTGAAATCCAGCGTATCCAGATAAAACTCCACCTCGTTATCCTTCAACTGATGGACATGCAGCGAATAATCGCCTCCTCGCGATACAGACATCGTCCGGCTATATGCCGTCGAAGGCACCACCGCATAGTTCACCGGCTCCCCACTCTCGAAACCCTGATAGTGCATCTGGTGAATCTGTGCCTGCACAGACACACCTAAAAAAGCAAAAATAGCACCAAACAAGAAAATCCTCTTTTTCATATAATGCAATCTTTATTTTTTCAATATCAATTATTTACAATTATTCACAGGCATAACAAACCTCCGTTCGGAGCCTGTTAAACCTAGTACAAAAATACTAAAAAAAACGAATACCGGTGTTTTTTTTTATATAAAAAAACTAAAAAGCACCTCTTTCATTACAAACGACTATCGGCACCATGCGCCAGCATCGGTATCAAAAACGACAATACAGACGCCTAATTGACAGCCTGTTCGACCTCAACGGACATTGAAATGTAATGGAGATTCGCTGCCGGGAATCAACCGAGCGAAGATCGCTGCTCGAGAGCTTCGTAAAGCATCACGCCCGCGGCCACACTGACATTGAGTGACGACACCTCGCCCACGACGGGCAACTTGGCTCGTACATCGCTCATCTTCAGCAGTTCAGAACTAATTCCAGTCTCCTCATTACCCATGATGAGTACCGTAGGACGCCGGAAATCAACCTTACGGTAATGCACAGCGCCTTTCTCTGTCGAAGCCACCACCTGATATCCATACTGCTTGGCCAGATTAACCATGGTCTTGAGATTCTGTTCTCGGCAGACAGGTAACCGCAACAAAGCACCGCTGCTCGTCTTTACTGCATCCTCGTTCAAGGCCGCACTCCCGTGGTCGGGCACCACCAGCGCGCTGACACCAGTGCACTCAGCCGTACGAGCAATGGCTCCCATGTTCCGCACATCGGTGACTCGATCCAACAAAACCACCAACGCATTGTCACCCAGTGTTTCGACAAGTTCCATAAAACTATGGTACTTGACAGCTGCAATGACAGCCACCACACCCTGGTGGTTGCCGGTGGTCATCTTGTTGAGCCTCTCGACAGGGACATACTGGAAAGGGATGTCGTGCTCCTTCAGAGCAGTCCGCAACTCTCCCATAAGCGAGCTGTTGAGCCCATTCTGCACAAGCACACGCTCCATTTGTGCGCCACTTGCCACAGCCTCGATCACAGGCCTTAAACCATAGATCATCTGCTGTTTATTCGCTGCTTTTTCCATCTACAATTGTTATTTTTCGATCGGCCATAGCGGCCAGTTCTTCATTATGGGTGACGATGACAAAAGTCTGCCCCATTTCCTGACGGAGGGTAAAAAAAAGTTCATGTAACTGACGGGCATGCTGGGAATCGAGGTTACCGCTGGGTTCGTCGGCCAGCACCACCATGGGTTTGTTCATCAATGCCCGCGCCACCGCCACACGCTGGCATTCACCTCCACTCATGGCCGACGGCTTATGTTCCGAACGGCCGGCAAGACCCATATGCTCAAGCAATTCCATCGCTCTCCTGCGTGCTTCATCCTGTTTTTCGCCACGTATCAACGCAGGAATCATCACGTTCTCCACTGCAGAAAACTCGGGAAGCAGATGATGAGCCTGAAACACAAAGCCTATCTTCTCGTTGCGGAAGCGCGCCAACTCTCGCTCTTTCAACCGAGTGACATCCACATCACCATACATAATTCCTCCGCTGTCGGGACAATCCAGAGTGCCAAGAATCTGTAGCAATGTGGTTTTCCCTGCGCCGCTGGCACCGACAATCGACACCACCTCACCTTTCTCGATGGTCAAATTGATGTTGCGTAGCACCTGCAACGCCCCATAACTCTTATTGATATTTATTGCTTGTATCACACTATTATCTTAACGACTTAACTACTAAACTTCCACTCCGTTCAGGAACACCCGTTCTACCTTGTTCTCGCCGTAGGCGTATGGCATATACTCGTAGCTCGCCATTGGCTTGGTTATGTAAAAATTGGCTTTCTTGCCAACAGCAATAGAGCCAACCTCGTCGCTGACGCCCATAGCATAGGCGGTGTTGAGGGTGGTGGCGTTCAGGGCCTCTTCCGGCGTGAGCCTGTAACGGATACACGCCATCGAGAGGATGAGCTGCATGTTGCCCGAGGGCGAGGTGCCAGGGTTGTAGTCGGAGGCCATAGCCACCGGCAGGCCAGCCTCAATCATCTTGCGTGCCGGAGAGAGTGGCAAGTTGAGGAAGAAGGCGCAACCGGGCAGTATGGTGGGCATTGTGTCGCTACCCTTCAGGCACTCTATCTCGGCGTCGCCCATCTGCTCCAGGTGATCGACTGATATGGCATTGTATTTCACGCCCACCTGCACGCCGCCCGATACAGCCATTTCATTGGCGTGTATCTTAGGCCGCATGCCGTATTTGATGCCAGCCTCAAGTATTCGTGCGGTATCCGCGACGGTAAAGAAGCCCTGGTCGCAGAATACGTCGATGAAGTCGGCCAATCCTTCGGCTGCCACTTTGGGTATCATCTCGTTTATCACCAAATCCACATAATCCTCCTGATGACCGCGGTATTCCAAAGGGATGCCATGGGCGCCGAGGAAGTTCGACTTGATGGTCATAGGCGAGTTCTCCTTGAGGCGGCGTATGACGCGCAGCAGCTTCAACTCGCTCTCGGTCGAGAGGCCGTAGCCACTCTTTATCTCGATGGCACCCGTGCCCATGTGCATCAAGTCGTCGAGGCGCTGCCGGGCCATGTCGTAGAGTTCCTCCTCCGAAGCGGCGGCGGTGGCTTTGGCCGAATTGAGGATACCTCCGCCCCTCTTCGCAATCTCCTCATAGCTCAGCCCGCGTATCTTATCGACAAACTCATGCTCGCGCGAGTTGGCATAAACAATGTGCGTGTGCGAGTCGCAGAACGACGGCATTACCATGCGTCCTGTGGCATCCACCACATTCTCGGCGGTACCATCCCACTCGCTCATCGGCCCAAAAGCTTTTATCTTACCGTCTTCAATAAGCATGTAGGCATCCTTGATGGTCTCCAATTGGGCCATCTCCTTGCCCTGCTTGCGCAGTTTCGGTGAGGTCTCCACACCCACCAGCTCCTTGATATTCCTAACAAGTGTTCGCATATATCTTTGTTTTTTTTATTCCCAATATTCTACTTCATATTCGATGATACCCATCGGGGTTTTCGCATAGATTAGCACATCGCGTTCGTCGTAGCGATAATACTCATCGGAAGGTTCTGTGTTTGTCGGATCATCGTAGATTTTCCAATGCTCACGGCGTTCCTTGCGAGTGCCGTCGGGACGGAAGGTAATGGTTACATCGGCCTCTAGGTCCAGATCGTACATCTTTCCTGTCTGCGAGACGAGGACCCCGTTGGCATCATAGTTATAGTCGAGTGTGTCCCACGATTCATAATAATAGGTTCTGCTGGCAACAATGCGTCCCGAAGCATCATAGAAGAGATTACGGTCGCGGTATCCCGACCCCTCGTCGTTGCAATACTCATGCAACATGCGCCCTGCGGAATCATACTCGCACAAATAACGAAGCGTATCGCTATATTCCTTTCCCCAATCAATAACATAGACACACTCCGTAAGGCCGAAACGGGGATGCACCTTGCGAGAATAGAGATGGTATTCGCTTACGCCCTCATGATACTTGCCGAAACTCTCACGCTTGACATGCTGCACAATACCGTCAGCGGCATACTCGATACTGCATCGTGACATCAACTCGCGGCGCGGCATCGGGTTGGCGGAGGAACTGACCCATTGATAAGTCTCGTGCAAAACCAGGCGGCCCAGATCGTCATACACATTGCGATAGGCGGTGTCGGCACTGTATCCGTGGCGGTCATAGTACTCTGTATGCTTCAGCATCCGTGCACCAGTCAATGTATCAATGGAATAAGTGCGTATCACTTTGATAGGCTTGGCAGTATGCGTAGGGAAATACGGCAAATCCATAAGTGCCCACTGTCCCATGGCAGGCAGAACCATTGCAACAAACAGCAGTATCAGTCCGGCTTTCTTCATCACTTCAGAACAATTCCTGCTGGCTGCCGTTGGTCTTGATTTTGCCGAGGTGCTGGTAAGCGAGCATCGTGACTTCACGTCCACGAGGTGTACGCATGAGGTAACCTTCCTGGATGAGGTAGGGCTCATAGACCTCCTCCACTGTGCCGGCCT
>ODAI014439508.1_pt1 | contig 10200 bp, 7 predicted proteins | sample 1539321 | NCBI WGS metagenome assembly ODAI01 (sample SAMN02144231, study PRJEB22623) | gut metagenome | biome: sheep rumen | host: Ovis aries | place: New Zealand | reverse complement strand
TTGATGTAGAAATCCGAGACGCGTTTGTTAATGGTCTAGCTCTCCGTCAGGAAGACCATGGACCAAGCAGGGTACTTGGCATTGTTGGCGTGCAGGTTGTAGTCGATATCGGTATATTTCACGATATGGACTCCGGCATCTTCTTTAACTGCATCTTTTGGGAAAATCACCTTGGGCGCATCCGGCTGCAGGGCCCTCTCGCTGCACTGGGCCTCCATCGGAAACACATCGGCAATGCAATCGGGCTTGGCTATGCTGCGGGTCGCAATGTCCATCAGCACCCATGAACTCGTGGCCCTGACCATGCTCTTGCCGTCTTTGGAGACCATGCGGTAGTCCCTCGTGAAATACGGGCCCCTTACGCCACTGTGCCAAGTCTCGAGCTTGACGGGTTCCGATATGGTCGGGTATGCATCAAAATGGATGGCATTGCGGACAAGTATCCATCCAAGCCCCCTTTCATGTAGCACGAAATCGGAGGCTCCGAGCTCCGTGGCACCCCTCACAGCCAGCTGCTGGGCTAAATCGAAAAAGGATGACGGACGCAGCATGTAGCTGTTGTCGATGAAGTAGCAGGGGACAATATAGTCGTCGCGGAATTTATCGGACATAATAGCAAATGGGATTGGTGTTGATAGCTGTAGGAATCACGGACAGGCCGGGGCAAGCGCTTTCGACTATGCTGCCGATCAGATCTACCGTGTACTGTTCGCTCTGGTAGTGGCCCAGTTCGGCCAGCAGCATCCCGTCATTCTCAAAGTAATCGTGATAATGGAACTCGCCGGTCACGAAGCAATCGGCGCCTTTCTTTATGGCCTCACGCATCAGGAAGGCCCCGGCACCGCCGCAGAGAGCCACCTTTTGAACTGCCTTCCCGCTACATTCGGAATGGCGGAGGCAGTCAACAAGGAAAGTATCTTTCAGACGCGCCAGGAACTCCCTGTCAGTTTCAGGCTCAGGCAGCAAGCCTATCAAACCGGAACCGGACTCCCCTCCCTCTTTGGGCTGGAGCCATTCCAAGTCCAGCAGGCCTATACGCTCTGCAATTTCGAAGTTAACTCCGCCGGGAGCATTGTCCAGGCTGGTGTGCGCCGAATAAACGGCAATCCCCTCCTTGAGTGCTTTGCACACGCAGCGCTGCTGGTACGTGGCATCGCCGACCTGCCTAAGCGCATGAAACAGAAGAGGATGATGAGACACGATCATATCGCAGCCTTTGGCCGCAGCCTCATCCACAACAGCCTCGGTCACATCCAGGCAGACCAAGACCTTACCCACCTCTGCTCCAGGGAATCCCACCTGCAAGCCCGAATTGTCAAAATCGTCCTGGAATCGCAGAGGAGCAACACGCTCAATCGCAGAAATAATATCTTTAACGGTCATAGATTACAAATATACTATTTTCCATCGTGTTCGCAAACATGGACAAAAGTTGTTTCTCGCTTTTCGCCACAAAGGCATTGAAGAATCACTTAAAATTCGTAATTTTGAAAATTGCATATTTAGTTCATATAACTACTAACTTAACATAACCAATTAATTATGTGTGCTTTACCCTACACCATCCCCCAACTCAGGGTGGTCTTCGTATCGGCACCTTGTCAGGTGCTTAACGAATCTGGCAACAGGAACAGAGTTCCCGTTGACTATGATGACACAGAAATTGAACTTTCCTAAACCTTTGCCCTATGAAAAAGTTTTACTTCTTCGTAGCCCTCTGTGCTACTGCCATGGTTTCCTGCACATCAAAGGAACTTGCCATTGATTCTCCCTCTGAGGAGCAATCCGACATTAAGTTAATCCCTATTACTATTACCGCCGACTTTGGCAACGTCAAATCCGATATGGTGGATGCAACCTGGACCTGGAAATCAGGAGATCGGTTGGCTGTCTATGACGGCACTGCCAAGCGTGAGTTTACTCTTGATGAGTCTGCCGCCGGTTCAGCAGTCGCCAAATTTACAGGCGAGGTGGCAGCAGGCTTCTCTTCTTTGAAGGCTGTATTCCCCTTCACCGCGGCGGGAGAGGTATTCGGCACTCCGGCGGTACCGGCTGAGCAGGCAATAGCCCCGGACGGGACAATTGATCCTGATGCAATGATCGCCGTAGCAGATAATGCAGAGCAGGTATCTGACTCGGAATATAATTTCTACTTCACCAGCGGCATCAGTCTTCTCCGTTTCACCCCTCCCGCAGGTGCCACTAAAGTTATCCTCCTCACTGCTGCGGATGGTGAAACCATCGCCGGCGAATCCAAATCGGTCTCTATTGATCTCGGATCATTCGCAGACGGCACAAAACGCTTCTGGGCGGCCGTGAATCCGGCAGTATTCCATGGTCTTAAGGTTTTTACTCGCACCGAAAATGGCGACAAAATGCTCAGTACAACTGCAAGCATCGACTTAAGTACCCCGGGAAAAGGAAAGAACCTCGGCTCTCTTTCCGGTGGCAGCAAAGTCGGCATAATCGAAAACGCCGATGACTATATTGCTTTTGCTAAAGCCTTCAAAGTCGGTAATTACGATATTACGAGCGATGTATATGTACTAGCCGATCTGGACTTTTCCGGTAAAGCATTTACTACGGTTGACAATGGCACCTATAAGTTCGGTGGAACGTGGTACGGCAACGGTCATTCCATGAAGAATATTACAGCCACAAATGTTCCTATGTTCTATACTCCTGCCGGGGCGATTCTTAATGACATAATCATAGATGAATCCTGTACTTTTATAAAAGACGTTAATTCTGCCGGGCATTGGGGTATCATCGCCCGTACACTCGAGCCCGGAGGAGAAATGAACAATTGCATAGTGAATTGTGACTGGAATTTTGAATACATAGCCACATCAGCTGTTGGTTACGGCGGTTTGGTCGGGCGTACAAGCGCAACGTTAACCAATTGCATCATGAACGGAGATATTATTTATAATCGCACTCGTACTGAGAAAGAGACCGAAGCCGCATACATAGGCGGTCTCGTTGGCTACCTCAATGCAGACGACTCAGCTTCCGGAAGAATGGAAGGCTGCAAAATGAACGGAAAAGTAATTTTTAATTGTCCTTCAGAAGAGAACTGTCCAACTGCACAAACTAACAATAAATTCTTTCAGATAGGTGGTGTTGTCGGTTATTCTAAAGGCACAGTAAAGGAATGCCACATGTATGGTGATATCAAGTACTACGACCATACGTGGAATACTTTCCTTGGTGGGGTCGTAGGTAACCAGGAGGGTTCGTCATATGTAGATGGTTGCACCATGCACGGAAACATTACTGCAGAACAACAATATGCGACAGCCTCATATCAACGGCTTTTTGTCGGAGGCGTTGTAGGCCGGGCGGCAGCCGACGCAAAGGTAAAAAACTGTACGAATATAGCCGGCAAGACATTAACTGTTGGATCCAAGACTAATAACCTTGCCGTGGGCGGAATCATAGGTTCAATTCTCGGATCTGCCACTGTATCATCCTGCGTGAATAATATGGCAATCATACAATCTAATTACGGATCTAAGATGATGTATATTGGTGGCGTCAATGGTGTCATTTCTGCAGGGACAATATCAGATGTTCAGAACCATGGCGCCATAACTGTCGATCAGTTTAGTTCAGAAAGCGGCGGGACGGTACGCGTAGGCGGTGTTATTGGCTCATGCGCAGTCAATCTTGACGGCGGTACAATTGCATCCAACATTTCCAGCATTCACAACACAGCCCAGGTGTACACCCACGCCGATGAAACCAGTTTAGGCTATAGTCATGCAAATTTTGGAGGAGTCGTTGGAGTGATGTCAGGAGATGCTACAAACCTGACTAATTCCGGCAAAGTGTATATCAATTTCGGTGACAACAAAGACGACAACAATATGCTTAAGTTCGTAGCAGCAGGCGGAATAATCGGCAGGCTAAGCGCAGCAAAAACCGTTTCAGGCTGCATAAACACGGCTGAAGTACAATTCCGCTATTGGGGAAAGGCTGCGAACGATGCCCGCGTTGAATACGTCGGAGGAATTGTCGGATGCGCAATGACTGGTCAGCATGGTGGAGGTATTGCTTCTACTATCAAAAATTGCACATTCTCCGGGAGGATTAATGAATCTATTAATAATGCCAGCTATATCAGCACAGACTACTTGAAAGGGAAATGCGTTGGTGGCATCGTAGGTGTCATTATCGGGACAGCTAATTCAAGGGCTATCGTGAGTGATTGTTTGTGTAATTCCGCCACACAACATGCTTCTTCTGCCGGATACTTCGGAGGCATGGTTGGTGCTGGGGACTATATTAACATAACAAATTGTTCAACAACTGTTTCAATCAAGGCTAAGCGTATAGGTGGTATTGCTGCAATGCCAAGGAATACCACAATATCTAACTGTGTTATCCAAAACTGCACATTGAATAATTTTGATCAATGCGGAGGTATAGTGAATGCGAGCAACAATGATTATCTTATCATTCAGGATAATTTTGTCAAGAACGTGACCTTCGAATCTCAGGGAACAATAGATGTAGCAAGCTTCGGCGCAGTTGCCAGAAATCCGAATCAAGCTACAACAATACAGCACAACGGTATCAGCGGCTCCTATAAGAACGGAGGAATAACCACGGTCTTCTCTGATACATATGCTCCATATACGGGTCTCAATACATTTACTTGTGCGGAAGGATTTGAGAACTATATAATTACAGAATAACCAGCACTCAATCTAATCCATGGTGGCGGGCAAGTTCCTGCCACTTAATTACTTACGAGATTTGCCTGCATTAAAAAACGTGCAGGCAAATTTTGTAAGGGGCTGAAAGACAAGGGGCTACGCGCCACCGACTTATTCGCCTAATGCAGGGAGGCTGAGAATCAGGTCCTCCCGTAACTCCATGATATACAACAAAGAGAGGGTAAACTACACAGGCAGTTTACCCTCTCCATCAATCTATGGATCAGAGATTATTCTCCACTCTGCAGTACGCGGCAGCGCAAGTTGTGTGCCTGCGAACTGAAGGGCTGGTTGTCGAACTGGAACTTGTTATTGTTTTCGTTCATGTAGTTTCTACGGAACAGATGCCCCATGTCCTGGGCATCGTTGAGAAATACCGACCAGTAAACCACGCGGCTGTTTACTAATGCCTTCTTTCCATTGCCCAAATAACCCGCCGCAGGGAAATACTGCATATGTCCGCTGATATCTACGTTGTACTTACCGCAGAACTTGTCTCCGATCTTATGGGTCGAGCACTCGATATTGAGTGTGGAATGATAAGTATGGGTAGCAGTGATGAAACAGTAGCCCTGAGGACAAGGGTCGTAGTCGCTCATCTTCTCAGTAGTTGAATTATTCACTTCCCAGATGCTCATGCCATCCCCTGTAGGGCCACCCTTCAGGACCTCCTGAGTCCAGACTGTCTCTTGAGAGGCGCCGGTAGTGCCATTTGGTACTATAACCCCACCTTTATAATAAACACCTGTCCCCTTGTGATACTGATAATTAGGATACTGCTCCTGCTCAGCAAGAGTAGCCTTGGCAGAGCCACTGTTTGCAAACCTCTGGCAGTAATTACTGAAGCCGTACATAACCCCGACTCTTTCGTTGTCCCAGGTGGCAGAAGAATTCCTTACCTCTTTGATACGAGGGTACGGGATATGGTTACCATACTGATAGTATGTACCCACAGTCTCAAGCCACTGCTCTTCTGTCATGGAAAGAACTTCAGCTTCATCCTTGGGCGTCCAAGTGGCGCCGACGTTGCGGTCGAGCATTGCTTCAGGCATTTCAGTCTCATCCATGATCACGTTCCCCGGCTGGTCAGTAACCCAAATATGATAGTTCCACACAATGGTAGAACCGGTGCCGAGCTGATTCTTGTCGAGAGCAATCACGGCATTGCCTTCCTCACCGCCGCCCCCATAAAGGAAAGTGACAACGTGCGTATTGGCATTGTAGGTCATGCTCTTGACCAAAGTATTGGATTCGGACCAGAGAAGACTCGCCACCTTTGCCTCATCAAAGAATTGCTTTGTAACGATGGTCTGGGCTGTGAAGCTGTAATGCTGAGGCTCGGAGCCGGCGATTACCATGTAGCAGTTGGAACGGCCTCCTTCGTCAAGGGCAATAGGAGCCTCGGGGAAGAGAGCATCTACATTGATAGGCTTGATTTTCTTGACCTTGTTACGCTCGACCACTATGTCGTTGGTTGCAAGAACCGCCGCGGATGTGCCGTCGGTGAACTCAAGAACAAGTTCGCTGTTCTTGTATGTCGCCGGGGGAACAACCACAAAGATGCTCGTGGGAGCGGAGCTGAGGGCTGTTTCCCTGTCAGAAACAGTGATGTACCCGTGCTTGTTCACGCCGCTGGTCTTTACCTCGCTTAAGACAGGATAGGAAAGTACCGGCTTTTCTCCATCAGGGTCGATTGTAGCATCTCCCGAGATTGCGGGCGAGGACAGATTATCGACCTTGAACGCAAGCTTGCTGAGGGTCTTGGTTCCGGTGAGCTGGAACTGGATGTATCCGCACATGTTTGTGAACTTGAGCACTCCGTCTTCGAGCTTACCGAACATGGGGTTGGCGCCGTCGGGAATCAGCTCGCTGCCGTCTGCCGACAAGTGGTGATTATAAGAGCGGCTCCAGGTGCCCTTGCCGTCTGCAACAGTGAGTTTACGGGAAGGATAAATCACCCACTGGGTTCCCTCAGGCACTACGAAAGTAGCAACGCCGTTGTCGTCGATATTGGAGATTGCACACTCTTGAGTCGCTTCAGTACCGTTCCATGCAACTACCTGGTCGGTTTCGTTCCAGTGGAACGAGGGTGAGCCCTCATCAAGAGTGGTTTTGGTAAGCTCGCCGTCTGCGATGACAGCACGGACTTCTATCATTTTCTGATTGGCCGGAGACTCTATGTTCTCTTTGACCTGGCAGGCGGAAAACACCGCGGCAAGCACGAATGCTGCAAAAATCAAATTCTTTTTCATTGCTTATCCTCCTGCTTAAAAGTCGATGCCTTCACTGTCGTCCAGTACGATGTCTTCCAGCTGTCCGGAGCTTTGACATAGCAAGCCCTCAAGCCCCAGCTTCCAGCTGTCAATGTCCGGGGCCACATAAAAGAGTGTCTTTTTCTTCATCATAAAAATGTATTATTTATTGTATCTGATAGCAAAATACTCAATGGCGCTGGCATGAGCAGCATCACCCTTGGGCTGGTTGATAAGTATATCGTTGGCATAGTCAGAACCGTTGCTGCAGACATCGCTCACAGGGGCCAGACGAATGTACACATTGGGCTTACCCAGGATGTCGAGCGGCAGTTCGAAGTCAATGCTCTTGAATCCAACTATCGACGAATACAAAGTGTTGGCCCATACGGAGACATCAGGGATGGTATATTCTCCGATGAGGTGCCACTTGCTGTCGTCTTTAGGATCCATGCTGTCCACTTCGGACCACTCGGCCTTCCAGAATCGGGGAGAATACCAGTCCTGCTGGGTATTGAGCACCGAAATCTGCATCGAGATATGGTTGGTGCTGATACCCTCGGTGGAGAAATTGAACATCCAGGCGTAAGGACGGGAAGTGTCGTAATCCCACCAGTAGTGAGACGCCCACCCGGTAAAGCAGGCTCCATAGACATTGCTCTTGCCATACATGCTGGACGACTGGTTGTTGATGCCGCCGCCGCCCATTGCGGTGCCCACAGCATCGGCGCTCTTGGCATTCGGGCCGCACCACTCGATAGTGCCGTCGGGATTGTAGCTCAAAAGGTTAGCAAGGGCTGCATGCTCGGTGTCGAAGTGCTCCTTGGTGGGATCGATGACGATACCCAGACCGTTTTTATTACCCCAGTTGAGACCGAACATACGTGTTTCGCTGTTACCCATGGGGCCCAGATATGTGTATGTTCCAGCGCCCCACATGTGCTGCATGTAGGTCTTCTGGGTGTATTCCTTGACCTCGGAGCCGGTGTACTTACGCTGATAGGTATGAGTCATCCAGCCGTTCTCGCCGTAGGTAGGAAGGCAGACCTCGTTGACCACGTCGGGATTCCAGTAACGGTACTCCGTGAGAAGAGCCGAGAAACTGTCTTCTACGCTGTCTTTCATCTCTCCCCATACATCCTCTTTGCACTGGTGACGGATCTGATAACGCCCGATATTTCCGAGGGTTACGTCATCATCCATCTCGCCGGGGTCGGCACCGTCGCGCCACTCGAAACGAGGGAAGCGCTCGTGCACCACCACACCGCTGATCTTTCCGGAACCGTAAGGAAGGCGGGTGCCGTCGTTGCGGTACACGCACACGGTATTGGTGTACATGTAGATGTGGTTGGCGTTGATGTCACGGAGCAAGAGGGGGTACTTGGACAGACGGTGTGCACCGGTGCCTATGGCGTAGCCCTCGTTGACAGGAGTAAGGGCACCTTTGCGCATGGGGATTTCTACGTCCTTCAGGGTTACGTAGGTGTAGAGATCAGCGTCGGTGAGTTCGCCTATGTATTTCTCCTTGACGGGGATAGAGCTCTTGGTTCCGGCCACCTGGGAGACCACCATGTTCTTGGTGACGTTCTTGATGGAAACCCTGTCAGGCTGCTCGAGCAAGTCTGCCACGGCTCCATGGAGCAGGATCTGAACCCTGTCGAACTGTTTGAAGATATTGTCGGCGGAGTCGTTGAGCAGTATCTGCACTCCCCTGCTTCCATCGGGCGCCTCAAGGTAGATGGTGCGCTGGCTGCCGGTATAGTCGATGCTGGAAGTGGTAATCTGCTCGTTCTCTCCGGAGTTGCCGGATGCGGGGTTGCTCACCACGAATCCATCCAGGATAATGTAATCCTCGATGGCCTTGCCGGTGGCGTAAACTCCCATAAGGTCGGAGAACGAAACCTCCACGCCAATGCCTTCCTTGGCATTGCGCTGAACAAGGTTCAAGAGAACCGACACCTCATCTCCCCAACCGTCGGTATAGGAGATATTAATGGTAGCCGTACGGGGCACGGTAGCATCGGGATTGGCCTCTGAAGATATGCTCAGGGTATGTGAGCCGTCGGCAAGAGGGGTGTCGTCAATGTTTACACTGCTCACCCATCCCGAAGGTGCTCCTTCGGGATACTCTACATCGACAGTCATGTAGGAGAACGGCACATTGGTGTTCACGCTCTCCGTCACGGTGCCGCCGGCTCCGGGAAGCACGATGGAGGTGTTTTCCTTGGTGAGCGCAGCCACCAGCGCGCCCTGCTGCTTGATGGCTATGGTGTCACGCCTGGAATCCACATCGCTGCAAAGAACTATGCGGCTCATACGCTTGAACTCCTCGTTCATAGTGGCGGTAACTTTGAGGGAATCGTCCCCATCGCCCGACGTGCGGTCGAGCGAGAGCCAGGGAGAATCGTCCAAAGTGTCGATATGGTAGGCGCCGTTGGAGTAAACAGCAATTTTGACGGAGCCTCCATCCTCATTGATAATATACTCTTTCTGGGTCGCGCCAAGTTCCACAAGCGAGACCGGAGTCGCGTCGTCGTACCGGCAGGCCGAAAGGACCGCAAGGGCAGAGAGCAACGCAAGACTTTGAGGTATAATATTTTTCATGTTCATAGCTAATTATAACGAACAGTAATGGTTCCGATACGGATATTCGTAGCCTTGTCGGTAAGAGTAGCCTGCTCTATTCCGAGGTTGGTCAGATAGGTGGAAGCGCCGGTTGCCGGAGCTTTGTCGGTAACCTTGTCGGCTACCTGCATGCGCAGGATCACTTTGTCCTTGCCGAAGCACTCCGCAGGAAGCTTTCTCATGTGGTCTTTGAAACCGGGACATGCATCCTGAGAGGTAGTGGACCACCATACGATTGAGCGGTTCTTGATCATATCAGCACCGGGAACAGCCTTGAAGCTCGCTCCGTCGTCGATAGAATAAAGCAGATTCCAGTGAGCCGGAGAATCGAGAGTCGTATTATTCATCTGTCCGTGGTTCCAAACGATTCCGAACACAAGGTTGGATCCGGAAATGCCTGCGGTGGAGAAGCTGATATCGAAATACTCGCCCCTGTCCTCACCGAAGTTCCACCATTTGCGGGTAGCGATCAAAGCTGCGCTCGGGACCAGTCCGGCCTGACCCTTCTTGTCATACTCGTGGCTCATCATGCTGTTGAAGTCGGAGTTGGCCGCAAGGGTCGCGCCATAAAGATTCAGCTCGCCGGTTCCTATTTCAGGCTT
>ODAI013877826.1_pt1 | contig 10200 bp, 8 predicted proteins | sample 1539321 | NCBI WGS metagenome assembly ODAI01 (sample SAMN02144231, study PRJEB22623) | gut metagenome | biome: sheep rumen | host: Ovis aries | place: New Zealand | reverse complement strand
GATGAGCAAACGCTATCTCGGAAAGCAGATCGATATTCATGCGGGCGGCGAGGATCTTGTATTCCCCCATCACGAGAACGAGATCGCGCAGTCGGAGGCGGCCAACGGCGTACCTTTTGCAAAATACTGGATGCACAACGCTTTCCTCAATATCGACGGCGTGAAGATGGCGAAATCGAAAGGAAATTTCTTCACGGTTCGCGACGTGATCTCACAGTATGACCCTCAGGTGCTGCGCTATTTCATGCTCTCTTCTCATTACAGAAGCCCTCTCAACTTCAGCAGAGAGCTCATGGAATCCGCCAAGGCTTCCTATGAGAGAATTCTCAACTGCGGAGAAAACCTGAAGTTTTTGATCGGCAAGGCAAGCGGATCCATGACGGAAGAGGAGCGCGCGTCTTTGGAAGAAGCCGCCGGCTACCGCACGCAGTTCGAGACCGCTATGGACGACGACTTCAATACGGCAGATGCGATCTCCGCTGTATTTGAACTGGTCAAGTGGATCAACAGCCGTGTCAGCGGAAACTCCTCCAAGGAGTTCCTGGAAGAGCTGGACAAGGAGCTGCTGGATCTGACCGGTGTCTGCGGCCTGATCGTCGAGAGAGACGATCAGCTCGAAGATGACCTGGCAGCCTATGTGGAAGCCAAGATCGAGGAGAGGAAAGCGGCCAAGAAGGCGCGCGATTTTGCCAAGGCAGACGCGATCCGCGACGAACTGAAGCAGAAGGGGATCATTCTGGAGGATACCAGAGAAGGAGTTAAATGGAAGAAAGCCTGAGGAGATTGATACTCAAGGAATTTCCGCACGAAGAGGTCGATATCCGGACGTATTCCCCTCTGGCGCTGGCCTTTCTGGGGGATGCCGTCTATTCTCTGGTGATCCGAACGATCCTGGTCTCCAAGGGAAACCGCCAGGCGGAGAAACTCCACAATGAGACCACCTATTATGTCCGCGCCGAGCAGCAGGCGGCCATCGGCAAAGCGGTCTACGACCTGATGACCGATGAGGAGAGGAAAGTGTACAGGAGAGGGAGAAATTCCAATCCCTATCACCATGCCAAGAGTTCTTCCATGGAGGAGTATCTGCAGGCTACCGCACTGGAAGCGCTGTGCGGCTATCTGTACCTCACGGACAGGGAGGAGAGGCTGATGGAGCTTCTCAGGGAAGGAATCGCGAAGACTGATAAGAAGAGAAGGCTCGGGCCCAGGAAAACCGGATCTGAGGATACAGGAGAGAACACAGACTATGAATGAGAACCGGATTGAAGGCAGAAATGCCGTGATCGAGGCATTTCGTTCCGGAAGGACGATCGACAGGTTATATATGCTCGACGGCAGCAGAGAAGGCGCCATGCAGACGGTGCGCAAGGAAGCCGCCAAACACGGGACCCCCGTGAAATATGTGAGCAAGCAGAGACTGGACCAGATGTCCGAGACGGGAAGACACCAGGGCGTGATCGCGGAGATCGCCGCCTATTCCTATGGCGAGTTGGATGATCTATTTGCAGCGGCCAAGGAGAGAGGAGAGGATCCTTTCCTGATCCTGCTGGACGGGATCGAGGATCCGCACAATCTGGGCGCGATCATAAGAACGGCCAATCTTGCCGGCGCTCACGGCGTCATCATTCCCAAGGACAGAGCAGTGGGGCTCACGGCGACGGTCGCGAAAGCATCCGCCGGAGCGATCAATTATACGCCGGTCGTCAAGGTGACGAATCTGGTGCGCACCATGGAGAAGCTTGCAGGCCGGGGCCTGTGGTTCGTGTGCGCGGATATGGACGGAACGGAGATGACCAAGCTGAATCTGAAGGGACCGATCGGCCTGGTGATCGGAGCGGAGGGCAGCGGCGTGAGCCGGCTGGTCAGGGAAAAATGCGATATGGTAGCATCCATTCCGCAGAAAGGACAGATCGATTCTCTCAATGCATCCGTAGCGATGGGCGTTCTGGCTTATGAGATCGTCAGACAGAGAAGCCTGTAAAGCCGCGGAAGTCTGAACGGATCAACAGTTTATTTGGAAAGTATCGGAATGAAAATAGAGAAATATGGGAATCTCACCGACGAAGAACTGATCTCCCTGTTCAGAGACGGTGATCAGGACGCGATGGAAATGCTTCTGAACAAGTACAAGGGCATGGTCCTGGGGAAAGCCAGATCCATGTTTATTCTGGGTGGAGACTCGGACGACCTGATCCAGGAAGGAATGCTGGGACTGTTCAAGGCGGTCAGAGATTACGACAGCGGGAGAGATGCCAGTTTCAGAACATTTGCGCAGCTCTGCGTGACCCGCCAGCTGTATACGGCAGTCACTGCCTCGAGCAGGAAAAAGCACCTTCCTCTCAATTCGGCCATCTCCCTGAGCCAGCCGCTGGGCGAGACCGCTTCGGAGGAAAACGGAGAAGTGCTGGTGGACTGTCTGGAAGCGGATGCGAGCACCAATCCCGAGGAGTACATGATCGAGCGGGAGGAAGCGGAGAACCTGGAGGAGAAGATCGAGAGAGAGCTGAGTCCTTTGGAGAAACAGGTCCTCGATCTCCATTTGACCGGAATGGGTTATGTGGAGATCGCACATGTGCTCAACCGCGATGAGAAGTCGACGGACAACGCTCTGCAGAGAATCCGTACGAAACTAAGAAAATGGAGGTAAAGACGAGAGATGGCAGTAAATCCTATGCAGTTCATGCAGCTTTCGGACAGGCTGAGGATCTTCCAGAGCCAGCATCCCAGGGTGATCGATTTCATCAGGGATGTGGGAAGAAATACTCTTGAGCCGGGAGTGGTCATGGAACTGAGAGTGACAGACAACAACGGGAAAACTTCTGTGACCAATATCAGATTGACGCAGGAGGACATGGAGACGATCGAGATCATCAAAAATCTCAAGGGAAACTGACACATATGTCTTAAAATGCAGCGGGCTGCCGCACCGGGAAATTCGTTTTTCCCGGTGCGGCAGCTCGCTTTCTGTTTCCCTATTTGCTTTTATCGGAGAACTCCGTCCGTACCGAAATTATAGGTCTTGCCGCCGATCTTCTGATTTCCGGTCAGCATATGGCCGTCTTCGGCGAAGTAATATTTCTTGCCGCTGATGGTCTGCCATCCGGTCTTGGCGTAGAAGTCGCCAGGAGTCAGATAATAGGTCTTGCCGTCAATGGTCTGCCAGCCTTCCATCAGGTAGCCCTGTGTCGGGTGGAGATAGTACCACTTCTTCTGATCTTTGACATATTCCCATCCGGTGTGCATGTATCCGGTGATCGGATCAAAGAAGTACTTCTTGTTGTTGAGCCTCTTCCAGCGAAGGTGCAGTTTTCCTTCACGTGTGAAGTGATAGATCTTGCCCTGGATCTTCTTCCAGCCTGTCGCTCTCATTCCGCTGGCGTCGAAGTAGTAGATGTCGCCGTTGATATTCTGGAAGCGGTTGGTCAGGTAGGAGCTGCCGACTTTGAACTTATAGCCTGTGCCGCTCTGTACCCAGGAGCCGGTTGTAGTCTTGCCGGTGGATGCCGAGGTATTGGTGGGCAGGCAGGTGAAGTGCACGATCTCTCTGACCGATGAGGGAGCCTTGTTGACACCCACGCCGTAACCTGCGCAGCACTCGACGACCTTGCCGCCGCCCAGATAGATCGCCACATGGCTGTTGCTGCCCGAGATGCCCTTGCCGGTGCAGATGATATCACCGGGAGACGCTTTGCTCATATCATTTCCGATATTGACGGCGCCGGGATAGGTGCTGGGCTTGTTGCCCCACTCATAGGAGTGGATGAACTCGTCGCCGACAAGTCCGAACTTGCGAAGGACATGGTAGACGAACCAGGAGCAGTCGGTCTTTCCGCCGACCTTGAGGTGCTTGAACCGCAGGCCGTTGGGGTCATTTCCGGTCACAGAGGATGCGTAATCGATCTTATCCTCGAAGAATGTAGCGTATGTGAGCATGTTGTTCACGAACGCGGTGTTTCTGGTCGTATTGTAGTCGATCGGCATATCCTTGTCCGTTCCCTTCGCCCATGTGTTGGTGACGGCGGAGGTGACATAGGAGCTGCTGTTCCATGTGATCTTGCTGCTTTGGGAGCTGCTGGTCGAGGTCGAACCCTGATTCTGGGAAGAGGCCGATGCCGGTGCGTCGCCCTTGAGCTTGCCGTTGTTGTCGAATACGTAGCTCTTTCCGCTGATGGTCTGCGTGCCTGTGACCATGACGCCGTTCTTGTCAAAATAGTAAGTGGCGCCGCTGATCTTCTTCCAGCCGGTGATCATGAAGGCGTTCTGCGTGTCGAAATAGTAGCGCTTGCCGTCGATGGTCTGCCAGCCTGTCTTGGCATAGAATTCTTCGGGTGTAAAATAGTACTTCTTGCCTTCGATCGTCTGCCAGCCCTGCAGGAGGTAACCTTCCACAGCGTGCAGATAATACCATGCATCTTTTTCCTCGACCCATTCCCAGCCGGTATGCATGTGGCCGTCTACAGGGTCAAAGAGGTATTTCTTGCCGTTGACTCTCTTCCAGCGAAGGAGCATTCTTCCGTTGCCGTCAAAGTAATAGATCTTCTTGTTGATCTTCTTGAAGCCCTTGGCGCGAATTCCCTTGGCGTCGAAGTAGTAGGTGTAGCCGCCGATCTTCTGGAATTTGGAAGTGGAATAGGAACCGTCCGAATTGCGGTATTTGTAACCGTCTTCCGTCTTGATGAACTTGGCCGTGTAATTGTACCGCTTGGGAAGAGTAGTAACCATATCTTCAGCGGATACATTGGCAGCTGCTTTCTTCATCTTAGCCGTGATGTGATAATCAAGGGCATCGTTGAACTGGTAATTCACCTTGTTGACGATCTTGCCGGCGCTGTCCTTGATATTGACGGTCACGGTGCGCATATTTCTCTCGCCCGCCACGCTGATATGTCCGTTCTTGACGGAGAAAGTCAGCATTCCGTTATAGCGGCTGCTGTAAATATTGCATGTGTCCTTGAGGTTGTTGACGGGGGTCGTGACCCAGCCGCCTCCGAAGGAGGTGGGGCTGTCTCCGTCCCAGTTGTAAAAGGCGAAGGAAGGATTTACCTTTTTGACAAATGCCTTGAGGTTGCTGGTGCTGCCGCCGTGGTGGCTGAACTTGTAAATGTCCGCGCTCAGGTCGATGCCGCTGTTGACCAGCTGCTTCTCTGTCTCTATCTCGATATCGCCGCAGGTGAGGAAAGTCGCATTGCCGGCGGTGATCTTCGTGACCAGAGAGTTGTTGTTGATGTAACTCCGGTCATAGTTGCTGCTCTTGTAGGAGCATCCCCAGAGAACCTGCACCTTGGCGTTTCCGAGCGTGAACGAAGATCCCTTCTTGAGGTAGACAATCTTGACGCCGCAGTCATTGGCCGCATTTACGATCGAATTGTAACCGTTATAGAACTCCTTGCAGTAGCTGCTGTTCTCCGCGCCCTTCTTGATGTAGGCCGGATCCGGAAGGTAGACCTTGCCGATATTGAAGCGGGAGTCTCGGATGATCGTGGGGATCTGGTGCATGTGATCGTAGTGGTAATGGGACAGATAGATGTCAAAATTATAGAAATGATGATCATCGAGATAGTTGATCAGTGTATCGTACTGATCCCTGAGGCAGGTATCCATAAGAAGTGTCTTGCCGCCGCTCCTTACGAGCGTGCTGTCTCCCCAGATATCCGCGTGGCCGTAGTCGATCGGTGTGATCTCCATGGCAGGAGTCGAGGCTTCGGCACGAATGGACGGTGTGAAGGGAGCAATCAAAAAAGTAAGGACTAAAAGTGCGGCGAAGATCTGACCGAAGATCGATCTTGCGCTGCCTTTCACAGATTGAGAAGAAGAATTTGATAAAAACATGGTTACCCCTGTCTGCCTTCTCGAACTTCAGTGAGAAGGCGGAAATAAACTTACATTTCTACAGATCAAGGATAACATATAATTACAAAATTGTTAACTAAAAATTAAAAAATAATTATAAAAATTAATAAATATTTGAAAAAATATGACTGTTTTAACGTATTCAATCATTTACTGTGTGCTCTGAACAGCAAAAATCCGGCTGCATATACGATAAGACCGGCCGCGAGAAAGAGAAAACCGGCCAGCATCAGCAGATGCTGATAGATCGAGGAGTTGCCCGCGATCTCGAATATCCCGCGGAGCATGCTGCTGACTGTGACTGCGGCGATGCCGGTATTCCACAATAGTGACGACAGAACACTGGGGCCGGGAATCCTGCGGATTGTCAGACACAGGAAGGAGGGGAGAGCTCCCAGTGCGAGCGGCCAGGCAAAAAGCCAGGTCATAAACGGAGAGTGCACGCCGTGAGAGAAAAAATTGTAGATGATAAAAAAGATGAAAAAGAAGATGCTCCGGAGAAGTGATGACCGGACAGCTGAGCGAAGGATACGTTCATCTCTGTGGTTGACCAATATAGACGATGTCACTGAGGCTCCTTTCTTCGATCTGTTTGCCGTAAGTGGTGGGGCGGTTGAGCACGCGCCCGTTGAACCAGATGGTGGATGAACCGCCTCCGTCCAGATTGTAAGCTGTCACGCAGCCCAGATCCTGCATGAGCTGCGCCAGTTCGAGGAGAGACAAGCCGGTGCTCTCCTTGGTGCGCCCGTCGGATACGAGAAAAATATAATGAAGAGGAGAGACCAGGCCGATCGCGGTGCGCGGATTTGTGACCTGGGCGCGCTCCACTTCGTCATCGGAGGAGACGCTGATCTGCCCGTCTATGACCAGTCCGGGGCCGAAAGAGAAGATCTCGGAGGCGCCTCCCTGCGCCAGTTTCTCTGCGGATATCTCAGACTCCTTCACGATCTCCATGGACCCGTCCGGATACAGGACCAGATCCTCCTGTTCGGGATCGTCTGCCGCTTCGGAGCGGTAGAGATAACCGTGCCGCATGACATAGCCGCGCTCCCTGAACCCGTAATAATCCCCGTTGATGGCAAGGAAGGCGTCATTTTGCTCTGCCATGGAGGAAGTGGTGTCTGTGAGATTGCGCCCGAAAGAATTGAAGGCCAGTGCTGTTCTCAGACAGGAGGGGTCGGTAAGCTCAATATCTGCAATATAGACGGTCGTATCGTGCGTGCGCATTGTGCTGATCTGTATGGAAGTCTTTCCGTCCTCGTAGGAATTTTCCGTGATGACCGGTTCGGTCAAATCAGCGGCCTCCTCGGTCGTATTGCCTGCTGCCGCGTCCGCTTCGACTATATCTTTGGGGATGACGAACGCATCCAGCAGTGTCCAGATGGCCCAAAGGACGATGACTGCGGATGCGATGATGCGCCATCGCAGGCGGAATCTTCGGATGGAGTCCGCCGAACCGCTCTTTATTTCAGTATTTTTCCTATGCCTTTGTCTCATTGATCTGTGCCTTATTGCTGCGGATTTAAAAAGAGCTGCTAAGCAGCCCGGATGCTCACATACTGGTTTATTATATCCCATGAAGTGCAAAAGAGAATCAAATTAAAGTGACAATTTTGTGAAATCCTTTATTCCGTGGAATTCTTTTGCTATAATACAGTGATGTATATTTGTACAGTCTATATAAGTATATAGGTATAAATGAAAGGAAAGGTCCTTTATATGAATTTTGGAAGAAGAGGAATACGCAACAGGCAGGAGTATCTCAATACAAGAAGCCGGAAGAGAATCAACAAGATCCTGATCGGCGCAGGGCAGCTCCTTCTTGTCGGCATGATCGGACTCTGTGTGGCCGGCGTCAGCATGGGACTGGGTGTTTTCCGCGGCGTCATCGACAGCGCGCCCAGCCAGACCATCATAGACGTAAGCCCCAAAGGGTTCTCATCATTTGTATACGATGCCAAGGAGAAGCAGATCGCCAAGCTGGTATCAGCAGACTCGAACCGTATTCCGGTGTCGGGAGACATGATCACGGATGACCTGGCCCATGCGTTTGTCGCGATCGAGGACGAGCGCTTCTACGAACACAACGGAATTGACGCACCCGGTATTCTGCGTGCGGCAGTGATCGGTATCACGAGCGGCAATTTCTCAGAGGGCGCCAGTACGATCACACAGCAGCTGATCAAGAATAACGTCTTCACTGAGTGGACCAACGAGTCGAAAGTGGAGAGGATCAAGAGAAAACTGCAGGAACAGTACCTGGCGATCGAGCTTGAAAAGACGATGAGCAAGGACACGATCCTGCTCAACTATCTGAACACGATCAACCTCGGACACAGCACGCTCGGTGTAGAAGCTGCATCCCAGCGATATTTTGACAAACACTGCAATGAGCTGACGGTCTCGGAATGCGCCGTCATCGCCAGCATTCCGCAGAACCCGACGCAGTTCGATCCGATCGTATTCCCGGAGCAGAACTCTCAAAGACGCGATGTCGTCCTGCAGTATATGCTCAATCAGGGATATATCACGCAGGAACAGCTCGAGGAAGCCAAGGCGGACGATGTCTATGAGAGGATCAAGGAAGTCAACGTCAGAAAGCAGGTAGAGGACAGACAGATCAATTCCTACTTCGTGGATGCCCTGCAGACGCAGATCCTGAAGGACCTGCAGGAAGATGCCGGAAAGACGGAAGAGGAGGCTTACGCACTCCTGTACAGCGGCGGCCTCAAGATCTATTCCACACTGGATCCCGAAGTCCAGGCGATCTGCGACGAGCAGTGCAGCGAGGATTCCGGCAACTTCCCTGAGGACGTCAAGTATATCCTGAGCTATAAGCTCTCCATTATTAATGAAGACGGAACGACATCCAATTATGACAGCAACAGCCTGGCAAACTGGCTGGCGGAGCAGGATTGGGATGCGGACCTGATGTACAGCTCCGAAGAAGACGCCGTCAGCGACATGAACGATTACGAGGAGTCTCTCATCGCCGGAAGAGATATTCCGGAGCCGGTGCGCAACTACAGCCTTGCGCCGCAGCCTGAGATCTCGCTGACAGTTGAGGACCAGTCGACAGGACATGTCCTGGCCATGGTAGGCGGTCGAGGCAACAAGAACGCGAACCGGACGCTCAACAGAGCTACGGATACGCTCCGTCAGCCCGGTTCCACTTTCAAGGTCCTCACCACATATGCGCCCGCGCTCAACACCGGTGAATTCACACTCGCTTCTGCTGTCGAGGATGAGCCGTTTGATTACGACAGCGGTGTCCCTGTACGCAACTGGTATAAGGGTTACAGAGGATTGTCCACGGTCCGCCAAGGTATCGTCCAGTCCATGAACATTGTCACGGTCAAAGTCCTGACGGAGCTTGGACCCAGAGTCGGTTTTGATTACGCACAGAAGTTCGGAATCACGACCTTGGTCGACAATGAAGAGATCAACGGCGACACTTATACGGACGTCAACCAGACGCTGGCGCTGGGCGGAATCACCTACGGTGTCAAGAACATTGAGCTGAACGGTGCTTACGCTGCGATCGCCAACGGCGGATATTATATTGAGCCCAAGATGTACACGAAGGTCGTCGATCACGAGGGAAATGTCCTTCTTGACAGTTCCAAGACGGCGGCAACCAGACAGGTACTGGATGAGAGAACGGCATGGCTCCTGACATCCGCGATGGAAGACGTCATGACGGAAGGTACCGGTACGAGCGCTGATTTCGGCTCGACGATGACAGCCGGAAAGACAGGAACCACGACGGATGAGAACGACGTGTGGTTCTGCGGATATACGCCCAGTTATACAGCTACTGTATGGGCGGGATATGACAACAACATCGACCTGACGACATCGGAAGAGCAGGCACTCGCTAAGACGATCTGGAGAGCAGTCATGGAAGAGCTTCCCGGCAACCAGGAGTGGGAAGACTTTGAGAGACCGGACGGCATCGTCTCGAGAACGGTCTGCAAGATTTCCGGAGAGCCGCCTTTCGGCGGAATCTGCCCTTCCGTCACGGAGTATTTTGACGAAGATACACCTTACGATGAAGACGGATACTGCGCTTACCACTATGAGGAGTATCTGGAGATGAAGCGCAGAGAAGAGGAAGAGCGCAAGCGTCAGGAAGAAGAAGAGAAGAAAGCTGCGGAAGAAGCCAAGAAGAAAGCTGCGGAAGAAGCCAAGAAGAAAGCTGCCGAAGAAGCAAAGAAAAAAACGGAGAAAAAGGAGTGATTCTTGTTTGACAACGCAGAGCCGCTGTGCTATTATACATTTGTTGTCGTTAAGACAGCAAATATGCTGGCATAGCACAGTCGGTAGTGCGTCGCATTGGTAGTGCGGAGG
>ODAI013724171.1_pt1 | contig 10200 bp, 4 predicted proteins | sample 1539321 | NCBI WGS metagenome assembly ODAI01 (sample SAMN02144231, study PRJEB22623) | gut metagenome | biome: sheep rumen | host: Ovis aries | place: New Zealand | reverse complement strand
GATGCATGCTCTTACATTATACAATCCCGCAAACCACAATTCCAGCATAACACTATCTGTATCATTGCGATGCTTAGTATAGAAAATGGCTGCCGCATCTCACGATACGGCAGCCCCTGAAATTTCTCAATCTATTCTGTTCTCAAATCTTCTCTCAGACCGTCCGAACCTTTTTCAGACTCAATCCCTATATCTCAATTATCTTGATCTTCTTCTCAGTCCGACGAATACGAATACAATTCCGACCACCGCAAGAATCGGTACCGGCCACCAAAGCTGGCCTGTTCTCGGAAGTGTCGACTTAACGGTCGTTGTGACACCGGTTCTGGGAGTAATAGTAGCCCTGCCTGTGACTGTGCGAGGAGTAATTGTCGATCTCGGTGTAATCGTGATCTTTGGTGTAATTGTTATTTTCGGAGTCACTGTGACCGATGGTGTTGGTGTTGTAGTCGGAGTAGGTGTCGCCGTCTCAAGCTCGACCTTCGGGCTCGCATCTACATCATACACCCAGCCATCTTCGTTATTTCCCATTGGAAGAGAAACGAGGAATGGCATAACAGTCTTATAGCCCGGTGCTGCTTCCGTCTGTGTAATAAGATACAACGCGACCGGAAGGTCTTTAATAACGGCCTGTCCTTTTTCGTCGATTGTAGCTGTAGCAACAGGCGTAACGCTATTAGAGACTGCATACTCTGCAAGTTTCGCTGTCAGCGTCTCACTCTGAAGATCAGAGAGATCTGCCCCTGAACCTGCAAAGTCAGAAGAGAGTACCCAGCTGTAGTTTGCATCGTCTACATTGACTTCGCCAACCTTATAAAGAACCAGATTGCCACCGGGCGCCGTCTGCTTTGTAGCAGGATTTGTCATTGTAATAGAGATGCTACCGATCCTGCTTACGTCCGGAACAGTCAATGCGTAAGCAGTAACACTGCTAAAGATACAGGCAAACATAATTGTCAATACCAGCAAAGTATGTCTTGTACTATTTTTCTTGCCCCTCATGTGCTCTTCTCCTTTATTGTTGTCGAAAGATCTATCATGAAATATTCTTTCTTAATTTACTAGTTTCAATGTCTATCTTTCTTTGTCGTAACAAAAATTATTATAATAAGTACTATTATTATAGGTGTTCCCAAAAATGGTGCAACATATTTTGGCTCAATCTGCAAAGCATCAGCAGTAACCCTAGCATTGCCCTGTGCATTAGCTACTCTATGACCTCGTACAAGTAATCTGTGTGTATTTACGCCATAGGGGGTACAGGTAACTAACGTACAGTAGTCTTTTCCCTCCTCTATCTGAAGTTCTGACAAGTCTGTTGGTAGTACAACTCGTATTTGATCTACTTCGTAAGTTAATGTCTGGTCTAAGATGTTTAGTGTCCATGTATCTCCGTCTACCAGTTTGTCAATATCAGTGAAAAGTCTTGCAGACGGAAGACCACGGTGACCTGAAATTACACAGTGACTTGATTCGCCTCCTACAGGAAGACTTGTTCCTGTTATATGACCGACAGCGACCTGAAGAATTGTGTCATCAGTACCATGATAGAGCGGTAATTGAACATGAATCTTTGGTATGTCTATATACCCCATAACGCCTGATCCACTTATATTCAACAGACTATTATATCTATCTATCTGATCCTCCTGCATGTTCCATAATACACCTGTATCGGATAACTGTTTATTATAATCAGCAGCTTCTTTAAGAATGATTTCATAGTCTTCGTGTTTCATACCGGCAACTGCTGATGCATAAGAAGCAACTGCTCTAGATTGGTGAAAAGAATTCCACCAGTTTGAAAATGAAGGATAAGCAATTAGTACTAAACCAATAGCAATTATGCCAAACAGTATTACTGTAACAAGGTTTTTTCTTATCCACTTCTTCATTATTTTACGTTATAATCTCCTTTAACCCCAGAGCGCCAATTATTCTATATCAGCTTTTATTTCTGCAGAAATTTTACAATACGTGATGTTTCTGTACAAATAAAAACTGAATTAAATAAGCATCCCCTGCCCCTATTTGAGACAGGGGACGCTTATATTGACTAATACATTTTTGATGATAATTATACCTTATGCTTTAAAGCAATTATTTTGCCATTCTTCTGCGAGTAACAAGAACAACACCAGCACCTATTACCAGAATCATACCAATAGCATAGAACATTGTTGTACCAATTCCGCCTGTTTCCGGAAGAGTTGCACCAGACTTATTCTCAATAGTATTATTAACACCTTGCGTAGTAAGTGTAAGAGCTACTGTATCCTTGCTATCATTTTCTTTATGCGTAGCATCAATCTTTACAGCAATATCCGCACACTTGCTATATCCATCAGGAACTTTTGTCTCTTCTAATGTATATTCTCCTACATCAAGACCTCTAATATCGAACTTATTTCCTGCAGCTGCATCTGTAGTCAAAATCTCTGTTACAACTTCTCCACCTGTCGGGTAATCAGTCTTTGTTGAATCGTATACATAATAAGTTGTTCCGACTTTATAAAGCTGAACAGCAGTTGTGCCATTTTTCAGTGTAAATCCTGCACCAGCAACAGGATTACCAGCTGTATCAACCTTCTCACCCGTTACATTGTATGTAAATACCCATACATAATCTTCCGGTGTGGTATCTGTGGTGCCAGTGCCCGTTGCATCCGGGTTGTTGCTATACGTTAAAGACACCTTATTATTGTTTGTATCGCTTACACCACCCTGAGCTACAGATTCCTGGTGAACTATTGCATCTGAATTCAAATGGGCACTATAGACAACAACAACCTCAGCTCCGTCAGTCAAATCAACACCATCAATAGTCTTGAGATCAGTGAAAGATAAAGTCCAAGAACCGCCCTTCTGACCTGCCTGAGCTGTGTTTGAATAACCAGATGTTATAGTATTATTGTCGACTGTAACACTATCAATCTTTTCAAATGTAACACCACTCGACATAGTATCATTAAATGTTATAGGATATGTATCGTATGCAGAATAATCTTCATCAGCCGGAAGAGTTGCAGTCAGTCTGAACTGGAAAGTCTCGCCGATTTTATGGTCAGCACTTTCTCCCCAACCATCAGTTGCACCTTCCTCAGCGTCTGCTATCTGATCCACTACTTTCTTATCAACAGTAGGGGCAACACTCTTTGGCTTAATTGAAGCCTCTGCATTTACTACTTCAACAATATATGCAGAATATGCGTCTGTATCCTCCTCAGTTCTCGGATCAGAATAGTCATAATCAGTATCAAGGATTACATACCATCCGGGAACTGCATTGTATGACGTATTAGTTGAATTTAATTCTGCTACTTCTGTTCCTAAAACTGTACCCTTATTAGCTTCAATCCATGCTCTCGCATCGTTTTGAGTCTCAATAGCTTTAAGATCAGCACCAGGAACAAGATCACCGGCTGTTTTGCCGGCATAACTTGAACCGTACTTAACATTAACAAGCTTATCACCATCCGGTGTGCCTGTAAAAATCTGATATACCTTATAGGTATGGTCAGCCTTATTTTTTGTAGTGTCTACAGAAATTGCATAAGTAGTTGGATCATCAGCAAATGCTGTTACGCTCATTGCCAGTGTCATCACCACTGCCAGCATCAGAGCAAAAATTTTTCTCATGTGCTTCATTTGTTCTTCCTCCTTATTATTTAATAATGCAGCATCATGTTTTTTATCATTTCACAACAGACTATCTCTTCCCCTACAGAGTGGAGACCATTAGCCTCCTTTCTCTGTTATTTTCTGCGTGAAACTTTGTTGTATGTGAGTCCTCTGCAGGACTCACATCCTCAACCATTTTCATTTCGGAGATATAGTTCCCCGCCAACACTGTAAATAAGTTTTCTTTACTTACACTACTATTTTTTTCAACTAAATCAGGACTTCTACTTCTGGCGCTGATACTTGGTGCGTAACACTTATTATCAGTCATATCTACTCCTTTCGAATAACTTTAAAGGCAAACATTTTTGTCAGGAATGATATAATTCAAATAAATCTTCTTCTTTTAATTATATAGAAGATTCCACCGAATGCAAGGAATAACATGCCAATCATATAGATGACTGTCGTTCCTATTCCTCCTGTCTCTGGTAATGTCGCTGCACTTACAGGCGTATTAATAATCTGTCCTTCCGACACAACCTCTTCTGCTTCTGTAATTACTTGACCTCCAGATGTCGCATATGCCGTCTTATAGTCGTCTATCGCAGCCTCTGAGAAGAAATATGTATACTCCTGATACTGCTCACCGACACGATAATTCTTATCAAGGCCTTTAACCTTTACAACATACCCATCAGCTGGCGTTCCCTCTGTCTTAGGAACTACTTCTGCAGTTACTCCTGTTAATTCAGGACTCATCGTCACACCGTCGCTTGTAACTGTAAGGGTTACTGTTCCGTTAGTGCCAAATCCTGTGTCAGTGTCTGATCCCTTCTTTCTTGTCATATAGAGTGTAATGCTCTCTATTTCAGAATCCCATGCGCTGTTATTGCCGATATCATCTTTCCAGATCTTCGTTACTTCAGCGTCTTTGGTTTCTTTTCTATAGACATTACTGATATCCATCTGACCTATGGAAGTGTCATCTCCTGTAAGGCTGAGTGTACCGCTTGTAGGTGTTCCTGTACTGCCGGCATCTCCTTCAGCTGTACCTGCAGAAACAGTATAAGTCGTACTTGATAAAGTATATCCGTCTGACGATGTAACTGTTTCAGTTACCTTATAAGTGTGATCCGGCAGGATTCCATTATCCGCAGTATTAAATGTCTTTACATATTTTCCTTCTAACAGATCCTGCGAAGTAATCGTAACGCCTTCTATATCCGGTGTCTTTTCCGTTACATTCTGCGTGACATCTTCAATCTTGAAAGAAATATGGCTAAGTTCTATCTCAATATCGTCTGCGTCTATTCCTGCTATCGTCTTTGTCACCTTAAGTTCGGCATCACGATACTTGTTGGTAATTGTTACGCTTTGTGTTTCCTCCTTTACGACCTGAGCTTCAGCGCTTGTAGGTGTTGTTGCATCAGAATTTACCTGGTAAGTCGTGGTTATAGTGTAACCATTCTTAGTTACATTTCCTTCTACAACTGTATACTTTCCTACAGGCAACTTAGTGAAGATAAGTTTGTTAGATTCTCCTGCTTTCACTGTAAGTCCGGGATCAGTTTCTACAAGTTCCCACCCTGTTGATGTCTTATTGAGGAACTTGTTTTCAGAATTCGTTATGGTAATCGGATATTCATCACTACTTGTTGCTGTGTATGAACCCGTAACTGTTTTCTGAACTTCAAGATTACCTAAACTTATGTTTTCAAATGTCGGATTGCCATTAATGGGATTAGTGCATGCTGCATCGCTGTAATACCCACCTACTGCTGTAAGCTTTCCGTTAGCCTTTGTCACAGTTACTTTTGCATAAATCGGGTCGGAGTCTATATTGATATACTGATCACTTACCGGATTTTCTTTTATTTCATAGATAAAGTCAGCGCTGTTACCAGTAAAATCATTATTACTATACTTAATAGTGGCGAATACCACCAAACCATTATCAGCAGAGTAGATTGTTTCATCCGCTATCCTTGTATGACCCGCAATATCACCTGATATTTCATGAATTGTATAACTGAACTCAGTGCCGCTATATAACTCATTATCTAACAGCTTATATACTTCCGGAGACCAGGAAGCACCCTTTACATAGTAGTTTACAAGGTCAGCTGTCGGATTTTGAGTATTATCATTAATCTCCGGATTAGCTACACTTACACTATTATCGACTATTACATAACTATAATCATTGATTGTTACACTACCTGGCTGAACCTCTGAAACCTCATATTGACCGTACGGCAGATCAGTTATATTGAGACCGCCATCAGGAGCATTAGATACAGTAAGTGCCGGATTTGGTTCTCCCGTTCCCAATGTACCTGTACTGTCTTGCACCCAATACTTAGTTCCATCAATTGTAACAGTGATCTCTACCGGATACGACTTAGTCACATTAATTGCAGTGTCATCGGCTGCATCTTTAATAGATTTACTAACACTCAGATTTCCCAGTTTTCTGACATTTGTAAATCCGACTGTTGAAGCGCTATCTCCAATAGTTCCTGTTTGTGCAGTCGCTGGTGTTGTAGAAAACTCATCATATACTTTCTCTGCTACTGTATAGTTTACAGTAGTCGGTATCTTTGTGATGACAGCTGTCTGATTATGCTTGAGGTTGATCTTAATCGCACCCTGCTCATCAGTTGTCATAGGTGAAGGTGTTCCAGTTACAGCCTCGTTACCGCCTGATGCCGCAGTATTAATCTGAACTAATACTTCCTTGTTTGCATAAGGACTCGTTCCTTCTGTAAAAGATATTGTGAATTCAAAGTCCTTATTCGTATCAGGATCAAATATTGATTGGACAGTCTTTGTGACATCCAGCTCCCCTTCATCCCTCTTATTGGTGAATGCCGCTGTACTCGGTGAATCTGCGATTACACCACTATCTCCAGTTTTTTCAGTATTTGTAAATCCTGTTACAGTTGCCTCAGTTACTTCGTACGAAATACCCTGTGGAATATCTGTAATTTGTGCTGTCTCACCACCTTTTAGATTTATGGTAATTTTACCGTCAGCGTTTGTGGTCTTTGTAGATGCGCCCTCTGTCGTTGTTACCGTAACTTCCTTATTAGCGTATGCCAGAGTACCTCTCTTCAGCTGAACTGTAAATTCAAACTGCTGGTTTGCGTCAGCTGCCAAATTTGAGACTACTGTTTTACTAATATCTAATTCGCCTGTATTTATATTATTAGTAAATGTAGCTTTTCCGGCAGCACTGACATCCGAACCGCTTTCTCCGGCCGTGACCGTAACCGTGGTGTAATTATTAGTAGTAGCCGTTCCATTAATTTTGCTGATAGTCGCACCGTTATCAGGAGGATTTTCTGTAATTTTGTAAACTCCCTCGGTGAGATTCTTAATTTCTACAAACTTATCTGCACCGAATTCACCTGCTCCTTCAGGTGATATGGTTGCGCTCACAGCCTGCCCATTTCTTACAGTAATCTCTACAGTAGCAACCGGATCTGTTGATTCATCCGGACCGGTTATTGTGAAATTGTATTTCCCATCAGCAAGTTGTCCTTGCGTAGACTGATTATTAACAGTTACCTCTTTAGTAAATTTCAAAGAACCCTGGGTCTTCTTGTTTTCAATTCCGATAATAATTACGTTATCGCTTGTATTAATCTTGTAGACAGGTTTATTGTCGGAGCCTTGTACCGATCCATCCAGGGCAGATCCACCCTGAGTATACGTTGCCGTATAGCCTCTTGCGTTTGTCAGATCTTCGCGAATGTAATAATCGTAATTGTCATCAAATATTATGTTTTCCCAATATCCTTTCCATTCTGTCGCTGCACTCAGTTCTGCATAGGATCCACCTGAAGTGCTCTGGACATCTGTTACTAATTCAGCTTTTGTATCTGAAGAAGCATTTTTCGGTCTTCTATACAAATATACATTGATTGTTTTAGTACTGATATCCTCCGGTTCAGGATCCCACGTCTTCATGACGTTAATGCCTTTTACGACTTTAGTGTTCTCCAGTGCTACTGTATCCGTTGCATTCTCAACAATTTGACCGGTAGCATCACCTTTCACTTCACCATCGTAAGTAACAATAAATGTTTCGGCGTCTTCGACCTCAAGTACTTCCTGTACTTTATAGTAGAGCCCCGCAGGAACACCAGTCAGCTTAACTTCTGAACCATCTGTAATTGTAAAGGAAGCAACACCCTCAGCAATAGTAACATCTCCGTATTTTCCGGACAAATCAGTATTCACCTGGGTCATTTCCGCGTCATTATAGAATGTGACGGTGACGTTGAACGGCTTAATCTTATCATCGTCATCCTTGCTGCTTACTGACTTAGTTACATTCAGGTTTCCTTTCTTTACTTTGTTTTTAACCTGCATATTATACTCGTTGTAGTACTGATGCGTTGTCCAATTAACATGTCCATCCACATCAATAGTAAATCTGTACGGTTCTGTAAGGGGCGTATAGTTCTCGGGAACAGAGCTTGGCACTTCAGTTAGTGTATACTCCACATTAAAGTGCAGTTCTTTTCCTGTGGGCCAATCAGCCTTTCTTTCGATATGAGCTATACCATTATTGTCAGTTATATACGTTCTTTGTTCTTCGTTGTCAGGGAGCAACCTCTTTGCCTCAACATTCTCTGTATCAAGAACAAATTTTACTCCTGACAACTTAATTTTAGCATTGTCATCATCTACCTTAATAAGCGTTAGCTTTGGTTGATCACCTAATCCGCCCGATCCACCGGTGAAGTCTTTTGAGTGCTCTGTTTTATCTTCAGACCATTCTGTCCATGCTGTATTGTTAAACTGAATGTTAGTCCCGTTTCCTAAAACCTTCGCATCATATTCAATGACAAGAGGTCTTCCATCCTTTATCAAATAAGATACTGTATTTCCCGTGACATCATAACTCAGAACCGCATCCCTATCACTAAAGCTAATGCTTGAATAAACAATCGCCAAAGTATCGCTGAACGTATCCTTAAGTTCATAAGGCTCACCATGATTAACTGTCCTACCGTCTGAATTTACTTTTATTCGATAATGGGCCAACCTATGTGCACCATCAAGCTGATTTAAATTTGTGAGTTCCTTGTCTATGCCCTCATACTTAAATGTATATTTAGAGTCATCATGCTTCTCTCCCCAATAAACGTTATTGGTAACAGTATATTGATTTCCATCTTGAACTGCGAGATTCATCACTGTATCATACGGCACAAGAACATAATAGACTAATTTATACTTAATACAGTATTTATCTCCATCCTTTACCAACATATCATCAGGAATTGTTATAGTAGCGGAATTTCCAGATGATGAAATAGTTGCATGAATGACAGGCCTGTTATATGGACCGGAATAATCCCCATGGTAGTAATTGTCATAATATGCTTCGACTGCACCATTATCACCAAATTTTTGGCTCCATTCCGGGTCAACATTGCCAAGATATGCTTTTTCAGGGAATATTGCTCCTTCTATATCAACACTATCAGTTAGTGTAACAGGACCTTCTACGCCTCCCAGTTCAACTTCATACCTTAATGGAATATATTTTATCCCGTTATAAGTATACTCATCTTTTTTCTGCGGTGTATTCTTAACTATTGTCCTTTTATTGACCGTAACTGTATCAGTAGAGGTGGCTCCTTCGAAATCAATTCTGTTTGTATGTTCTTTTGGTGCACCCAAAGTATCGAGCCATCTTTCGTTTGGCTTCGTATAAAGCATTATTGTAATTGTTCTTTGCTCATCGCCCCCATTTAATCCTGGAACCGTTTTGTTTGAATCTTTATAGAATGTAATTTTAAAGCCATTATACTGAGGTTCATATGTGTAATTTTCTGTAGGTAGAAGATTGTTTATCTCATAACGCGTAACACTGTCATATAGAGAACTGTTATAAACCGGCATATAATCCATTGCTTCGGCCTTAGAAAGACCGGCTTTAGGCACTGTCAGTTCAATTTTCCACACAATCTCCTCATCTGACCAGGAAACCGCTTTCTTATATACATCAGCCGCATCTGCAGGCCTTACAGTTACTTGTTGTTCATCTCCGCCATACTGCGATTCCACTTTATTTTTAACATATCCGTCTTCTATCCTGCCTGTAACATCTACTTTTGTTTTATACGTAAATGTATACTTTGTGTGACCAGCATCCGAAGGGAAGGTATATGTCCATTGGGTATCAGTTTTTTGCATCTGCGGTGAATTGTACGCCACAGTTGTCGTTGTAACATTCCCCCCATTATCAGCCGTGATGGTCACCGAGTCTCCATAATAAGTCATCACTGGATTTGTTGATGTAATCTGATCAGTAAACGTCGTATTTGACATATCTGCCAAACCACTTTCATTGACATGAGCAGTCCATTCTATTATCCGATACTGTTTATCGCCTTCTGTAACAACTTCGCCCAATACTGTTCCACTCTTTGTAGCGGTACTATAGTGATAAGTTTTCACGAAATGATCTGTATCAGGATTATTTCCATCTGTAATAGTATTATCTGCTTCTATTGTAACATTTCCGTCCTTATCCTGATCCAACAATGAATAGTCTAT
>ODAI011390793.1_pt1 | contig 10200 bp, 11 predicted proteins | sample 1539321 | NCBI WGS metagenome assembly ODAI01 (sample SAMN02144231, study PRJEB22623) | gut metagenome | biome: sheep rumen | host: Ovis aries | place: New Zealand | reverse complement strand
GCCTTGATTAAGCCTACATTACCTTCGTTGATCAGGTCGGGGAGGCTGAGGCCCTGGTTCTGGTACTGCTTGGCCACGGAGACGACGAAGCGGAGGTTGGCCTTGGTGAGGCGGTCGAGGGCCTCCTGGTCGCCGTTTTTGATGCGCTGGGCGAGCTGTACTTCCTCCTCGGGGGTGAGCAGTTCTTCGCTGCAGATGTCCTGGAGGTATTTGTCGAGCGACTTGATGTCACGATTGGTGATTGAATGGGTAATCTTTAATTGTCTCATAGCATAAAATTAATTCCACACATCTATTTATGACAGATAACGCAAAAAAGAGAAAAAAGTTTCATGAAAATGAAAAAAAATTTTATTCTTTAGAAATAAGGGACAAAAATTGAAAAAAAAAACGTAAATTTGCATTTTCAATAGTTAGTCAATCAACGTTATGTTTGAAAGTATTAGTAGCAAGATAGAGAAAGCGTTACATACGCTGCGAGGAAAAGGAAGCATTACCGATATTAACATTGCGGAGACGGTCAAAGAGGTGCGCAAGGCCCTGTTGGACGCCGACGTGAGCTATCCCATAGCCAAGGAGTTTACCGACAAGGTGAAGGCCGAGGCCCTGGGACGGAATGTGATTCAGAGCATCGAACCGGGCCAGTTGATGGTGAAGATAGTGCATGAGAAGCTGACGGAGCTGATGGGCAGCCAGGCGGTGGACATCAACCTCAAAGGGCAGCCGGGCATGCCCGCCATCGTGCTGATAGCGGGTCTGCAGGGTTCGGGTAAGACAACATTCAGCGCCAAGTTGGCCCACTATTTGAAGAACAAGAAGAACAAGAGCGTGGTGCTGGTGGCCGGCGACGTGTACCGTCCGGCAGCTATCAGCCAGCTGCAGACGCTGGGCCAGCAAATACAGGTGCCCGTGTTCACCGAGGAGGGCAACAACGACCCGGTGGACATAGCCAAGAAGGCCGTGAAGGACGCCAAACTGAAGGGGGCCAACGTGGTCATCGTCGATACCGCCGGCCGTCTGGCCGTGGACGAGCAGATGATGGACGAGATCAGCCGCCTGAAGCAGTCGCTCAACCCGCAGGAGACCCTGTTTGTGGTGGACTCGATGACCGGCCAGGATGCCGTGAACACGGCCAAGGCTTTCAACGAGCGCATAGACTATGACGGCGTGGTGCTGACCAAGTTGGACGGCGACACCCGCGGCGGTGCGGCCCTGACCATCCGCTACGCCGTGCAGAAACCCATCAAGTTTGTGGGTATCGGCGAGAAGATGGATGCCCTGGATGTCTTCCACCCCGACCGTATGGCCAGCCGTATACTGGGCATGGGCGACGTGGTGTCGCTGGTGGAACGCGCGCAGGAGCAGTACGACGAGGAAGAGGCTCGCAAGATACAGAAGAAGTTGATACACAACGAGTACAACTTCGAGGATTTCCTGTCGCAGGTGGGTCAGATAAAGAAGATGGGCAGCATGAAGGACCTGCTGGGCATGATTCCCGGCATGGACAAGCTGACGAAGAATGTGGAGATAGGCGACGACGCCTTTGTGCCCATCGAGTCGATGATAGGCAGCATGACCCCCTACGAGCGGCGCAACCCCAGCTGCCTCAACGGCAGCCGCAAGCAGCGCATAGCCGCCGGCAGTGGCCGCAGCATACAGGAGGTCAACCGCTTTATCAAGCAGTTTGAGGAGACCCGCCGGATGATGCGCACCGTGAGCACCAAGGGCAAGATGCCCCAGATGCCCAAACGCCGCAGATAAAACAAATAGGACAGACAACTTTTTAAAAAACTATATATACGATGGTACAGTTACTTGATGGCAAGGCAACGGCCCTGCAGATAAAAGAAGAAATAGCCAACGAGGTGCGCCAGCTGACGGCCAAAGGTCTGCGTCCGCCCCACTTGGCCGCCGTGATTGTAGGCAACGATGGCGCCAGCCAGACCTACGTGGCCAATAAGGAGAAATCGAGCCACGAGGTGGGCTTTACCTCCTCGGTCTACCGTTTTGCGGAGAGCACCACGGAGGAGGAGCTGCTGAAATCGATAGACTTTCTGAACAACGACCCCGATATCGATGGTTTCATCGTCCAGTTGCCCCTGCCGAAGCACATCAACGAACAGCACGTCATCAACGCCATCTCACCCGACAAGGACGTGGATGGTTTCACGCCCATCAATATCGGCCGGATGGTGCTGGGCGAGGACTCTTATGTGCCCGCCACGCCCATGGGCATCTGCACGCTGCTCAAACGCTACAACGTGGAGACCGCGGGCAAGCACTGTGTGGTGCTGGGCCGCAGCAATATTGTGGGCACACCCATCGCCAACCTGCTTTCGCGCAAGGGCTTTGACTGCACCGTCACCATCTGCCACAGCAAGACCCAGAACCTGGCCGAAATCACCCGCCAGGCCGACATACTGATTGCCGCCATCGGCAAGCCTGAGTTTGTCACTGCCGACATGGTGAAGGAAGGGGCTGTGCTGGTGGACGTGGGCATCCACCGCATACCTGACGAGAGCAAGAAGAGCGGCTACCGCATCATAGGCGATGTGAAGCACAGCCAGGTGGATGGCAAATGCAGCTGGGTGACGCCGGTGCCCGGCGGCGTAGGCCCCCTCACGATCGTATCGCTGATGGAGAATACGCTGAAGGCATATAACCGCCACATGAACAAGCAATAAAAGGGGACTGCTATACATACCCCAGAGAGGCAAACGCTCGATGCCCCCTGCACCCACGGTGTGGGGTAAATGGGGCAAAATGCATCTTGGCGTGCCGGAGGCATGCATTGACAAAAACAATATATATAAGCTAGGAATCCCCCCAGCCTAGGCACAAAAAAAATAGGGCACTCCACAGGAGGGCCCTTTTTTTATATAGATACATTATAACTTACATGTTGCGGGTGACGCAGACTTTGAAGCTGAGGGTCTGGCCGTCGGCAAGTGCGAGGGGGTCGTAGCCGTCGAGGTCTTGGATGATGAAGGTTACTTTGCCCAGCTCCCACTCGAAGCGGAGGTTTTCGGGGACCACCACAAGGCTTTGGGTGCCGTCGTCGTTGTTGACATAGATTTCCAAGGGATAGACGAAGGGGAGGGTGTTCCATGCACCGAGGTTGTTCTGACCGTCGTAGACGTTCCAGACATAGGCCTGGACGGTGCCGTTTTCGAAGACGTTGCCGTCGATGCCGGGGATGTCCACGGAGCAATAGAGATAGTTGTTGGCACCGGGGAGGTTGGCACCTTCGGAACGAATCCACTGGGCGGGATTGATGTTGAACTGGTAGGTTTGGATTTGCGAACCGTAATAGACTTCTTCTTTGGTGCAACCCGTGAAGAGCAGGAATGCAGCCATGATGGGTAAGATGATGTGTTTTAGTTTCATGGTATTGAATTTTTAATATTATTATTTCATTCTTTCACGATGCAAAAATACATTTTTTTTCTCTGTAATTTTCCTTTGGGGTATAATATTTTTCCTTTTTTTTCTCGGCCGGGATGGCTAGCGCAAGTGCACGACGGTGATGCCGTCGCCACCCAGTTCGAGACGCTCGGAGTGGAAGGACTGCACGTCGCGGTTGCCTTGGAGCCATTGCCGGATCATTTGTTTGAGGATGCCATAGCCTTTGCCGTGGAGGATGCGGAGGTCCTTTTCGCTCAGCAGCAGGGCGTCGTCGAAGAAATGCTGTAGGTTGACCATGGCCTCGTCGGCGCGTTGGCCGCGGAGGTCGATGGTGGGGTTGAAGGATTTGCGTTTCTCGTTGATGTCGTCGTAGATGGACTGGAAACGGTTGTTCTGATGGCTGAGTTTGTCCTGAGGGATGTTCTTTTTGCGTGTGGCAGTCAGCCGATTGAGGGCAATGGTCATGCGGATGCTGTTGCTTTCCACCACGGCTTTCTTGCCTTTGAGCTCCACCACTTCGCCAAAGGTCTCCTGCCCGTCGATGCGCACGATGCTGCCCACCAAGATGGGCAGGTTGGCCTCGTCGGCTTGGGCCACCAGCTGCTTGCCCTTGGCGTTGGTGACTGAGGACTGGTGCTGTTGGGCGTTGTGGCGTTCCTCGTCGTGGCGTTCCTGGGCGGAGGCGAGGCGTTCGGCTTCGGCTTTCATGCGCTGGCGGGCTTTGAGGGTTTGCTCGCGCTCGGCCTGAGCCGACTTGATGTCGCTGATGGTTTGCTCCACGGTGCGGTTGGCATCGGCGATAATCTGCTGGGCTTCTTTGCGGGCGGCAGAGAGGATGTCGTAGCGTTTGCTTTCGAGCTTGTCGGTGAGCTGTTGGTATTTCTGAGTGACTTCGGAGAGGAAGTTGTCGGCGACCTGCAGCTCGGCACGTTGTTTGGCAATCTCCTCTTTGTCGAGTTCGATTTGCTGTAGCTGATGTTCGAAATTGAGCATCTCGCCGCCTACTTTTTCGCCGGCGGCTTTCAGTATGTCGGCGGGGAAACCGATGTTTTGGGCTATCTCGAAGGCAAAAGAGCTGCCGGGATGGCCGATGGAGAGGCGGTAGAGGGGCTGCATCTTCTCGGTGTCGAAGAGCATGGCTCCGTTGCTGATGCCGGGGTATTTGTCGGCCAGGAGTTTGAGGTCGGCGAAATGGGTGGTGACCACCCCAAAGGCATGCCGCCGGTAGAGTTCTTCCAACAAGGCCTCGGCAATGGCACATCCGGAGCGGGGCTCGGTGCCGCCCCCTAGTTCGTCGAGGAGGAAAAGGGTGTTGGCATCGGCGGTTTCCAGCAGCTGTTTCATGCTTTGGAGGTGTGAGGTGTAGGTGCTGAGGTCGTTGTCGATGGACTGCTCGTCGCCGATGTCGATGAAGATGTGGTCGAAGATGCCAAACTCGGAGGTTTCGTGGCAGGGCACGAGCATGCCGCACTGGAGCATATATTGGATGAGACCCACGGCTTTGAGACAAACCGATTTGCCGCCAGCGTTGGGACCGGAGATGATGAGGATGTGGGCGTCGTCGTTGAGTTCGATATTGAAGGGGACTACCTGCCCTTTGTGGTTGAGGTAGAGCAGGGGGTGCCGGGCATCGAACCAGCTGATTTTGGTGATGCTGTCGACAATGGGGCGGCCGGCATGGAGGGTGAGAGCGAAACGGGCTTTGGCACGGATGAAGTCGATGCGTGCCAGGAACCAGTAGGCGTTGACCAAGGAGTCTAGCTGTGGCCGGAGGGTGTCGGTGAAGCGGGCGAGGATTTTTTGAATCTCGTGGCGTTCGGCGAACTCTAGTTCGCGGAGGTCGTTGTTGAGTTCCACCACCTCGGAGGGTTCGAGGTAGGCGGTTTGGCGGGTGGCGGACTCGTCGTGGATGAGGCCTTTGATTTTGCGGCGGTGGGTGTCGAGCATGGGGATGACCAGTCGGCCGTTGCGGATGGTGGCTTCGGCATTTTCGGGAGCCCAGCCTTCGTGTTTGGCACGGGAGAGCTGTTTGCTGATTTGGATGTCGACATCGGAGCGTTTTTTGTTGATTTGACGACGGATCTCGAGTAGGTCGGGGGAGGCGTTGTCGTAAATCTCGCCTTTGTCGTCAATGATTTTGTTGAGGGCTTTGGTGATGGAGGGGTCGAGGTCGACGTGGGTGGCCAGCTCGTGGAGGTAGGGGTAGCGTGCGGCATCGTCGCGGAGGAGGAAACGCAGGCATTCGGCGATGGTGTGGAGCGAACATTTGAGGTCGAAGAGTGCTTCTAACTCAATGACGGAGCCCACAACCCGAAGGCGTAGGAGCTCGTCGGTGAGGTCGATGAAGTCCTGTGAGGGGAAGCTGTTCTCCAAAACCAGGATTTGGCGGAACTCTTCGGTTTGCTGTAGCTCGCGCACCACCCGGTCGTAGTTGTTGGAGAAGGCCATCTCCTGTGTCATGCGTATGGCCAGGGCGTTGGTGCACTCGTTGGCGACCAGTTCGCGTATTTTGGTAAAGCCTAATTTGTCTTCGAGCGTCATGAGGATGGGAGGTTTGAGTTTTTGCCGGAAAGGTTGGATTGAGTGGATGATGTTTTTATACGGGTTTCTGGGAGTTTCAGCATTATGCGGATGTTGGTTTTTAAGGGGAAGGTTTAGTCGAAGTCGAGGTAGAAAGGCCAGTGTGAGCGGAAGTTCTGGAGTTTGGTTTTGTTGAAGGTGGCGGTGCATACTTGTGGGACATCGGGGTCGCAGGCACTGATGGGCAACCCTTTGAAGTCGATGGCGGCACTGTGGCCGGCATAGGGGATGCCGGTGCCGTCGATGCCCACGCGGTTGACACCTACGACATAGGCCTCGTTCTCAATGGCCCGGGCGCGAAGGAGGGTGTCCCACGCGGCGGCACGGCTGCCAGGCCAGTTGGCGCAGAGGACCAGCACGTCGTAGTTTGGCGGATTGCTGGTGCGCAGCCACTTGGGGAAACGAAGGTCGTAGCAGACAGCAGGTTTGAGCCGCCATCCACGCCACTGAAAGAGACTGCGAAGCTGTCCGCGCTCCAGTTGGCTGGCCTCGGAGCTGACCCGGAAGGTGTGGCCTTTGTCGTAATAGCCATAGGAGCCGTCGGGACGCACCCAGTGGAGTCGGTTGAAGACCACCGTTTCGCCGGGGTGCAGCTGGCTTTGGTCCTTGACCGTCCAGGAGCCGATGAAGAGGGCATCGTGTTGCCGGGCCATGCGCAGGGCGAACTGGAAGGTGGGGCCTTCGGGTTGTTCGGCCATGGCGGCCATGTTGTCGGAGAAGCCGGTGTTGAAGGTCTCGGGAACTATCAGCACGTCGGTTGACGACGGTAGGTGGGCAAAGGCTTCCTCCACTAGGCGATAGTTGGCGGAGGGGTCTTCCCAGGCAATGTTCTGCTGGAAGTAGGCAACGGTGAGCTCTTCTTTGGCGATGGGGGTGGATGCCTCGTTGTTGTCTTTCATTTATTGATGTGTTTTTCGTTGTGGGGCGATTACGTGGAAATTACGAATAGGCTGATTGTGCTTTATAGGGCGTTCTTTCCAGTTTTGGTGTTGAGGGTACGGCGGGCATCGTCGCGGTCGGAGTTGAGTTGGTGTACCAGTTCGGTGATGCTGCCGAACTTTTGCACATCGCGTAGGCGGGCAACAAATTCGACACGGAGGGTGGTGCCATAAAGGTCGCCGTCGAAGTCGAAGATGTTGACCTCGAAGACGGGTTTGTCGAGGCCAAAGGTGGGTTGTCCGCCAAAATTGGCCATGCCAATGCGGGGATTGGAGCTGTTTTGGAGATGGACAATGACGGCGTAGACCCCGTCGGCAGGCATCACCTTGGTGGTGTCGTCGAGACAGACATTGGCGGTGGGGAACCCCAGCTGGCGGCCCATTTGTCGCCCTTTGACAACAAGACCCCAAAGGTTGTAGTTGTAGCCAAGAAAGGAGGCGGCCAGTTCGACATTGCCTTGCTTGAGGGCTTTGCGGACTTGTGTGGAACTGACATCGATGCCCTGAATTTGCACGGCGGTGTCTACCACTAGGCTGACTCCTAGCGTTTGGGCCAGGGCGGGCAGTTGGTCGAAGTCGTTGTGCTGTTTGCTGCCGAACATGTTGTCGTAACCCAGCACAAGAGCTTTGGCCTGAAGTTGTTGCACGAGGATTTGCTCGAAGAACTGACAGGCTGAAAGGGCGGCAAGTTCAGGGGTGAAGTGTATTTCCAGCACGTGGTGGATGCCGAATTGCTCGAGGAGGGCGTAACGCTCTTCGTTGGTGGTGACGCGGTAGAACTGGTTGATGGCAACACCGCCCACGCCGCCCCCCAGCACTTGGCGCGGATGTTGGTCGAAGGTGACCACCAAGGGAGTGAGATGAAGGCGTTCGGATTCTTGCCGGAGGAGGGTTAGAATGTGTTGATGGCCGATGTGTACACCATCGAACATGCCCACCGTTACGGCAGTGGCGTGCCCTAACTGGCTAATATTGTCTATTTTATATATATTCATCTATAATTATAAAAACTTGCAAATTTACAAAGAATAAACGGATTATTGAAAGATTTTTTTTGTTGAAGGGTTAATTGTCACATAGATGGCGCAGGTGAGGCACTCCGCCCACATGCCTGCGGTCTGTAGGGAATAGTTCTCTAGAATCATTTTTTGCACCCAACGCAATGGGAAAATTGTGTTGGCAAAGAAAAAAAGTTTGTCAATCGAAAAAAAATATGTATCTTTGCAATTCAATTTAAATAACAAACAACAGTATTAATAATTTAAAAAACAAACAATTATGCCTTCAAGAATTAGATTACAGCGTCATGGTAAAAAGAATCAACCTTTCTATCATATCGTTGTTGCGGATGGTCGTGCACCTCGGGATGGTAAATTTATCGAGAAATTAGGCACCTACAATCCTATGACCAACCCTGCCACCATCGTCCTCGATGTTGACAAAGCAGCCCAGTGGCTTAAGAACGGCGCACAGCCCAGCGACACCTGCCGCCGCATCCTTTCCTACAAGGGTGTTCTCCTCAAACGTCATCTCCAGATTGGTGTTGAGAAAGGCGCTATCAGTCAGGAACAGGCTGATGTGAAGTTCAACGAGTGGCTCCAGGCCAAGGAAGCTAAGATTGCTAACGTGAAGAGCGAGGCTGACAACAAGATGCGTGCAGTGAAGAAAGAACGTCTCGATGCCGAGAAGAAGTTCAACGAAGCTAAGGCTAATGCCGTTGCCGCTAAGCGTAAGGCCGCTGCTGAAGCTGAGGCTGCCGCCAAGGCCGAAGCTGAGGCTGCTGCTGCCGCTGAGTCTCCTGCTGCTGAGGAAGCTCCCGCCGCAGAATAAGCTTTTGCTGAAGAATAGAAAAGCGTGCCCCATAAGATGAGGACACGCTTTTTTTTGATTGTCAAGATGGGGAATGGTCTATAGGGAAGGAGTGTGGCGCAAGTGGTCCCGAAGGGTTTCCAGCGGGGAGAAGCAAAAGAATCGCCGCAGAGGCAGATTCATAATGCAGTGATTGGATGGCCGGACAAAGGAGCAACCTGAAGGGCTGCGACATAATGATTAGTTATAGGCTTCTCAAAAAGAGACTTTTCTGTAATGAGTTGTTCCCCGTAATTTACGTTTTTGATTCTTAATAAGCAATTCTAAATAATAATGACCAAAGAAGAATGCTATCAGTTGGGGAAAATCACCAAGCCATGGGGCGTCAAAGGACAGGTGGTCTTCTTTCTCGATGTGGACAGTCCGGAGGAGTATATCAACCTTGATTCGGCTTTTGTGGAAATAAAAGGCGGCCTGGTTCCCTATTTCTTCCAAGTAGAGAGCATCAACGGCAACAAAGCTATTGTTACATTTGAGGACCTTACACCCGAAGAGTCATTGAAGTTGGTGGGATGCGACCTCTATCTGCCCCTTGATTTGCTCCCTAAACTGACTGGTAATCAGTTTTATTTTCATGAAGTGAAGGGGTATAGGGTTGTGGATGAGACGCATGGTGACATAGGCATCATTCAAACCATCATCGAATATCCGGCCCAACCTCTTTTCCAGATCATGAAAGGAGAACAAGAAATCTTGATTCCGGTCATAGACCCTGTCATAAAACAGGTGGATAGGGAAAATAAGACTATTTATATTGATGCTCCTAATGGGCTGATAAACCTGTACTTAGGAATTTAACAACAGATTGTTGATATTTATTTTTGGTATTTCCGAAAAGTATATGTACTTTTGCAAACTGAAAATAAAGAATAATAAGTTATTAGTCTAAACAACAGCCCTATGGAAAAGAAAGAAGCTACACCAGAGAAGACCTGCTACTCGAGCGAAGAACTGCAGTTTTTCAAAGAACTCATCCTTCAGAAAAGAGCAGAGGCGGTAAAAAACCTAGAGCTCCTCAATGAAGCCATCGCAGGCAACGAGAATGAAGCGAATGACACAGCTCCTACCTTCAAGAATCTGGAAGAAGGTAGCAATGTGCTTTCTAAAGAAGAAAACGCTCGTCTTGCATCACGCCAAGAGAAGTATATCAAAGATCTCGACGCTGCATTGATTAGGATAGAAAACAAGACTTATGGCATTTGTCGCATCACCGGCAAACTCATTCCCAAAGAGCGTCTCATGATTGTTCCTCATGCCACCACTACAGTGGAAGGCAAGATGCAGGAAAAGAAACAACGCTAGCCTTATAGCTATCTATTAACACAGTCACTTTTCTTCATAAAAGGCAGGTTCGTTACGGATCTGCCCTTTTTTGATGCTAAATTGCAGGCAAACGGATCTCTGTTTT
>ODAI010653909.1_pt1 | contig 10200 bp, 10 predicted proteins | sample 1539321 | NCBI WGS metagenome assembly ODAI01 (sample SAMN02144231, study PRJEB22623) | gut metagenome | biome: sheep rumen | host: Ovis aries | place: New Zealand | reverse complement strand
GAGAAATGAAGAATAAATATGTTATAAATTCTAAGGATGTAATCAATAGTACAATTGATTGGAATAATGGCGAAATTTATTCTTGGTATCAACTCTATGTTATGTATGAAATAGGAGCGCAGGATGACTTGAAATACATCACTCCAGCAATACTATTTCCTGAATATGCTGCATTGTATGGTAGTAGGAGTTTGAGCGTTCAATCTCCATATTTGAGTTTTATCAACGCAGGTACTCAAGATGATTTGAAGAAAACTGGTAGAAGTGACAGTGCTGACAATCGCATACGTTCTTCAATCAAGGAATTAAAGTACATTATTGAAAGTAACGCATATAATCCATTCACCAGAAGTGGTAGTGTTACAATAGTAGGAAATCGAAAAATTAAGCGAGGTACTTTTGTAAGTCTAAATCTTGAAGGAGTTGAAGAAATATTCTATGTAGAGGGTGTTTCTCAGGATTATTCTGTTAATAATGGTTCAGTTAGTCGCACGACTACTTTACAGTTATCCCATGGAATGGTAAAATCTTATATTATCGGAGTGGGCGATGGAGCGAATCAGGGTGCTATCGTTAGTGACTGGAAAGGACAGCGAGTTGGTACGCATAAGTTAATCAGTTATTTCGATATCATAGATTTTGGAGACACTAAGAAAGATTTAAATTTTGATAATTGGAAAGATGGAGTTTCCACTTGGAAAGTTAATCGGGATGTCTTCAATTTCTTCTTAAAGAGATTACAAATGATAACACCAGATTATTATTAATTATGAGCGGAAATCATATTGAAAGAAATCCTGGCTATAATAATGGCGTAGGTTCAGCAGGAATTGGTTATATAACTGTTCCTGATAATGCAGAGTTGGGTGAATACATCGAGCGTTGTTACAGAACTCATATGGTCTGTATAAATGGCGGTGAAGGTTATTCTATGTTTACTGGTGTTAAGATTGCTGAAGATGACCTTTGTAAAATAGAGTTCCCGACTGATAAAAGCGGTAAGGGTTCACCAGTTGTTTGGGTTAGGGCAGGACTTCAAAACAAGCCGATTATCATAAAAGTATTACCTAAGACAGACCGTCCAGGCACTGTAAGAGGTAAGCAGCAGCGCATGCGTCAGGAGAGTGCTGATTCAGCAATAGAAGTGTTCTTGGATGCTCTTAATAATACGCTGTCGTTACTTTCTAAGGGTAGTGACCCAGTACCTGGCAGAATCACCATTAAATCAATGGGGTCAAAGGAAGATGTTATTGAGATAAGTGCATCTAAGAACGTTAAGACTGAAGCAAGCGAAATAGATGTTCAATGCGTCAATAAGTTCTATCTGAATATCAATAATGGAGAGAAAGATATTATAACCATTGTTGGTGATGAGGAACATCTTCAGTTTACCGACCAGTGGGGCAACGACATCCTGATGAATAAAGAAGTCACCCAAGCCCATACTGGCTGGGGGCAGAAGATTACAATGGACGAAACTCACACAAGAGTTGAAGACCAGTTTGAACATCAGGCTGAGTTTGATGAGGAAAAGGCTTGGTATAAAACTAAGTTCGGTCAGGAGTTGACTATGAACGAGGAACAGACCGAGTACAAAGACCAGCTGGATAAATCTATCGTTATAACTAAAGACGAAACGCATTACAAGGATGGTAACGGAAACGAGAGTATTTGGGACAACGAGCATACCCAATTTCTTTGCAATAAATTTGATGTAGGAAAAGGAAAAGAGCCTATGATGTTAGGTGATACATGGAAGAGTTTAATGGAAGAACTTATATCAGCAATCTGTACTCTTACTGTTCCTACACCTAATGGTCCAAGCGGTACTCCAATCAATTCTGCTCAATTCCAAGCCGTCAAAGCGAAACTACAGACAGCGTTGTCTAAATTGTCGAATACCGACTAATCTCAATTATAAGTATTGTAAATTAATATAGTATATGAGCGCAATAAGTAAAGTGTTAAAAAGTCAGGCATCGTCAATAACGGGAAACGCTATTGACGCTGTTTTAAGCGTAGGTAAGGCTGCGTTGTCAGCAGTGATGCCCGATGATATTGAATACTATCTTTGTTCGCTTGAATTATATAACCAAGATAAGAAACGTGTAGGATTCCTTTCATTTGTAGTTATGCCAGACCAGATGGAGGAAACTCATTCACCTATACAGACGATGGTAAAAACGCACCGAGGTATAGCAACTGTTTTGAACGATTCGTTTGCTCCAGTTGATATTTCTTTTTCGGGTACGTTTGGACGTAAATGGCGTTTGTTATCAAGTTTCAAAGACCCTAAACTTGAACTTGATACTAAGGGATTCTTGAATCTTTCTCTTGGTTCTGTTGCAGGTATAGGAGTTGGATTGAAAAGTGGTTATGGCGTTACGAAGATTATGGAGCATATTCTTCAACGCTCATACAAGACTCAGGGTGGTAAACCATTTTATCTTATTTTCAACAATTACGCTTTGAATACATCTTATGTATGTGATGTGATAAATTATACAGTTTATCAAGATGTTAATACAAACGTAATGTGGAATTATAGCGTTCATTTAAGGGCGGTTGCAGAAAATAGTTCTTTCTTCAAAATATCAAACCGATTAAAGAACTTGAAAGATGTCGCATCTATGCAGATTGCCAATGGGTTGACGAATGTAGTTAGTAACATGATAGGTTTTTAATGTATGTTTGCGGATATTGCTATAAGTTTTCAAAATATAACGAAGTTTGACCTGCGTCAATACTTTATAGACTATCGGGATTTTCTTACAAATGATTTTCCTGATGTTAGTAATTATTACGCTGGTAAGACAGAAACGATTGATGCCGCTAAGATTAAGCGACTGAAAGACCTTATCACCAGAAGTAGGAATTTGCTTCAGCAATTCTCTACATTTGCTACTAAGTTTAGCAACGTAGGATTCTGGGAGTTACAGCAATATTGTCAAGACCTGAACGAAACTCTTGAAAGGATTACGAAGTTACCAAAGTATAATCGTGTATCTAAATCACCGAGAGGATACAAGCCTTATATTCAAGCATCATATTCAGTAGGCGGTATGAGAACAATGGAAGATGTAGCCAGAGAAATCGGAGAGACTACAACTGAAAGTGAACTCATACTGAACAACGACTTGGAAGAGGAAAATTATGATATTGATAAGTTGAGCAATATCAATGCCTTGGTAAATAATACGTCTGGTGTGGTAGTAGATACAATTCTTGAAACGCCAGTTGGTAATCGTGTTTATGGACGAGATATTCAGCGTAAGATAGAGATTGAGGGTAATGACCTTAAAATAGTGGAATGGGAAGACAACGTTGAGCAAAAGGTTGAGATTTTACTTATGCTTGAGCATGGAGACATTCCAGAAATGCCTAATCTTGGTAGAGCCGTTATTGAAGGCAGTAACTATCGTGATTATAATTACACCGAGTTACTTACAGACCTTAGAAATGTTTTCTATCAGGATGACCTATTTGCTTATGTAGGAATTACGGATGTATCCTATAAGGATGGAGATATAAGTGTAAACGTGGAAGTGAATACTAAGTATATTTATTCCACTACAAAAACAATAACGTTATGATAACAAAGATAACAACAGCAGATGAATTGAAGCAGATATTCACCGAGATTCTGCTCAATAAAACCGATAAGATAAGTGACATATCAAATGAGAGCGTTCTCAATGGTATGGCTTATGGCTGTGCTAAAATGGCTCAACGATTACTAATCAATCAAGCGGTAGTCGAGGGTCATCTGTTCCCTGATACGGCTTATGGGACGTATCTTGACGATATAGCACGTAGCAATGGTATAGCACCGAGATTTAAGTCATATGGTAGTACGACCTATGTACGTGTCGAGGGAGCACCAGGCACGTCATATTCCAAGGATGCCGTTAGGTTTAATTCGTCTGCAGGCATAACGTTCATTCCTGAGACTGATTACGTCATCGATGATAACGGATATGGATATATCAAAGTTCAGAGCGTTCAGACTGGAGAAACCACAAACGTAGATGCTTTAACAATCAATAATATCGTTAATCCGCCAGAGGGTCATTCATCTTGCACAAACGAATATAAAGCAGCTGGCGGTATGGACGAGGAAAGTGATGAGTTATTCCGTCAGCGTATCAAGGAAAGCGTAAACCAGCTGGCCAGAGGTACCATTTCTTTCATCGAGCAGATTTTCATGAAGATTAATAAGAAAGTCTTGCGTGTTCATAAGGGTGGTATTGACGCTGATGGTAAACTATGTCTGACTGTAGTATCGGTGAACGGTCAAGATTTTCTGCAGTCTGAGTTCAACGAAATGCTGAGTCAGAGCGAGGAATTTCTCAACCTCAGCGAGATTCTGAGACCAACCAGCGGTTATGCTTTGAAACTTCAAAACGTAAATTGGCTGCCTATTGATATAGATTTTCGTGTAGATGTTGACGAGAGTTATGATATTGATATGGTACGCAGAAATATACAAATAGCATTGAGCAAACTCTTTGACTATCGTTATTGGAATATAGGCGAGAGAGTTGAGTGGGAAAATCTTTTATTTGCTGTTCAGAAGGCAGATGGAGTTCGTTATGTTCCCGATGCGTATTTTTATCCTCAGGCTGATATAATTGTTGATAAGTATAGACTGCCCCGAATTAAGGGATTTGTTATGCGTGATATCAACGGAAACGTCATCAGCGATAATTACGGAGTTCTTGCTGATTTTTATTATCCTAATGAGAATGATTTGAATTTCCAGACATCTGTAATCTCTTCAATGTAACGCTATGAATTATTATTGTACAAGTAAAACCAAAACTGAAACGTCAGGCGGTAAGGCTAATATTCATTGCTTTGCTGATATGAATAAGGATGGCAGTCGCACGCCAACCTTATATCACGCTGAGGTTTTACAAGGACGTAAGGAAATCAATGGTGTAAGCGGAATAGAGGGAGAGTTGTTATTGGTTCATCAGGACAGCGGAAAAATAGGGGAATTAAACAACAAGGGAGAGTTGTTGATTCAGTTAAACGAGGATGATGCAACGAAGTACGAATTACAAGGTGAAAATCTTGTTTACAATAAATAAAGACTATGGCTGTTAATAATATATTGAAAAATGCGGGTGATACCTTAATCGTAGAAGTTAAGCCGAAGGCAAATGGTGATATACGATTGAGTAGTTATACCAGTGTAGTCTTGGGAGAAAACGCTGAGCATGGTGTAATTATCGAATATCGTATTGCCGAAGATGAATTGTTTTATGAAGAATGGGTAGAACTAACCAATGATAATATTTCTGGCGTTGTCGTTAAGCAGGGTCAGATTATTCAGGTACGTTATACAAGAATCAGTTCCAGTGCAAGCGGTGATTATGAATTTAAATACATAGACTTTGATGGAGATTACACCGCAAGAGAGATTAACATGCCAACGCTTTCTTCAAGTATCTTTTCTGAGGTTGCTTGGAATGAAGAAACAGAACAACTTGCAAGAAATCTTTTCAAAAAATTCTATTTCCGTGGTATCATACCTAAGTACATAACGAGAGCCGAGAATGTTGATAAGAATGAAGATGAAGATTTTATCATTCTTTACAAAAGCGTTGCTTTCTTTTATGCTATCTTTATTAAGTTCTTCAAGAGGTTTGAAAATCTGCATGATTATTTAGACCTATTGAGAGAGCGAGTACGTCAGTATGGTATTCAGTTCAACGAGAGCGAAGCAACAGTTGAGATGCTTCAGAAAATCGTAGAGAACATTTACAATGAGATAGAGCACCGAGGAACACTGGAGGTGTTACGTTATGAGGGTGACGAGAGAAAAGATGGCAGTACGACAGCGATTGACGGTGAGTTAATACGTCTTATTCGTTCTAATCGTGAAAGCGAATTGCTGTATGAGTATATTCCTATTCAGAATATAGGTTGGTGTCTTGGAGTTAGTAGTCCTATGTATAGAAGTCTAAATGACTATGATGTTGATTTCAATAAGACAAAGGAAAAGACACTGGGATTCCAATCTGTGAATAATTTTACTCATTGGGGTGCGGTGTCTATTGTCAACGATGGAGGTTTGAGTTGTCTTCAACTTTCTGGAAATGCAGGATTAGGACGTCAAACAAAATCAGAGACTATTTCTGAAGGTATGTATGTTGCAGACCCAAAGATGGACTATGAAATTGTTTTCTCTTTCAAAGTAGTTTCCACTGGCGGAAATCTTAACATTGAAGTCGAGGGATTTGACCGAATGAAGAATAAGTTGAATGATGCTTTCGTTCAGCCTACCAACGCTACTGTTAAAGATAGTTTCCTGAATAGACCGCTTACAGGATTTGTAGCAGGTAAATGGTATCGTGTTCATTGTATTATTTCTGCTTACTATTCTCAGAATAAGGATACAGACCAGTTGAATCTTGGTTATGGAAATAATCTATATTTCAACAATTCGTTTGTTAAGTATATCATTCCAAGAATTTACATCACTTCAGGTAAAATCAATATCTATAACTACAAGATAAGACCGCTGGTGCGTGGCACCAATCTTATTCCTTTGAAAGATAAGTCTTGGAATAATGCATTTAGTATAGGATTTATACAGTCAGATAGGATATTCCATTTGGTAGCAAGAAACAATAACAACAGCCAGTCTTTGGCTGAAATTACAGATATAATAGAAAGGTACTTGTTGCCGTATTCTATGACGGATATTACGACATTTATAAGCAATGAATAAACCCGAAAATATATGGATATAAAATTTAGTCCCAACCTATTCCTGGAAGTTGCTGAACTCAATCGGTTTAAGCGTTCTATGGTAGATGATGGTTATAAGAAAGCCATCAAGTGTTTGGCACGTTCATTCGGAGTTGTAAGAGATAAGGATGGGTCATATTTCAAGACCATTCTGAAATCGGGTAGAGTCATAACGCTGAATCCTGGTTTAGCATTTGACGCAAATGTAGATTGCATTGTATTAGAAAATCCGATTGACTTTTCAGTTCCAACGCTGAACGATGGAGAGTTCTTTTGGTTGATTGTTTCACACGCCACTACCCATAACGAGGTTGGCACTGTGAGTATTAACACCGATGGTAGTCTGAGCGGTGTGGACACCGAGTTCCTTTCAGTCTTGAGAGGTCAGGCTAATTTCCCAACTAAGGTGAAGTTTTCTTCAACTCGCAACGTAGGTGATTATGAGGTTGTAGAAGTTACGTCAGACAATACCGCTGTTCTGGCTGGAGACTTTGTAGCAGAGAGCAATTTGAAGTATCAGGTAATCGGAGCATTTACGCCAGGATTCCAACCAGCCGATGATGACCGCTATCTTTACAATTACGATTCTTGCAATGTTCGCACTGTAGTCTCTGAAGATGAGCCTCAATTGGATGATAATGAATTTATCGTTTCAAGAGCCTATCTGCGTAGCGATGGTGGTGTAGAAATTGACGACTATCGTATCAAGAACTTGTTTAGCACTCAGACCTATGCTCAGAGTGATGTAGTATCTCAGCAGCAGGCGGTAAACAAGATGTCCAGTCTGGTAAGTACGAAAGTAAAGGCGGTTGATAAATTCGGCATTACGCTTGAGTTGCTTTTCAACCACGGCTATGTAATTACCGATTATGACTTTTTCACTACCACGTCATCGAATGTTGTAAGTATTTCTGCTGGTTACTCTAATTTCTTGGGGAATAATAGCAGTATGATACCTAATAATTTCTTTGATGGATGGTATCTGCTTAATCGTACAAAAATGAAGTATTCTCAAGTGTCCTACAACGAGGGCAAGCGACTTTATTTTGATGAATACGATTCTGAAGTTATTACTATTTCCGCAGACGGCAATGAGGATGAAATGATACTTGTTCCGCCATTCTTGGAGATAGAATACATGGTTAAGTTATCGAACAATTGCTTCAACCCTGACCAGCCTTACTATTTCCGTAGTTCGCTACAGCAGGCTTTCAGTCGTGAGAATATTCGGATTGACCTGAAGTCTATTGACCCAGATAATTACGACTATGACGTTGAAGTAGAACTTGCTTGCCGAGTGATTAAGAATGATGGTAAATTCTATCCATTCTATCCACTTGCGATTGCTCAGTTTGATAATGTTAATAAGGAGAGTGAAACGCTTGGTGACTCTAAGTTCAATATTGACATGGAGAACTATGAGCCTGAGGTTATCATCCGTAACTACTCATAAATTTGGAGAATTAAGTTATGATGTTATATTTAACTGGCGCAGCAACATCGTTAGCGAGTAGCAGCGAGGCACCGCAAACAGACCCATTGAAGAGCCTTGGAGGATATATTTCATCCTCTCAGGTTCCAAATGGTGCTTTAAATACGCTGTTTGACCTTATTTCTTTGCAGACCTTAAAGGAGAAACCACGGGAGACAATTGCTATTGGACTGATAAATCGTTTCGACAAAAACGTTAAGGATGTAAAGATTAAGGTTCAAACAGATAAATACAATACAGCATCGTTTAAGATTGCTTGTGTAGCGGTTGGAGATAATTTCTGTATGGAACATATAAACAACCGATATGAGCAACCGATTAATGCTGAGTTCGTTGACGCTGATTTTAATCGTGGAGCCATTGAAGTAGAAATTACCCAACCTGGCGTTGCTGGAGAGGAAATTGTATTTTTAGACTTTGATGTTACGGCTGAAATCTCAGAGGGTACTCTTGATGGCACTTGGAATGCTATTAAAAAGGCATTCGCAAGGTCAAATGACTATGAGGTTAAGAGATTAACGGCTAAGACATTTCGCATCGTTAGCAAGGACGATAATGTGGTCTCAGAGCCTTTCGTGCCTGAAGTTGTAGCATCTGATAACGCTGTTCTTACTTTTGATGGTGAATTTAAGAATGAAAAGAATAATGAGGCATTTGTAATCGAAACACTTGAACCTAATCAGGCTATTGGTATTTGGGTACAGCGTGATATCTCTAATTACGAAGCACCCACCAATGAACAGATAGTCAAAGACTATGATGAAGGCAAGGTGTTAGATAAAGTTGAAGAGGTCGCTTTGATTATCAATTATGATATAGATGAAACCAATGGTAACGACGATGGTGACAACGATAATGAAGATAATCCGTAAAAACTATGGCAGTAGCAGGATATAAAGATACCAAAGAGGCAATCATCGACACCCTAATGGGTAGAGAGGTTGGTCATGAGATACAACCAGACGAGCATCAGAACTTTGCTCTGAAGTTGCTTGACTATATTCGTAGCGTAGAGTTGATTTCAGGTAGTACGCTGATTGGCATTGCCGAATCAGACACAATACCAGTACAGCCTGATGATGCTCACGTGGCGTATATTGCAGGTGTCGCTCAGGATAGAACGGTTGAGTATTTGTATTTCATCGACCAGGATGGAGTTCCTATTTCGATAACGACTGGAGAAATGCAGGCTAAGTTTGTTATCATGCTTTGGAACACCGAGTATTGGTCATATGTCGAGTTGGATACAAATATCATTTCGCATGCTGATACGGCATATTTCTTCTACAACCTATTAATCCGTAAGACGTATGACAGCGTTGCGGCTATGAATGCCGATAAGACAGCACCAGTAGGTGACAACGGCAAACTGATTAAGGTTGGAGAAACTGTTACTGTAGCCAATCAGTCTAATGAGGCTGAAAATGCCGTTTACTCTTACACAGGAAATGGATGGCGTTGGCAGTGTAGTCTTGCAAGTCTTGCAAGCCGAGTATTCGATGGTGGACGAGCAGACACAGTATATGGTGGAGCGAGAAATATTAATTGCGGTGGTGCCGCAGGATAAGTTGAATAATTAAAACATCAAAGAGATATGGATAATGAATATGTAAGCGTTGGCGCAATCATCGAAAAGGAGCGCCAAGCACGTCAGGAAAGAATCAGCAAGGCACTTGGTACATCCATAGCCAAGAATGTTGATGAGACCTTGGAAAAGGCTCAGTTGGATAATCTCAACGAGACTATCGAAAAAGGAGAGTTGCTGCCTGAGGTAGCAGAGTACAAAAAGGATTTGGAGAGTCAGAAAATCAGTAAGGCTGATGCTGAAATCTATCTTAATAAGATTCAGCGAGAGATAGCATCAGGCGGTGGATTTACGTCTAAGAAACTTAAACAGTTGAAGGACGTTACTGTTGGTTATATCGCTGAATTAGGCGATGAATAAAAAT
>ODAI013900630.1_pt1 | contig 10201 bp, 11 predicted proteins | sample 1539321 | NCBI WGS metagenome assembly ODAI01 (sample SAMN02144231, study PRJEB22623) | gut metagenome | biome: sheep rumen | host: Ovis aries | place: New Zealand | reverse complement strand
GACCTTTTGATGCGTAGTCAATCACTCTATCCAGCTGAGCTACGAGCCCACACACTGCCGTGACAGCTTATATAGAATATCACACCCCTTCGTTTGTGTCAAATCTTTTTTTCGCTTTCTTTTTCATCTTTTTTTCTTTCCGATCCGGTTGTGACTGGCTGCCTGTCTGCATATAATAGGATCGGATGACTTCAAGCGGAGGATTCGAAATGGCTTACGAACTGAAATCTGCCCGTTTCCTGGCAAAGGATGTACTGTGCCGGGCGGTCAGTGCGGGAGACCTGGCGGCGGATGCGACCATGGGCAACGGCCACGATACGCTTTTCCTGGCCGAACTGGTCGGCCCGGAAGGCCATGTCTACGCCTTTGATATTCAGGAGGGCGCCCTGCAATCCACGGAAGCGCTGCTGAAGGCCCAGGGGCTGCAGTCCCGGGTTTCCCTGTTCTGCCGCAGCCATGCGGAAATCGCCGATGCCGCTCCCGGAAACCTTTCCGCCGTTGTTTTCAACCTCGGCTGGCTCCCCGGCGGCGATCACTCGGTCACCACGCGCTGCGAATCAACCGCGGCAGCCATCCGTTCCGCGCTGGACCTTCTCCGTCCCGGCGGCGTCCTGACCGTATGCGCCTATCCCGGCCACCCTGAAGGCCGCCGGGAGCTGGAAATGCTCATCGGCCTCCTCTCCGCCCTGTCCAACCGCCGGTACAACGTGCTGCGCCAATGCTTCCTGAATGCCGGGGAGGGCGCGCCGGAATGCTTCGTGGTCCAGAAGCTGTGATCTTTTTTCAGTGGATTCCATCTTTTAGGTTCATTTGAGTTTCGCCCGTATAATACAGTCATCCCAAGAAGAAAGGACGGTGCTCACAATGAAAAGCACTTTCAGAAAATGTTGGAAAACCCTGATGGCCTGCCTCCTGGCGCTGGGCCTCCTGGCCGGAACCGCCGCGGCGGAGCAGACCGGAACCGAACCCTATTACCTTTCAGACGATCTCTTCACCCCCCGGGATCTGGAGCAGACGGCCGACACCGCCAGCGCGGAAACCATCACCGTCAGCGACGGCTCCGATGTCCGGATCACCCGGGCCGGCACCTATGTCCTCAGTGGTTCCGCCTCCGGCGTGACCGTCTATGTGGAAGCCGGCGATGAGGATAAGGTCCAGCTGGTGCTCAGCGGCCTCACTGTAACGAACCAGGACTTCCCCTGCATCTATGTCGTATCCGCGGACAAGGTGTTCGTCACCACCGCCGCCGACAGCACGCTCTCCGTCACCGGAACCTTCCGCGCGGACGGGAGCACCCATACGGACGGCGTCATCTTCTCCAGGGATGATCTGGTGCTAAACGGGACGGCCGTGCTGAATATTGTTTCCCCGGACAACGGCGTTGTCTGCAAGGATGACCTGAAAATCACCGGCGGCACCTATGTCATCCAGGCCTCGTCCAAGGCGATCGAAGCGAATGACTCCATCCGGATCGCCGGCGGCACCTTCCGCCTGACCGCGGGAACCGACGGACTGCATGCGGAAAACGATGAGGACGCTTCCATGGGCTACGTCTATATCGGCGGCGGCTCCCTCACGATCCAGGCCGGCGACGACGGCATCCATGCCACCTCGGTTCTGCAGATCGACGACGGCATCCTGGAGATCACCGCCGGGGAAGGCCTGGAGTCCACCATTATCCAGGTCAACGGCGGAACGATCAACATCAATTCCGCGGATGACGGAATCAATGCCGCCCGCAAATCCCCCTCCTATACGCCTGCAGTCATCTTCAACGGCGGAGAAACCACCATCACCATGGGCCGGGGCGATACGGACGGCGTGGATTCCAACGGAAACATCTATGTGTACGGCGGCATTGTCAGCGTGAACGGAAACAGCACCTTTGATTATGACGGAACCGGGCTCATCAGCGGCGGCACCGTCTATTCAAACGGCCAGCTGGTCAGTTCCCTCCCGAACCAGATGATGGGCGGAGGCGGCCGGGGCGGCTTTGGCGGCGGTCCCGGCGGCTTCGGCGGCGGCTGGGGCGGCAGGGGCCGCTGATCCCTGCCCGAAGCGGGGCTGCGCCTCCGGCAAGCAAAACAGCCGGCCCTCCTGCGGGCCGGCGGAAAGGGGATGCAGATGGATTTTGATCTCACAAATCTTCCGGACCTGGACACCCTGGACCGGGATGCCCTCGGGCGGCTGCTCGTGCAGCTGGAGGCGCTGTACCGGGAGGTGGATGCCCAGGAGCCGGAGGATGAGGAAAGCGATGAATATGAAGACTGGCTGAATGACCTGGATGAAATCCAGGACTGGATGGAAGAGGTTCAGGACCGCCTGGAATAACCAGCCGGTTTTCCCTGCAGCCTGCGCTTAGCCGCGCAGGCTTTTTTCGCGGAATACCTCCGGAATGGCGGCAGCGGTATCCCCGGCGGTCATGCTGACATCCCCGACCCGCTCCTGGGCGATCTCCCCCGCCCTGCCGTTGATCCACGCGGCGGCGGCCGCCGTCCTCACAGGGCGGTCCGGATGCGCGGCCGCGGCCGCTGCCAGTATGCCGCTGAGCACATCCCCGCTGCCGGCGGTGGCCATTCCGGGCGCTCCCCGGTCCGTCAGGATGGTTTCCGTTCCGTCTGTTATGATGGTGGCCGGTCCCTTCAGCAGCAGGGTCACCCGGTGCTTCCGGGCGAACTCCTCCGCCAGGGGGATCGGATTGTTCCGGATCTTTTCCATGCTCTTGCCGCTCAGCCGGACAAATTCACCCGGATGAGGGGTCAGGATCACCCGGGCCTTCGCGTCAGCCAGGCCCTCGCACTGCATTTCCGCCAGCGCATTGAGCCCTTCCGCGTCCAGGATCAGGGTGCCCTCATATTCCTGCAGCAGGAAGCGCACGGCCTTTCCGGTTTCCGCCGTGTTCCCCGCACCCATGCCGAAGGCAGCGGAACGCGTCCCCTGAAGCGCCTCCCGGAAGGTTTCCTCCCGGAAAAGGATATTCCCGTCCGTTTCCTCCAGGGGAAACAGCGTGGCCTCCAGGATTTCCGGAACCAGGCTGAAGCAAAGGCTCCGGGGCGCGCAGACCCGGACGATCCCGGCCCCCGCGCGCATCCCGGCGTTGGCCATGGCCGCCAGCCGGATCGCGCCGGAATAGCGGAGGGAGCCGCCGATCAGGGCGGCCGTGCCGTAGGTGCCCTTGTGGCTGAAGTGCGCCCGGGGCGGAAAAAGCTCCGCCACGTCCTCCGCCTCCAGCAGCTTCATTCCGCGGCCCTTGGGCGGTATGCCGATATCCACGCACACCTTCTCCCGGATCAGGTCCCCGGCCATGTTCAGGAACAGCCCCGGCTTCCAGCTGCCGATGCAGACCGTCAGGTCGCTGCGGACCGCTTCCTCCGCCATCCCGCTGTCGCCGTTCAGCCCGCTGTTGATATCCGCGCTGACAACATATGCGCCGCTTTCGTTGATCAGCCGGATCATCCGGGCGGCCTCCCCTTCGGGCTTTCCGTGGAATCCGGTGCCGAAGATGCAGTCCGCCACCGATCCGTATCCCGCCAGGCTCTCCGTCTCGGCCCACATCCGCACCGGGATCTTCCTGGCCCGGCAGCATTCGAACCAGAATTTGCCGTCCGGCGTGAACTTTTCCTCCTGCAGCAGGATTTCGCAGGGAATGCCGGCCTCCTGCAGCATCATGGCGGTGACATAGCCGTCCCCCGCGTTATTGCCGGTGCCGCAGACGACGGCGGCCGGCGCCTTCCATTCGGCGGCCCGGAAGATCCCCTCCCCGGCTCTCCGCATCAGCTCCATGCCCGGTACAAAGGAGGAGATCGCAATCGCGTCGCTCATCCGCATCTCCCCGACGGATAAAAGATTCTGCATAAGGTCGGCTCCTGTCTGTTTTTTGTCGTTTTTCCGCCATCCAGTATACCTGCATTTCCGGGATTTGAACAGCCGTTTTCCCCGTTCCGGATTTTCTCTTTTCCGGAGGGGATTCATGTCTTGACAGTTATGTATTTTTGATGTATTAATTATCCAAAGTGCAGAAAAAAAACTGCACGACGGAGGTGCTTTTGTATGTCATTTACTTTCCAGCCCATGATGGAAAGTCGTCCCATTCGTGAGATTGCCTACGATGTACTGAAAAAAGCAATTATCACCGGAGAGATCCCTGCCGGGGAAAGGATCGTTGAAACAGAATACGCCGACCGGCTCCATATCTCCAGAACGCCCCTGCGGGAAGCGCTCCGCAAGCTGGAGCGCGACGGGCTGGTCGAATATGTCATGCGCCGCGGGGTCATCGTCCACGCCTTCACCACGGAGGATGTGGAGCAGATCTATACCATCCGCAACTCCCTGGAGATGCTGACGCTCCCCTATATCATCGAAAACGCAACCGCGGAGGACATTGCCGCCCTGCGCGGAAAGCTGGCCGAAATGGATAAGCTGATGGAAAAGGACGATGTGGAATCCCTCTCGCCCCTGGCCCGCGATTTCCACACCGCGCTGACCGCCATCTCCGGCAAGAACCGGATCCTGCGGGTCATCGAGGGCCAGGATGAGTATATCCGCCGCTTCTCGGCCATGGCCATCAAGCAGGAAAACCGCCGCAGCGAGGCCCACGAGGAGCACCACCGCCTGGTGGACCTGGTGGAAAGCAAGGATCTGCCCGCCTTCGAAGCCCTGACGAAGCAGCATATCGAGCGCAGCAAGGAATGCTGCCTGGCCGCGCTGGCCGCCCGGAAGCAGAACCGCGATCTGTAAGCCAAAAAACTCCTTGATTTTTGATTTTCCCTGTGATATGATCGTGTGGCTGATTTGTAAGGAGGTTTTGTCTTATGGTAACCGCTATTTCCATCGTGCTGATCATCACGGCACTGTTTATGATTGTCACCGTTCTGCTCCAGTCCTCGGAGGATGACGGAATCAGCGCCCTTTCCGGCAAAAGTGACAGCTATTTCAGCAAGGCGAAGTCCAAGACCCTTGAAGCCAGGCTCGCCCTGTGCACCAAGATCGCCGCGTGCCTGTTCGTCGTGCTGTCCATCCTGCTGCTGATTGTGAAATAATTTTCCGTTTGGAAAAAGCTGTCTCCCGTAATGGGAGGCAGCTTTTTTATTCCTCAATCCCGTTGATTTTAAAGCGGAGGTACTGGGGCGCGATGCCCTTTTCCCTTCCCAGCTCATACATGGCCTGCATCAGCTTGGCCTTGGCCACCCGTTCCGACATTTCCGCCGAGGAAACGCTCACCTGCAGCTCCGGATGCTCCGGATTCTGACAGACCAGCATATAAACGGCCGGCTCCACCGTGCGGTCCACATGCCAGCGGATCCGGATCAGTTCGTTTTCTTCCATTTCTCTCTCACCTCTTCGGCATTCCCCTGAATTCCGTCATCAGGATCTTCCGGGCCACATTCACGCATTCCGGGATGCCCGCGCCGCCGGCCATGTCCGGCCTTCCGCCGCCGCGGCCGACCCGCCGGATCAGCTCGGCCATATCCACCGGCACGTCCCCGGACCGGGCAAAGGTCAGCCGTTCCCCGGCCGCGAGCAGCAGGAGCCTGCCCTTTTCTGAAATGTAATCGGATACGGCGGCGGATACGGCCCGCGCATCCTTCTCCTCCGTGATCACGGCAGAGAGCGCAATGCCCTTCAGGTCCTCCGTGCTCTCCGCCTGCCGGAACAGGTCCAGCAGCTCCCGCGTTTCAAACCGGTTGGCCTTCCGCTCCGCCTCCGCCAGGTGGCTCTTCAGTTCGCTGGCCGCCCGGCTCAGCTTGTCCACCGGGCAGCTCAGCGCCGCGCCGGCCTTGTCCGCGCAGCGCATGTATTTCTGGAACAGGGCAGCCGCCCGGCCCCCGCACACGAAGGAGATCCGGGCCTTCCCCTTGGCCGGAATCACGGAAACGATCTTGAGCATGCCGATTCTTCCCGTCGAGGCGGGATGCGTCCCGCCGCAGGCAACCATCTCAAAATCGCCCATCGCCACGATCCGCACATGGGTCCGGACGGTCGGCGGCTTGCGCAGCGGCAGCTTCTCCAGCTCCTCTTCGGAGGGAAACCAGCAGCGGATCGGCGCGTCCAGGCGGATCCGTTCGTTCACCGTGTCCTCCAGCATCCGGATTTCCTCGTCGGTCAGATGCGTCCGCTCCCCCGGCAGGGTCACGTCAATCGTCGAATCCTCCTGCCCCAGGTGCAGCCCGATGGTCACTCCCTGCAGCTTCTCCCAGACGGCCCCGGCCAGCATGTGCTCCCCGCCGTGCTGCTCCATATGGTCCGTCCGCCGCTGCCCGTCGATGATGCCGTGCACGGCCGCGCCTTCCGGAACCGCCCGGTCCAGCGTATGCCATACCTCGCCCTCCCGGTCCGCCTCCACGCCGATGACCCGGGCTTCCCCGCCGTCAAAGACCCACTTTCCCGTGTCAAAGGGCTGCCCGCCCGATGTGGGATAGAAAGCGCTCCGGTCCAGGGCAGCCTCCCAGGTTCCCTTCTTTTTTCCTTCCCGCGCCCCGGTGACCCTTCCGTCAAATTCCCACAGGTACGCGTCATCGTAATACAGCCGTTCAGTCATTCTGTTTCCCCCGCTTCGGATCTCTGTCTCCCGCCGCCTGCCCGCCGCCTGCCTTATGCCATCTTCTCCGGATGGAAGCATTCGTCAAAGGCTTCCGCGCTCAGGAAGCCCAGGGCCACGCAGGCCTCCTTCAGGGTCGTTCCGTCCCGGAAGGCCTTCTGGGCGGTCTTCGCCGCCTTTTCATATCCGATGACCGGGTTCAGCGCGGTCACCAGCATCAGGGAATTCCGTACATTGTCCGCCATCTTCTCCCGGTTGGCCCGGATGCCGCTCACGCACCGCTCGTTGAAGGACTGCATGCTTTCCGCCAGCAGCCGGGTGCTCTGCAGGAAATTGTAGGCGCACACCGGCAGGAAAACATTCAGCTCAAAATTGCCCTGGCTGGCGGCAAATCCGATGGCCGCGTCGTTTCCCATCACCTGCACCGCCACCATCGTCACCTGCTCGCACTGGGTCGGGTTCACCTTTCCCGGCATGATGGAGGATCCCGGCTCGTTGGCCGGAATCGTGATCTCCCCGAGTCCCAGCCGCGGCCCGCTGGCCAGCCAGCGGATATCGTTGGCAATCTTCATCAGGTCGCAGGCCAGCGCCTTGACCGCGCCGTGCACCGCCACCAGCTCGTCCCGGGAGGTCAGCGCGTGGAACTTGTTCTCCGCCGTCCGGAAGGCAATCCCCGTCTCCCGGCTCAGGAGGTCCGCGCTCAGCCGGTCAAATCCCGCCGGCGCGTTCAGGCCCGTGCCCACGGCGGTGCCGCCCAGCGCCAGCTCCCGAAGGGTCTCCCCGGCGGCGCGGATCAGCTCCCCGTCCCTTTCCAGGCTGGCCCGCCATCCGGAAATCTCCTGGGAAAACCGGATGGGCGTCGCGTCCTGCAGGTGGGTCCGGCCGCATTTCAGCACGTCCCCGTTTTCCTGCTCCAGCCGCTCCAGGGTTTCCGTCAGCTCCCCCAGCGCGGGCAGCAGCTGCTCCTCCAGCGCCAGCACCGCGGCAATGTGAAGCGCGGCCGGAAACGTATCATTGGAGGACTGGCTCATGTTCACGTCATCGTTCGGATGCAGCAGCGCCTTCCCGGCAATCTCGTTTCCCCGGTTGGCGATCACCTCGTTCACATTCATGTTGCTCTGGGTGCCGCTGCCCGTCTGCCAGACCACCAGCGGAAAATGATCCCGCAGCCGGCCGGTCCGCACCTCCTCCGCCGCGGCGCAGATGGCGCTGCACTTTTCCTCCGTCATCCGCCCCGGGCAGAGCTGCAGGTTCGCCCGGGCCGCCGCCGCCTTCAGCAGGGCGAAGGCCGAGATCATCTCCTCCGGCATGGGCTCCCTGCCGCTTCCGATGGGAAAATTGCAGCGGCTCCTCTCTGTCTGGGCGCCCCAGTACCGGTCCGCCGGCACGCGCACCTCGCCCATGGAATCATGCTCCGTCCTGTATGCCTGTGATGCCATACTCCTTCGCCTCCTCGCTGATGCCATAAAAATACCATCTTTTCCGCGCCAGTTCAACTCCTTCCCGCCATTTGACGAAACCGGTGATTTCCTTATAATGGTACTGTCATGGATCGAATCCGTCAGCGGCGGTGCACGCCCTGCGGTGATTGAAGGGAGGCCTGCCCATGGAACTTCCCCGGGATGTTTCCGGCCTGATTGCCCGCCTGGAGCAGGCCGGCTTTTCCGCCTACGCCGTAGGCGGCTGTGTCCGCGATACCCTGCTCTCCCTTCGCCCGAATGACTGGGATCTGTGCACCTCCGCCCGGCCGGAGGAGATGCAGCAGGTTTTCCGCGGGGAGCACCTGGTGGAAACCGGCCTGAAGCACGGCACCCTGACCGTGGTCCTGCAGCATGTTCCCTACGAAATCACCACCTTCCGGACGGACGGGGCCTACACCGACCACCGGCATCCGGATTCCGTCACCTTTGTGTCGGACGTGTCCGGGGATCTTGCCCGCCGGGATTTCACCGTCAACGCCATGGCTTATTCCCCCCGCACCGGGCTGGTGGACCTCTTCGGCGGCCGCCGGGACCTGGAAAACCGGATCATCCGCTGCGTGGGAACGCCGGCGGACCGCTTCCGGGAGGATGCCCTGCGGATTCTCCGGGCCCTCCGCTTCGCCGCCGTCTATGATTTTTCCCTGGATCCGGAAACGGATCAGGCGCTCCGCCGCCTGGCCCCGACCCTGAAAAGCGTCGCCGCCGAGCGTATCCGGTCCGAGCTGTTCCGGCTGCTCTGCGGCCCCGGCGCCGGCCGCATCCTCCGCGCCTATCCGGACGTGCTGTCCGTCATCATCCCGGAAATCGGCCCCATGGTCGGCTACGACCAGCGGAATCACCATCATCACTTTGACCTGTGGGAGCATACGGTGCAGGCGGTGGAAAACGTGCCGCCGGAGGCGGATCTCCGCCTGACCATGCTCCTTCATGATACCGGAAAGCCGGCCGTCTGCACGATGGACGACCGGGGCGAGGCGCATTACCGCGGCCACCAGGCGGTCTCCGCCGCCATCGCGGAGCGCGTCACCGATGACCTGCGCTGCGACCGGAAAACCCGGGACCGCGTCATCCGCCTGGTCCGTACCCACGATATTCCCCTGCGGACGGACAGCGGAGCGGTCAACCTGGACCGTTCCTTCCTGCTGCGCCGCCTGAACCGCTTCGGCGAGGAGGATCTCCGCGCCCTGATCCTCATTCACCGGGCGGACCGCATCGCCACCGGCCATTCCCCCCGGGAGCGGGAGGACCGCCGGATGGCCGAAAGGCTTGCCGCCCTGGATGCGCTCCTGGCGGAAAGGCCCTGCTTCACCCTGAAGGACCTGGCCGTCAACGGGAATGACCTGAAGGCGCTGGGGCTGAAGGGCCCTGCCATCGGCGACGCCCTGAAGCAGCTCCTGGAGGCCGTGATGGACGGGAAGGTCGCCAACGAAAAAGCACAGCTTAATGATTTTGTAACAAAGTTTATAAAAATTTAAGATATTTCGAAAAAAAATGATTGTCTTTTAAGACTGCCTGTGATAAACTGTAACAGTTAACCCTGGTTTGCCTCCGGGCGGCTGCATGTGTTGAAAACACGTGTTCCGGAGGGGGACCAACCCGTCTCATTCAGGCACCGTCCTGCCGTTCCTTCCCATGACGGCCGGAGGGTGTTGTCGTGCGCCTGCTTTCACCTGGCGCCGGCGTGAAGTCGCGTTTCACCGGTTCGGTAGGGTTGTCGGGCCCGTGTGAAGCCACTTTTTCAAAACGTACGGAGGTGTAATACGAAACATGGCACGCATTGCAGGTGTTGACCTGCCCAGAGAAAAGCGCGTTGAAGTCGGCCTGACCTACATTTACGGCATCGGCCTGACCACATCGCAGAAGATGCTCGCGGAAGTCGGTGTGAATCCCGACACCCGGGTAAAGGATCTCTCCGAGACCGAAATCAGCAAACTGCGTGATTATATTGAGCACCATCTGAAGGTCGAAGGTGATCTTCGCCGTGAAGTGTCTCTCAATATTAAGCGCCTCATCGAGATCGGCTGCTACCGCGGCGTTCGTCACCGTCACGGTCTTCCTGTCCGCGGGCAGAACACCAAGCAGAACGCCCGTACCCGCAAGGGCCCCAAGAAGACCATTGCCGGCAAGAAGAAGGCTACCAAGTAAGCTTTTATCGCTTCAACTGAATTGATCCCCGCCACAG
>ODAI013216948.1_pt1 | contig 10201 bp, 9 predicted proteins | sample 1539321 | NCBI WGS metagenome assembly ODAI01 (sample SAMN02144231, study PRJEB22623) | gut metagenome | biome: sheep rumen | host: Ovis aries | place: New Zealand | reverse complement strand
TCCGGAAACGGCAGTAAAAAGAAAAAGAAGAAAAAATAACAAAACGGCGGGGATTATACCCGCCGCTTATTTCATCAAAAAAAGAGCTCATACTTTTGTTGTTTACGATATATTGTTTAATTTGAGCAATGTGTTTTATACTGAAAGTTATAGACCGGCTTGAAGTTTTTTTAAAATTACAAAAGTAACTGTGAAGCTCCGGCGTTCAAAGAAAATTTATAGAATGTTTACAACTTTTGAAGAAAAATGCGGTGATAAGCAGTTGAAATCGTAATAAAAATGTGATATAATAACAATGTTAAACTATGATAAGCTAAAAAATATACTGTTCGTAATATTTGCGTCAGGTATGCTGAAGCAGTTATATCTGCCCTGATAAATAGGAAAAGCTGCAAAGACAGGAGGAAACCTATGGATAATGAACGGACATTAAAATATTACAATCTTCTTGAGGAGATGCTGACACTTACAACTAATCCGAAATGCTTCGATGTCGAAAAAATATACGCAAATCTTACTAAGCTATGTAAGCTGTTCCGCCTTTCAAAGGGACAGACTGAGTTCTACCAGACAATAGCGCGTGAAAAAACCGGAAACGGCAACGTTTACGTCTGCTACGACAGCGGCGAGAAGAGCCATGCTGTGATCGAAAAGAGGATCGTTACCAAGTCTATGGCGGTCGCTAAGATCAGCGTGTATATGGCGGACACCGAGCAGCCCCTCACTCCCCTCGAGGAAAAACGCATAACTCTCGTTATGATGACTATTCTCAGATTCGTAAGCCATAACAGACTCCAAGATGTCGTTGAGAGATTTGCCTATCACGATGATGCAGGCTACCCGAATCTCCGCGCATTTATCCGCTATATCGAGAATCTGTCACAAAGCAGCTCACTCTATGGCTATACCGCCGTACACTTCAACCTCAGGCACTTCACTCTCATAAATCAGGAGATAGGAAGAAATGCCGGCGACATTGTTATGCGCGGATATTTCTCCATGTTTGAAAATATCATCGGCGATAAGGGACTTGTATGCCGTGTCGGAGGTGATAACTTTGTTGCTCTTTTCAGCAATGAGCTTATCGACTCTGTGATACAGGTAATCCGCGGAGTTCCGGTTATTTACGATGTAAACAGCGGCAAGAGGATAATGATATCTTCAAGCGCCGGCGTCTTCGTTATTCCGGAGGACTTCGTTTCGGAGAGCTCGGACGATGTTATGACCTATATCATCCCCTGCTCGCAAATGGCTAAAAACGGCGGTAAGGACAGTATAGTATTCTACGATGAGAGCCTTGCAGAAAATAAGGAGAAGCGTATGCGTATCCAGCAGCTTTTCCCTGAGGCAATAGCTAACGGCGAGTTCAAGGTCTTCTACCAGCCCAAGATAGATGTGTCTACCGGCGAGCTGAGCGGTGCGGAAGCTCTCTGCCGCTGGTTCCGCGACGGAGGGATAATCCCGCCTCTGGAGTTCATCCCTGTTCTTGAGCAGAATACCGATATCTGCAAGCTCGACTTCTATATGCTCGACCACGTCTGCGCCGATATAAGGCGCTGGCTCGACGAGGGCAGAAATGTTGTCCGCGTTTCCGTGAACCTTTCCAGAAAACACATGATGGACGTCGATCTGCTTGAACATATTCTCGAGATAGTTGACCGTCATAATATCCCGCATAAGTACATAGAGGTTGAGCTGACCGAGACTAATACGGATGTTGAGTTCCGCGATATCAAGCGGGTCGTAAGCGGTCTTCAGCAGGCGGGGATATATACCTCTGTCGATGATTTCGGAATGGGTTATTCCTCACTCAACCTTATCCGTGAGGTGCCGTGGAATGTTCTCAAGGTTGACAAGAGCTTCCTGCCGGTTGATGATGACAGTGCCGACAGCACCAGAAGCGTCATGTTCAAGTACGTCGTCGCAATGGCTAAGGAGCTCGGACTGGAGTGTATCGCTGAGGGTGTGGAGACACAGAGGCAGGTCAATATCCTCCGTGAGAACGACTGCATCTTCGCACAGGGCTTCTTCTTTGACAAGCCGCTCCCGATAGACCAGTTTGAAGAAAGACTGAGCTCACATCATTATAATTTGAGCGAAATATGAGCTATTGCATATAAATAAGGGGCGATGTCATCATCGCCCCGCTTGTACAGATCATATGCAAACTGAAAGGCGCACATTCCGTGCGCCTTTGGTATTACTGCATTTTAGTTTTATACATCATCCACGCAAGCTCAACTGCTCCGATCCCGACAAAGACCAGCATGGTCTTCATACTCGGCTTCTTGACCTTGAACCTTGTGATGAAGGCGAGCGCTATTATGAAAAGCGCACAGCCGTAAACAGTCGGGAAGCAATCGCTTCCGATGTCCTTATGGAAGCTGTAGAGCAGCGGCAGAAGCAGTGCAACACTTGTGACAGGCAAGCCTTCATAGACCTTGCGGACATCCTCTGTCTGTTTCTGGCGGTCCTCCTCGGCAACGTTGAAATAAGCAAGCCTTATCACCGCGCATAGCGGGAACATCACCAGTACAGGGATGTCTATCCAGTCGCTCATACCGATAGAATAGCCGATGATTGCCGGCAGTACACCAAAGCACACCGCATCGCACAATGAATCTATCTGTATTCCGAATTTTTTTTCACTTTCCGTTCTGTTTTTTTTGGTCCTTGCGATCTTTCCGTCGAACATATCGCACAGTCCCGAGACCATGAGGCAGATCATGGCATATTCCGGGTGAGCGCCGAAATCGCCGATGCCGATTGCCATAAACATACCCAGCACAGCGGAAACGAGGCTCATATATGTAAGAACTACAGTATAGTTATAGTAACCGATCATTATAAAATCCTCTGAAACAATATTCCGTACACCAGACGTGCCGTCAAGGTGCTATAAAATGATTATAACACAAAAGAACTCTCATTTCAAGTGTTTTCAGAATTTTTTAAAAAATAAAAGCCAGTCACTGATATGATCCTGTTTTGTGCGGCAGAAGACTGCTATCCGAAAATTTTTCATGACCCTCTTGACAAAACCGTAATTAAAGTGTATAATACATATTAATAAATGCGATGATGGGAAACAAAGCCTGCTGAGGTCTTACAGAGAGCTGCCGGTCGGTGAAAGGCAGTATTCGTATGCAGGTCATAGCTCCTCCCTGAGCAGTCGGCTGAAAACACGCAATGAGGCGTAACGGGTCATACCTGCGTCCGTGCGCGGGATAGGCTTGAACGGGCTCTCCCGTTACAGAGATATGCGTTGATCCGACGCAGATGAGTGGGTGTGCTTTCCGCACATCAAGAAGAGTGGTACCACGGAGTATATGCAGCTTCGTCTCTTCCATGCAAGGCATGGAGGAGACTTTTTTATTGCCCTCCATACCGTGAAACGGATCGGAACGGAGGTTTTTTATGAATAACGTCAGCAAGTACACAAGACAGTTCTTTGAAGTCCCTGCCCCTCAGAGAAAATGGGTTCAGCGGTCATATGTCGATAAAGCACCGGTATGGTGCAGCGTTGACCTCAGGGATGGTAATCAGGCTCTCATCACGCCTATGAGCCTCGGCGAAAAGCTCGAATTTTTCGCGGAGCTCGTCCGCATCGGCTTCAAGGAGATAGAGATCGGCTTCCCCGCCGCCTCGGAGACAGAGTACACCTTCTGCCGTACCCTCATAGAGCAGGGACTTATTCCGGAAGACGTGACCATTCAGGTGCTCACACAGTCCCGCGAGCATATAATCGAGAAGACCTTCGAGGCGCTCAGAGGTTGCAAGAATGCTATCGTTCACCTCTATAATTCGACCTCCGTCGCTCAGCGTCAGCAGGTCTTCCGAAAGGATAAGGACGAGATCACTGAGATCGCCGTCATGGGCGCAAGGCTCTGCAAGGAGTACCGTGAAAGGTATGAGGGAAGCTTCCGGTTCGAGTATTCCCCCGAAAGCTTCACCGGCACCGAGCCGGAATTTGCACTGGAAATATGCAATGCCGTGCTCGATATCTGGCAGCCTTCCCCCGAGGATAAGGTCATAATCAACCTTCCTGTCACAGTGCAGCTCTCCATGCCTCATGTCTATGCCGATCAGGTCGAGTATATGTGCGATAATCTCCATTACAGAGAGAACGTCATAGTCTCCCTCCACCCGCATAACGACCGCGGCTGTGCCGTGGCTGACACTGAAATGGGACTCCTTGCAGGTGCTGACCGGGTTGAGGGTACTCTTTTCGGAAACGGCGAGCGCACAGGAAATGTGGATATCATAACCCTCGCTATGAATATGTATTCTCAGGGAGTTGACCCTGAACTGAATTTTGACGATATACCGTCAATTACTGAGCTCTATACCCGCGTCACCGGGATGAATGTATATGAGCGCCAGCCCTACTCCGGAAAGCTCGTCTTTGCAGCATTCAGCGGCTCACATCAGGATGCTATCGCTAAGGGAATGAAGTGGCGCGAGGAGACCGGCGACCCGCACTGGACTGTGCCCTATCTCCCGCTCGACCCGACCGATATCGGCAGGGAGTACGAGTCCGACGTTATCCGCATCAACAGCCAGTCCGGAAAGGGGGGAATCGGATATATCCTCGAGAAGCGCTTCGGCTATGACCTCCCGAAGAAAATGCGCGAGAGCGTGGGCTATCTTGTCAAGAGCGTTTCCGACCACAAGCACAAGGAGCTCCTTCCCGATGAGGTATTCGCTATTTTCAGGGATAATTATGTCGATATCACCTCCCCGCTCAATATCACCTCCGCGCACTATGTCCAGCAGGACGGCATTGAGGCGACTGTTTCCCTTGTTTTCAACGGCAAGCACGCCTCCGCGACCGATACCGGAAACGGCCGTCTTGATGCGGTGAGCAACGCTGTGCGGTCGTATACGGGCGTTGACTACAGCATAAATACCTACACTGAACACGCTCTTGAGGTCGGCTCAGCTTCGCAGGCTGTCTCCTACGTCGAGATAATCGGCGCCGGCGGTGAAAGCTTCTGGGGTACCGGCATCGACAACGATATCGTTACCTCGTCGATAAAGGCTCTCGTCAGCGCGGTAAACAATATGCTTAACGGCAAAATGCACAATTGAAGGCGTTGAAAACATACCTATCCGCCAAATTATTATGAAATACCGCACTTCTTATTGATTTTGAATACCAAAAGTGGTAGAATATATTTATATTATCAGTTAAGGAGCGCAGTATAATGAGATCGGTCTATATTTCTTCCGGTATCATCATTTACGTCGGCGCGGTCGTGAGAACCTCTGACCGCAGTCTCTTATCCTTCTGCCCGAACGGCGCTCTTGCTTGATGTATAACTATGTCACTGTAAGTCTAACCTCCGGCAGCAGAATACCGGAGGTTTTTTGTTTTCACCCCGACAAATTTTTTCAAAGGAACGTATGATATGTTTATTTCAGGTGCAAAGATCGTTGTCGAGACCCTTATAGAACAGGGCTGCGACACTATATTCGGCTACCCCGGAGGACAGGTCATAAACCTGTTCGATGAGCTCTACCTCGCAAGAGACAGGGTAAAGCACGTCCTCACTGCCCATGAACAGGGCGCGGCTCATGCCGCAGACGGCTACGCAAGAGCTACCGGAAAGGTCGGCGTCGTAATCGCTACCTCCGGCCCCGGCGCGACAAACCTCGTCACCGGTATAGCTACGGCTTTCCTCGACTCAGTCCCTATGGTCGCTGTCACAGGCAACGTCCCGTGCAGTCTCATCGGACGCGACAGCTTCCAGGAGGTCGATATCGTCGGCATAACTATGCCTATCACCAAGCATAACTTCATCGTAAAGGATATAAATGAGCTCGCGGATACTCTCCGCATGGCGTTCAAGATCGCCAAGTCAGGACGTCCCGGACCGGTCCTCGTTGATATCCCCAAGGACGTCCAGACCGCAAAATGCGAGTTCGAGCCTAAAGCACAGCCCGTTATCCCTTACCCGATAACCTATGCCCCGGAGAATAAGCTCAATAAGGCTGCCGAGATGATAGACTCCTGCGAGCGCCCGTATATCTACTTCGGCGGAGGTATAACCGCAGGCAAGGCTTCCGAGGCTCTCATCGCCCTCGCGGAAAAAATAGACGCGCCTATGGGATGCTCGCTCATGGGTCTTTCCGCAGTACCCTCTGACCACCCGAAATTCCTCGGTATGCAGGGGATGCACGGACACTTCGCCTCAACTATGGCTGAGGACGAGGCTGACCTCGTTATCGCGCTCGGAGTGCGCTTCTCGGACAGGGCAACAGGCAATAAGGAGCGATTTGCAAAGAATTTCCGCATACTCCATATTGATATAGACGGCGCGGAGCTGCATAAGAATATTCCTGCCGACCTCGCAGTAAAGGGCGATATCCTTGACGCTGTAGAGAGGCTCACGGCTATGGTCGAGCAGAGAAACAATCCTGAGTGGCAGGCGCGCATAGCTGAGCTCCGTGAGGAGGAAAAACGCCGCACGGAAAGCGCTCTCAGCCAGGTTTATCAGAAAAACTGCGACAGCTGTACAGCTCCCTGCGACAATACCGGGATCTCCGCTGCGGACAGGCTCTCGCCATACGATATTATCGACACGGTCAGCGCTGCTGCGCCTGAGGACGCAGTTGTCGTTACTGACGTTGGTCAGCACCAGATGTGGGTCGCTCAGAGATATCCGTTCAAAAAGCCCCGCACATTCCTTACAAGCGGCGGCCTCGGGACTATGGGCTTCGGCATGGGCGCTGCAATAGGCGCGGCTGAGGCTGTGGGAAAGCAGACGATACTTTTTACCGGCGACGGCAGCTTCGGTATGAACCTCAATGAGCTCGCAACGGCGGTAAGCCAGAATATCCCGCTCGTTATCGTTATCATGAACAACGGCGTCCTCGGAATGGTCCGCCAGTGGCAGACCTTGTTCTTCGACAGGCACTATTCCAACACAACTCTCGACCGTAAGACAGATTTCGTAAAGCTTGCCGAGGCTTTCGGTGCAAAGGCTGAAAGATGCAGCAATGTCCGGCAGCTCGAAAACGCTGTCAGGGAGGCTTTCTCCTGCGGCGGCGTATACGTTCTTGACTGCGTTGTTGACTGCGATGAGTTCGTCCTCCCGATGCTTCCCCCCGGAGGCTCTATAGACAACATCATTACCGAGATAAAGTGAGGTGAACTTCATGGACAAAAAATACGTTATTGCAGTTCTCGTTGCAAATATTGCCGGAGTTCTCTCGCGTGTGTCGGGAATGTTCACGCGGCGCGGCTTCAACATCGACAGCCTTACCGTCGGGGAGACCGAATCAAGCGGTTTTTCGCGAATAACTATCAGCTTCCGCGGCGATGATGATATCAAGGAGAGGATACTTCAGCAGCTGCAGAAGCTCCACGACGTCCGCGAGGTCGAGGTGCTCGACACGAACGTCACTGTTATCCGCGAGCTGCTGCTTATAAAGGTCCGCAACAAGTCAGAATCAAGGCAGGACATAATGACTGCCGTTGAGATATTCCGCTCGAAGATAGTTGACTATTCGCCGACCGCTCTGGTCTGCGAGCTTACAGGTGAGTCCTCAAAGATAGACGCCTTCATCGAGCTTCTGAAGCCATGCGGCATAATGGAGATGTGCCGCACAGGTATCGTCGCCGTCGAGCGCGGCGAAAACTGCCTTAAAACTGTCAAATAATGCGTAATTCGTAATTCGCAATCCGTAATCATCCTGACCGTACCGCTATTTAATAAATGAGCACTGCGAACATCCTGATTACGCATTACTTGTTACCAATTACGAATTAAATATAATTTTTACATAAAGGAGTAATTCACAATGGAAAATACTGCAAGAGTATTCTATGAACAGGACTGCGATCTTTCGCTTCTCTACGGCAAGACCATAGCCATTATCGGCTACGGCAGCCAGGGTCACGCTCACGCTCTCAATGCCAAGGAATCCCTCGGCGATAAGGGCAGAGTTATCATCGGCCTCTATGAGGGCTCAAAGTCATGGGCAAAGGCCCAGGCTCAGGGCTTCGATGTATTCACCGCTGCTGAGGCTGCAAAGCAGGCTGATATTATCATGATCCTCATTAACGACGAGAAGCAGGCTGCCCTCTATAAGAAGGACATCGAGCCCAATCTCAAGCCCGGCAATATGCTTATGTTCGCTCACGGCTTCAATATCCACTTCGGCTGCATCGTTCCTCCGGCTGACGTTGACGTTACAATGATCGCTCCTAAGGGACCCGGACATACCGTAAGAAGCGAATATCAGGCAGGCAAGGGCGTTCCTTGTCTCGTTGCTGTTCATCAGGACGCTACAGGCAAGGCTAAGGAGATCGCTCTCGCTTACGGTCTCGCTATCGGCGGCGCACGCGCAGGCGTTCTTGAGACTACTTTCAGAACAGAGACCGAAACTGACCTTTTCGGCGAGCAGGCTGTACTCTGCGGCGTTTCCGCTTTGATGCAGGCGGGCTTCGAGACTTTGGTCGAAGGAGGTTACGATCCTCGAAATGCTTACTTCGAGTGCGTACACGAGATGAAGCTCATCGTTGACCTCATTTACCAGAGCGGATTTGCGGGAATGAGATATTCCATCTCCAACACAGCCGAATACGGTGATTATGTAACAGGTCCCAAGATCATTACTGAGGATACGAAGAAGGCCATGAAGAAGGTCCTGAAGGATATCCAGGACGGTTCCTTCGCCAAGGAGTTTCTCCTCGATATGTCTGATTCCGGTAAGCAGGTCCACTTCAAGGCTATGAGAAAGCTCGCAGCCGAGCATCCTGCCGAGACAGTCGGCAAGGAGATCAGAAAACTCTACAGCTGGTCAGACGAAGATAAGCTTATTAACAATTAATCGTTGAGATAGGTTATAATAGAAGGAGGCCGTGCTGATGTGCGGCCTCTTTTTGAAAGAAGGTAGAAGATATGATCAAAGATACATTAGTTGACGGTTTTGCAAATGCGCCCCACAGGTCTTTATATCATGCGCTCGGACTTACAAAGGAAGAGCTCGACCGACCTCTTATCGGTGTAGTCAGTTCTTATAACGAGATAGTTCCGGGGCATATGAATATCGACAAGATCGTCGAAGCAGTCAAGGCGGGAATAAGACTTGCCGGCGGAACCCCTGTTGTATTTCCGGCGATAGCCGTATGTGACGGTATCGCGATGGGTCATATCGGAATGAAGTATTCTCTTGTTACGAGAGATCTTATCGCCGATTCTACCGAAGCCATGGTCATGGCGCACGGGTTTGACGGACTCGTAATGATCCCCAACTGTGATAAGAATGTCCCGGGCCTTCTCATGGCGGCTGCAAGGTTGAATATTCCGACCGTGTTCGTAAGCGGCGGTCCGATGCTCGCAGGAAGGGTTGACGGGAAGAAGAGGTCACTCTCTGCGATGTTCGAAGCAACAGGAGCGTATGCGGCCGGTAAGATCGACAACGATAAGCTCGAAGAGTTCGTAAATAAGGTCTGCCCGTCCTGCGGATCCTGTTCGGGAATGTATACGGCGAATTCGATGAACTGTTTAACGGAAGTACTCGGTATGGGACTTCAGGGCAACGGAACCATCCCGGCACCTTTCTCCGACAGACTTATCCTTGCAAAGCATGCGGGAATGCAGGTCATGGAATGTGTAAGAAGCAACATCCGTCCGAGAGATATTCTTACCGAAGACGCTTTCGAGAATGCGATCGCTGCCGACATGGCAATAGGCTGTTCAACTAATTCGATGCTCCACATCCCCGCGATAGCGAATGAATGCGGTATCAGTATCGACCTAGATCACATTAACGAGATCTCGAAGAGGACTCCAAATATCTGTCACCTGGCTCCTGCCGGTCCGACATATATGGAGGATCTCAATGAAGCCGGCGGTATATATGCCGTAATGAAGGAACTTCTTGACGCAGGTCTTATCAAGGGAAGTGTTATGACGGTTACCGGAAAGACGTTAAGAGAGAATGTTAAGGATTCTGCAGTTTTGGATCCTGAAGTTATAAGACCTCTTGATAATCCTTTTATGAAAGAGGGAGGACTTGCTATCCTTAAAGGCAATCTCGCTCCTGACGGCTGTGTTGTAAAAAGATCTGCGGGCGCACCCGAGATGCTCGTTCATGAAGGTCCCGCAAGATGCTTTAACAGTGAAGAAGATGCGATCGAGTTCATCTACAGCGGTAAGGTTCAGGCAGGTGACGTTATCGTTATCAGATA